>WNFI01692237.1_pt1 | contig 24466 bp, 32 predicted proteins | sample 5400471 | NCBI WGS metagenome assembly WNFI01 (sample SAMN13153348, study PRJNA577476) | soil metagenome | isolation source: 100 cm saprolite on Douglas fir-dominated hillslope | place: USA:California | collected 2013-09-17 | reverse complement strand
GTCCGGACGCATACAGTGATAGTACGGCTTGGATGGCGACATAGAACGCAGGGGCATTAAAAGTTTCGAACATGATCTGGGTCATTTTTTCTCTGTTAGCTTTAGGGTTAAGAGGGGCCTCGGTGAGGAGGACAGGATGCTCCTCTGGAGCGACGCGCAGTTCATTATAGAAGGTGTGGTGCCAAATCTTCTCCATATCGTCCCAATTGGTGACGACACCATGCTCAATCGGGTATTTCAGAGCGAGAATGCCTCTCTTGGACTGCGCTTCATCACTAGGGAGTGCGAGCGAGATCAGGTCACGCAAAAAGGGTGGATTGCTTACTGACCCAACGTAAGAATCCTTTTGGCCCATCCCCACCATGATACCCTGGTGACGAGGCCGACCAACAATTGAGCTGGGAGAACACTATTGGAAAGATTAACCGACGCGAGGATGGGAAGACTCACGGGAAGACTGCGCGGGGAGCATCATCGCCTATTATTTCAAGAGGTTGATATCAGAAGATGAACACAGCCCTCAATGCGAACGCCACCGTGCCAGCAACTAGAAGTAGGGAAAGGGGAATTAGAAAAGTCCAGCAACTAGGAATCCACAACGAGGCACCCACATCCTGCTTTGCACATTCCTGAACCATTATCGATCACCTGAAATAACAGGTCAGGAAACTGCTCTGCAGGAGATTGATGATGACACGTACGAGGGCGGCGACTTCTTCTTCCATTGTGATGTAGAGGGAGATCCTGGTTTTCAAGGGGTAGTGAGTGATGAAGAACAGGTAGGGCGAGTTGATGAGCAACAGGCAGGAAGGGTGATAATCGCAGTACGCAGCGAGTGTAAATAAATACTCGTTAATGCGAAAATTGATGGAGAAATTACTCACTGCGTTAGCTGTTGAGGGTGACCAAATTTCGACTTCGATCTGGATTAAAGCTCTGTTCAATTTTGCTTCCGATCTACACGTGAGCCCTTCAAGACGCTGCCGCGTCCCATTGCAGCAGAAATTTAACCTAGGTACCTCAGTTTCCTTTCGTCTTCCCCCATTATCACCACCAATCATGCCTCTCGAATCGACCATGATAATGTATGTATGTCACCAAGTCATTCAAAGCTCGACTCACATCTAACGATTACTCATCTCAAAAGTGTTGACAATTCAGAATACATGCGTAATGGTGACTACTCGCCAACCCGCTTTGGTGCTCAATCAGATGCTGTTAGCGTAATTTTTGGCACGAAAACGCAGTCCAATCCTGAGAATACCGTTGGTGTAATGACAATGGCTGGCAAGACGTGTGTGTCCCTTCTCGCGCTTCGTTTGTACCCTCCACTTAACCCTCTAGATGATGCTGGTTTTCAGACCTGAAATCTTGGTTACTCCGACCCAAGATGTGGGGAAAATCCTTGGTGCCTTGCATGGATTGAAGATAAATGGTGAAGCAGATATTACTACTGGACTCCAGATTGCCCAGTTGGCTCTCAAGCATCGTCAGAACAAGAATCAGAGACAGCGGGTTATCGTCTTCGTCGGCTCCCCTCTCGGAGCCGATGAAAAAGTTCTGATGAAGCTTGGCAAGAAGCTCAAAAAGAACAATGTCGCAGTCGACATTATTTCATTCGGGGAGGAAGAGAATGATGCTCGACTTCGGTCATTCGTCGAAACTGTGTCAAGTGGTGACAATAGGTATGCGCATCGGACTGTCCAGCCCACTTATAATACTGAGTCATTTCCTAAGTCATATGGTCTCCGTTCCCCCTGGTCCACACCTGCTATCAGACAGTATTATATCATCGCCTATCCTTGCTGAAGATAGAGGTATTACTGGTGGCCTTGACGGTAATGTTCCTGTCGGAGCCGGTGGATCGAACCAGGACTTTGAGTTTGGGGTGGATCCCAGTTTGGATCCCGAACTTGCTATGGTATGCAGTTCTTCGGCTATTACGTCTAACGGAAGCTAAATATGGATTCGACAAGGCTCTGCGCATGTCAATGCAGGAGGAACAAGCGCGTCAAGAAGCTGCTGCTGCCGTTGCGATAGAACCTTCGACTGCTGAATCCTCTACAGCCTCTCCCTTAGAGAACGCTGTAACTCCCTCCCAAACTACCCCTGTGGACACCTCCATGACTACTGATGATGATGATGAAGAGGCATTACTGGCGCAGGCATTGGCTCTATCGCAGGGAGAAGACGTGGACATGACGGATGAAGCAGATTTAGATGAGGCCGAAGCCATTGCGAAAGCAATACGCGAGAGCCAGAGTGAGGACGGGAGTGATGGTACCAAGTGATCCCTGTACCAGCCTCTCCCATGTGCACGTGTTCTAACATTGATCGACGATCTGAAATTTGAACTCAACAACGATGGCGACACCAGTGACTCACATAGCTGCACCCGATCTTCCTCCCAATGTTTTTAAGCTTGCGCAAACAACCCAACTGGAGGCTTTGTACACGATTATTCGAGATAAGGATACCTCGAGGTGAATATTTGTGTGCAAACAATGCATGCAAGTTTATCAAGTTCGGCACAGGGGTGATTTTATTTTTTATACCGATCGCATCATTCGTTTGTTGGTCGAAGAAGGTGCTTGGGGTACTCCATCACAGTCGACTGTGCTGGATTAACTTGTCATAGGTCTCAATCACCTTCCTGTAATTCCCAAGACGGTTGAGACACCGACTGGTTAGTACTAGTAGCTTGCACTAAAATGCATGGGACGGAGTCTCATATGACTCAGGTGTCACCTACGAAGGTGTCGGATTCGAAGGACGAATATGCGGCGTTTCCATTCTTCGTGCAGGAGAAGTGTGTGATGAGATGCCAACAACATATATGAGGCTGACCTCGTCAACAGGCTATGGAAGCTGGTCTGCGGGAGGTGTGCCGTAGCGTGCGTATCGGCAAGATTCTGATTCAGAGGGTGAGCCTACCTTTGTCATACGTCACTGGAACCTTATGCATTCACGAAAAAGGACGAGGAAACGGCAAAGGCCAAACTGTTTTACTCCAAGGTTTGCGTCACAGAAAATGCTTAGCTTCTCGCCTCTAAATTCTTGCATGTAGCTGCCGCCGGATATTGCGTCAAGATATGTCCTCCTTCTTGACCCAATGTTGGGTAAGAAGTCTTTCATTCCATGGTGGAACACCCAGGTGTCTAATGCAATCATCCAGCTACCGGGGGAAGCGCGATCAAGGCAGTAGAAGTCTTGAAGGAGCACAATGTCCCGGAGAACAGGATTATTTTCATCAATCTCGTAAGTTGCTACTGCATTCGTGGCGAGATGACAAAACGAATGGGAATTGGACCAGATTGCGTCTCCACAAGGCCTCTCTACGTTTTGCCAGAGGTTCCCTCAGCTCAGAGTTGTCACGGGTTGGATTGACCAGGGATTGAATGAAAAGGCATACATGTGAGCAGAGTCTTTCCGAGAAATAACGGCTCTAAGAGCATCTCAGCATCCCGGGTTTGGGCGATTTTGGAGAGAGAAGGTATGCTCAATGTTATGCTCTTGATTCAAGGCATGGATGCATACGCCCATCAGGTACACTATGTGAGCGGCATCCTTCCGGAGACACCCATGACGGACGATATCGGGGCATTCAAAGTGTATAGACTGAATCAGTTCGGATGCCGTGCGGCGACGCTATCTCATGATCATGTGACAAGCTATGCACTGACTATATACAACACTTTTTTCGCTTATGCCGAGGCCTTGTATGAACAAGAGCTGTCGCCTCTTCTAAGCTCACCATCGCTCACCAAGTGCTACCATCATCTGCATGTTTCCAAAGGCATTCCTCTATGGCTCGAGGGCTGCAACACACATACAACAGGCAGCCAATCACTCCTTCAGGAATGTCCTCCAACTTCAGACCCTGCCGCTTGGTTCTTCGGCACCAAGTAGCGGTTCAATTCTAAGTCTTCCCGGGGCTGCTAGCTCCAGCTGGGGTGCTGGCGGTAATCAATATTCTACGTATCAAGGCTACACGGTAACGTCACTTTGACCAGTACATGACTCCCTATCTGAGGCTCGCCTGAACAGGGTGTAGGCAGTGCTATCACTCAGGTAAATTCTGCATCGGCCGGCGACGGTAGTAGGGATCAATCCGATGACACGGAAGAACGCATCGTTTCCCAGCTGATCCTTCGCCGCCCGTTCAGACCAATCACCCAGCTCCCTCCTCGACGGCCCAGGAGTGCGAGCTTTACGCCACCTCCGGATTTTTCGCGCCGTCCTAATGATACCCACATCTTCAGTCTAGTTCAGAAGCAGCAGCGGCTTAAGCATGCCATTACATCTCATGAAGATGTTACGGCGGATGCTTCTGCATTGCATTCACGTCGATATTCTTCGTCACTCGTGACTGCCATTGAACCCTCTATTTCCCCGGAAAACACACCAAAACCTTCCACAGATGGACTGCCAGCACCCACGTCCGCCGTGCTAACAACCCGCAGTACACGCTCAGCGGGTATGGAGAATCCGAATAAGACGATTGAAATCGCCATAGAATCAGCATTCCAAGCCTGTGATTACACTCAACTTTTGTCTCTTCTGGATCGTCACGGGCTTCGGAATGAGACGGCAGGCTACTCGACGGACACTTTTAGGCCTTCAGTTTTTAACAAGGCCCTCATCGCTCTCGCCAAGATAAGACCCAAAGGAGAACCATCGACAGGGCTATTGCAAGTGTACAATGCTGCGGTGTCCAGAGCCATCGTTCCGTCGACCAAGGCATACCACGCTATGATTGACACATTGATAGATCGTGACGTTGAGATACAGGCAGCGCTATCTCGCATTGACATCTCGTTGCGCAACAGCAAGCTTGGCCTTGGTCAGAATGCGGAAGATCTGCACTCACTCCGTGAGCTGTACATCACCGAGCGCGCATACGAGTCAGCTGTGGCACTGTTCAACGCAACGGAACTGTTGGAAACGGGCACATTACCCTCACGAACACTCTCTCGCCTCATCAAGTGTTGTGCTTTCCGGGCCGACCTCAACGCCGCTCTTCGGCTGTTTTCGTCAACTGACAAGACTGTGCGTCCAGACACCAGCGTCTACGCAGCGCTGATCGACGTCTACAAGTCTGCTGGTGATTTGGCCGGTGCAGAAGAAGTTTACAAAGGCATTTCGAACCAGCCCGGCTCAGATCCTAGCGTCGAACAAGGTACCCGCATCCAAGATCACATGATCGAAGCCTATATCGAACTCGGTCATCCTGAGAAAGGTCTCGACCTCCTAGGGCATATGATGGATCATGGTTCGTCTAACGGTCATCCACCCCTTCCCACTCAGCATACGTTCAGTCGCATCCTTCGGGGATTTAGTAGCATTGGGGACGCGGACTCGGCCCTGAAATGGTACAACCGACTCAATCAGCAACTTTCAGATCCTTCATTCGACTCACGTAGCATTCGGCTAGCTCCTGACATGTGGATCAGTGTATTTCAAGCTCTGTCTCGCCATAGTTCCATTGACGAGGTTAATGCGTTTATGCACCATTTACTGCATACCCCCACCCCGTTCACTGAGGCGGTGACTTTGCGTTCGGAACACCTTGACCTTTGGCTTGCATTGAATGTTCAACACATCGAGAAGTCGCCATTGGAGAAACGACATACGACTCTGCAATGCCTGGCCGAATACCTTCCGAAAGTGTTAGAAAGTCATTTCAATGGCCCACTGAGTGGGGATGCCCCACGCCTAATAACCAGACTTGCCAACATCGCAATTGATCAAAGTCTTCTAGTCGAGGCAGTACAACTGATTCGCCCTGTAGCCAATGCCAAGGCGCAATTGCTTGGCAAACTTTCCCCACAAGAGGCTGATAACCGCTTCCGAATTTTTGGGGTTCAAAAGTGGACACATGACTTTTTCACAAAGCTTCTTTCTGCCATTGCTTCGCCGGAGATGGACCCCAAGGTTGCCTTCTACGTGGCACTTGAGACTGGTCATTTGGTACGGCACATTGGCAGGGGCGATAACGGCGCCGGTGATCTTATAGCTGACCTCTATCCTCGTGCCGCACTTGATCCCACGGAATTATCTCCCCGGAACTGGGAGCTCATTGCTAATGCCTACTGCGATGCACAACTGCGACGAATGGAGAGTACTGATACCTTATCGCGCCCTAGTCCTGATTTCGACCGGCTGATTGCTGACATGTCGACAGTCAGCGAAGACAACCTATCCTTGGTGAACTTCAAGCGTCTAGCAGAAACACTCCAAAAGATTGCAGGCCGGGATGCTGCCTCCGCGTTGCTTTCCCCCCTTGGCCCTCCAGCACTGTCACACTTCATTTCATCCGATTCTGCGTCGAGTCCGACCTTAGTCTCTGCGGCTGACACAGAGTCATGTCACTCGACCCACCTTTCGACCTCCACGACCGTGCCGCCAGTTGTCCGACTCGATGTCGCGCACTCACGGTTTGTCGATGAGCATCACTCCAATTCTTTCGGCCGCCCGGCTGTCGCGACTCCTCTGCAGTGTTTCGAAAGGCTCGAGCAAGGTGCTGCCATGGGAATCTATCCGTACCCGCCTGTTCTCGGTCGTCTCATCAACGCCCTCGGCCGCATGGGGGAGATCGACAAGGTACGGCAGGTTTATGCTGCTGCCCAGCTCGTCCTCCATTCTCTGGAGTACAGACCTGATAGTCAGACGTCCGGCTGGTTCGCCATTGAAGATCAGATGATGGCAGGGCTTGCCCATTCCGGCAACATGGAAGCTGCTAATGTACATCGAGTGCGCATTCTGCAACACGGTGGTACACCATCCGCCGACTCATATGGGGCACTTGTTGCAGCGGTGAAGGACACCTCAGACGATTCTACCATGGCTCAGGAACTGTTTGAGGAGTCGTCCCGTCTTAATGTCGTCCCAAGCATCTATCTCTATAACACTGTGATATCAAAATTGGCGAAAGCGCGTAAAACTGATTATGCTCTGGAGTTATTCCATCAGATGCCCCACGTCGGCATCCGGCCTACAGCTGTTACGTTTGCCGCCGTCATTGGAGCGTGTTGTCGAGTTGGTGACGAAGAATCCGCTGTTTATCTCTTCGAGCAAATGGTCAATCAGCCCAGATATCAGCCTCGGGTTCCCGTTTACAACAATATGATTCAGTTTTTCGTCAATCATGGGAAGGATAGAGATAGTGCATTGCGCTATTATCGCATGTTGCTCGATGTCGGTCTTCAGCCCACCCCCCACACTTACAAGGTTCGATTTTCCCCGGCGCTTGTGGGGAACACCTTATGTACTGAACTCTCCCGCAGCTTCTCCTAGATGCACATGGCTCCATTGAACCAGTGGATATTGCTCAAGTAGAGTCGACATTTGCGGAGGCTTGTCAAAAGTTTCCCCCTCAAGGCGCTCACTGGGCATCGGTCATTAATGCCTGGGGCTTCGGGCTACGAGATCTAGAGAAGGCACTTTCGCTCTTCAATAGTATCGGCTCGCCTGAAATTCGTCGTGATCCCGTGGTGTATGAGTCGCTTCTAAATACCCTCTTCCTAAACAATCGTTCGGATCTCGTCCCTGAGTATCTCCAACGAATGAAGGAAGATGATGCCCATATGACGGCTTATGTGGCCAACGTTTTGATTCGTGGGTATGCCAAGACAGGCGACATACAGAAAGCACGAGATATCTTCGAATCTCTTACGGATTCTCCAGTTGGGGTAGCGGCTCCGCATAATCATGTACCAACTGGCCCTGGAGAGCGTATACCGACGGATGCGCCTGTTTACAGAGAGGTTCGTATAATGGAACTGACTGTTATTGCGCTGAAATGTCTGACGACGATGCTTGCGATGCCTCAGCCTTCATCTTGGGAAGCTATGATTACTATGGAACTTGAATTTGGCGCACTCGCTAATGCGGAGTCGTTAATGGACCGCTTTGCCGCAAGGTACTACTTGACACTGATCCATTTTGACATCGCTCACACCATCCGTTGCAGGATGTTTCCTCCAGCCGTGACAAATCGTGTCCGATCTATTCTGATGAGTCATGAAAAATACACGGCCAGAGACTGAGGCTCGTAGACTTCAAGATATCAAACATCCCATCTCTTATTCTAAACCCAACTAAGAATATTCCTAGATAGCATCGCATAATCCATGTACACGATTTGATCCTCATGCATCTTGTATATTAGCATCATTCAATTGCACTACTTCTCCATTGTCACAAATAAGTTTAAATCGCACTTGATAAAACGTCTGTTTGTGGGTATGTCACGGATGAGAATACGAAGTAGCACTCAACGTATGGTGAACGGCTGTCCCTTTGTCTTCCGAATGCTGGAGAAGTACACTGTGCCACTGCCTACGATCCGAAGTGAGCGCGTAGATGTAATTGCCGCTGCGAGTGCGCACCTTCAGAGCCTTGCACTCGAAAACTTATCTGTAGTTAAGATTTCAGGATATGTTGATCGATTGCAAACATCCTGCCTATCGCTTACATCTACTTTCCCTTGCAGAAGGTTAATCTAGTATGTCGTTCAGTAGAGTACACCAAAGGATAATGTAACAATTGTGGGCGCACCGTCCCAGCGATGTGAGGCTGGTTAAACCAAAACCAGCTTGGCACCATGTTGATCCTACGCCCTACATTCCCCGTTAGAAGGCCATCATTTGAGCGTTGTAAGACATCCATAATCTGCCGCACAACGGAGCTAGCGAGGCGCTCCTGATTGAAGGCATGAAGAGTGAATATAGTCCACACTGAGAGCAACGCAACTCCGGCACCGGCATAGTACATAACCCGGGGCTATCCAAAGGGTGCCATCTATCTTAGGGGTAGATCCAATATGTTACAAACGACATTGCTACACCTTTGGGTTTGGAAGTTCACGCATAGGCCCTGGTCGAGAATGAACGGCTCTGGGGCGAGAAAATGGATAATACGTCTCCTGTGATGGCACAGACAAACGCTGACATATGGTAACTCGACGACATGCTGCTGCAATCAAGATGGAACGACGGAGAGCCATAGTGCAAGTAGACAACTTATAAGCTTTCTGCGTTTGTATTTGCTACATGATCAATTAATATTTGTATAGTAACCTAAAAATGGCATCCGGCCTTGATGACAGCGATTCCACAAATCTACATTAATCTAACCGAGAATTGCCCTGTTCTTTCCGATACCGCGAAGTCTGTGTACCCTGAGACAATCCTCTCTGAAGAGAGATATATAGTATGGAGAAGCCAATTGAGCCTAACAGTGCAGATGCGAAAATATGACGAGTAATCCAAATACTTGCACCATTTATTCCATCTTGTGCCGCCTAGCACGAGTCAGCCTTCGAGCTCATGAATTTATTAAGAACAACTAACCCTTAGTCGTCTCTCAAAAAAGTTCTCGCCTGGGTAAGGGTCAGGTAATGAAACGTACCAACAGAACTCTCACTTACTGTATCTAATCGGCAATCTATCGGAGAACGCATCATGCAGAGCAGGCAGAAGTTTATCGGCATCTAAGGCCAATGGTCGATTCGATTTGTCCACGTCGTAGTAAGCCAGTCGCTAATACAGTATTGTGTAAAAGTCAGTCGACACGCCATAAGACAGAAGACAGGCAGACCTACTTTATGTTTGGCAATTACGACGAATGGCGACTTACTCCGTCGAAAGCCATACATATGACTTAGCCAGCTCCCCCATTTCTCGGCGTTTATCCACACGAAGAAAGCGGGCTGGGCCTTCCAGGCTGTGCCAATTTCTGAAAGCAGTTTCTCCGTCGTTGTGGCTTCTGACTCTTCCACAGCAACTAGGATGACAAGAGTGGACGAGTTGGGGTTCATGACATGTTGAAAGTTCTCCGATGTGAGCTCGAAGGCACTTGGGAATCGGCGACGGGCCATCCATGAGTGTAGTGCTCCAGGATTGATTTGAGTAGTGAGATTAATGCTGTCGGCCGGCATTGTCATATGGTCCCTGATCAGAATGAGGTACGACCCTTCGCCAGCATCTAACGAGAAACGACGAAAAATTCCCGGATCTTCGGCTCGATATACAGGTGGACCCCCCAATTGAGATTGAGCTGCTTCCAAGACCGCGGACTATGCACCAAGTTTCAGACCCAGAAAAGAAGTCACAAAGAAGGACATACAGTTTCCCCGTCGGGGGAGGTGGGGGACTTGAGGTAGACAAAAAATACAGACTCCGATTTTATAGCCTTTTCGAGGGCATCTAGATCAAGTCGCTTCAACCCACTACACACGGAGTAAGCCCTAACGAAAGCGATGACAACACTAATCCCGTACGATGCTGTGGCGACGATTCTCTTAACCCAGCCTTCAAGACTGGACAAACTCCTACTATCATGATATGGGATCTTTGTTCCATTCTGATAACTGTTGTGGAGACGTGAGTTAGAGCGAAACAGACGAGCCACAAAAGCAACTATACAGAAGAAGCGTCGGGTAAGCGGTTACACCCTCTCGGTGGCAAAGACTTGCGCTGTCATCGCAGTTAACCTCCGCTATGGAGATGATGCCTCTCATACGACTAGCAAGTTGTGTCCACACTAAGGATGAGTATTTGTCAAATATGATTCCATAGGAAGAATTAGGCAGGTTTCTGACCAGGTGCTAGTGATTTGCAGTGCCCACACCTGTAAGGTCGATGAGACATCGAGAAATAAAAAATGTAAGACACATACCAAGGGGCGAACATCTTAACAAAAAGTAGTCCATCATTAACCGCAGCGTCGAAAGATTTCGTGTCTAGAGGAGTGACAGTGCCCAGTTCATTAGGCACGGGGTGATGTGCTTCCGAATCCTTGATGTGTCTTCTTGAGAACTCTTGTACATGTCGATCTATGTATGATGAGAGATCTTCGATGGTTCTGGGCCCACTGTAAACTTCGACTAGTTTACCATCCCTATACCTGAAGAAGTGCAAGATTCAGGTTGTGGCATTTGGAATTATGTTTCAAGTCTAGCCCACAGCGATAATTGGGGGTAGTAGTGCACATTCTGTGCTTGACAGAGATCTGGAGGGGGAGCCGTGATTATGGAACAGCAATGGTTGCGGCTCTACTCGCCTCCCTGAGCAATGCAGTCAACCTGAGCCATGGTAAATCCAGACGCCTCGTAAGAAGCTTTATCCAAGACCAATTGTTTCCAAGCTGGCCGGAAGCGTTTACAATGCACTATAAATATACATCCAGGAATCATTAAGCATGAGTCCAAAACCATGCTTAACAAGATTGCATACCGCAATACGGGCTGAAGAACTCAATGAACCTATACCCAACACAATAATCAGAACCTGAGGTGTGTGTTAAACTCTGGCGAACCATAAGCCTCGAGATACAGATTCAGTGAAATCACTGTCTGTGAGCAAAAGTAGTGAGTCGTGATCAGCCTCGACTGGAACAGCCGACGAAAACCATAGCGCCGCTAGTAAGCAGCAAAACGTTGCCAGCCATGAAGGAGACATGGAGTTTGAATACTATGGTAACAGGTAGACATGTGATTTGCATGTCCCAGTTTCCAACTTTCCATGCAATCGTGGGAGTACCCTGGGCTCGCGCGCGTTTGTGCGTGTCTCTTCACCGATGTTAGGAACTCCAGCGTGATCAGGGCTCGCTTGGTCAGTGCGGCTTCCTTTCCCGGTGAAGAAGGCGAGCTGGAACGAGAGGCCGTCAACTTCGCTTTCCTCGATGCCGCCCCAGTCAGCTCGATGATCGCCTCCTAGATGTATGTCATACTGAGCAATAGGATGTGTCAGGTCATGGACTTGACCCACTTGCAGACTGCTGTGCTCCAAGCCGTCCTCGCACTGCATAATAATACGCTGCGCACGAAGACCGTACACTCTGAGATCCTATTCGCCCTGAACCCAAGCAACAATGTACGTACTGGCCTCGGGTTTAGTTCACCAAAACTCCAGTATTCTTGCACGATAGATTACGGAGTCTATTAGAAGATTTGGACTCAGCGCCACCACTTCTGCGACGATTCTTGTCCGAGTAGATGATTGGAACTCTCCTATTGAAGACGGCATTCATATTTACAACAGTATGGAATCTATAGTTCAAGGAGAACTAGTGCCTTTCGCCCGTCTTAGCGAAGTAACGGATTGGTCTTTGGTATCGAAGGTCGGTTCGCCGAGATATCCAGCCGATATCCTCAAACTTTAATCCACATTTGCACAGTACTACAAAATTGACAAGTACCGTTCCACAGCATCGAGCTCTACTGGGGTAAAGACTGGAATGCAAGTTAGTGATGACAAGCTGGATCGTAAGCTGTGGCGCGAAATTGTACTAAGTACTGTAGCAACGAAAATGATTATGTAGAAAGCCAGTACTATGTGTCATTGGATAGCTACGGTCAATCCATGGGCTGACGGCCCACATCGTTGGGTTGTAAATTGACTGCTGGTCGTTCAAGATCTCATACAATCGACGGAAGGATCCGGTATCCTCTCGACGTGACATGCCCACACCTCTGCAGGGAGCCAACCACGCCCCATCAAATACAGCTGTTCTTCCGGCGAGCTTTGGAACTGCCTCTGAGACGGATGATGGGCCTCTAAGCATGCTGCAGTTGAACCTCAGAGGTCTAACTTATTCACTACTTGAACTCTCCGTGTGTGCTCAGGATGTCCAACCGCCCCAACCTGATGATGGACCTCATGGACGCGTTGCAACTAAAATGTGAGCCGTAACCGTGCATATCGAGCCCGGGTGTCGTCTGCGGCTTATATCTAACGTAGATCTGAGATTATCACGCAATTGACTCAACTGGATGCGATGAAAGGCGCCCTCAAAAGTCGAATGCCCATGCAAGTTCTGCGGTACAGCACTTTAACTGTAATCCATTATATTATATTTCCTGAAAATGCATATCCAACAAGTGACGTCGATGCCAATCGGAACCCGCATCTTGTTACCAAAGAACGTATCGAGCGTGCAGCAGCCGAGAACCAGTTCATCAAGGGGAAGCTGGCAGCTATTGAGGTGAGCGAAGATGGCTTTCTCCAGTTCTAGAGCCGAGGATTGAGGTATATGTAGTCGTATCGGGACCTATTGGGTTCGGCGTTCAGAGACAACTTTGAGGATGTTGGCCCAATGCTCGACACTGTAAATAGCAGCGATCCTAGGAGCGAATGACTTAAATGAGATATCAGTTCTCTCGACTTTGCCGAGTGCTGGGTTTCGTCAGTCAGCGTTGCAATGGGATTACAATAATGATGTAACCGTTGCTACGCCGAGCGATTCTTTCTCCGTCTCAGTCTGTTGTAGTGTTGTGTATCTCTATCGACATGAGTGATATCCTCGCCACCTACCAGGCATTAGTCCATTCCACTGCTCGATCTACGGTACATGAGACTCTGCAATTGATTGCAAATTGTAAGAGTTCCTCGAAATCATTCTAATGATAGGAAGCTTCTCACTAGCAACCGTCCAGCTACTACAACACAATGGGATTCAAGTACTCGTCGCAAACTTGTTGGTCTATTGCTCTTGGACGTCGCGTGCGTAGGAAGCAAGTCGCGCCTTTCGCACTCAGGTCTGAGCTTGTTCTTGACCATCTGTGGCTGCCAAGTAACACGCGCTTACACAAGACACGGCGGCGGCATTATTGGCTGTGAAGACATTAGGACGCCAAGAGGATGCATCAATCGCAGTCGTTGACGTAAGCTCTTCATGCATCATGCCCGCTGTGTGAGACATGTTCGATGGTCTGCTATTCATAGCACCTCGGAACTCTTCAAAACGTGGTCTCAGGGAAACCAACCCGACATTCAACCGACGCAGTCAATCAGGCACTGAGATGCGTGGCAAATGCCCTCCTTCTACACGAAGCTGGGCGCAAGGCGTGGGTTGATCTAGGCGGCGGGGCGCTCGTGCTCGGGGATCTGCAGGTGAATTGGTTTCACAAACCTGAACATGAATGTCACTTACTACACTCATCCAGGAATCTCTGTCAAGTGAACGACTCTTCCTGGATGCTCGCATTCTATTTCTGATAACGCTCAAGCCAACCCCCTTCATCCCACTATCAATTGAGGGTGAGGTGATTGACAAATTGGCAACTGTACGTCCAACCACCCATGGTGTATTGTCACCTATATTCACATCTCCTCAGGCACTTTCAACCTCCTTTCATGCCTTGGAAACCCAGCGGCCATTTGGGAGAGAAGCCCTGATCGATTTGTTGAAGATCACTTTCAATCTCATGACACATTATCCGAGGATGGACAAGGCCAATAAATCCAATGAGCCTCCTGGTGAACCTCAGTGCGTACTTGGGGATGTCTGGGACGACAAATTTAAGACGTGTGTCCAATAGTATCTCCCTACCGTCAATCACACTCATGGATTCGTCATTACTTCAGTCTGGTGCCCTGTTTGCTCCGGATATTAGCCGCACTCCCATCGACATCACCCCCCCTCCAGCCACCGATGACTCACTTACTGCATGTTCTCCTCCATGTCCCAGCGTCGCTGCTATACCCACCTTTGGAAACAACTGCCAAACCGTCCGGTGTTCCCCCCATTACTCACCAGGGGACGACAGCATTCATCGAAGACTCTGGGAAGATTGATATCCTCCAGAGATTGTATTTCTTGTTGGAAGCCGTTTTACAGTATTACGTAGAGTATGACCCTGACGATCCAAAGGTCCGAACGAAATGCCGAGAAAAAGGAGTTGTCCTGGACGACTTAGTAGCCCCATTACCAATCATCATCACCCGTTTGATCAACGAGTATGATGAGGCACGCACTCGTATGCGTCAATGGGTACTTCCTCAGGACTTGTACGTTTGCACTCCATTTTGCCTCAATCAATGATTTAATCAGTTCAACATTTGCAGGGATCGGTCACAACCGCTTGAGCAGCGCACGGACATGTTAGGAATATTCATTCGAATGATGGCTTCAATTCATCACCCACACCTCAAAGTGACAACTTCAGAGATGATGTTCTCTCTTTGCAACCAAGATGGTAATGATGTCGTTTCTTAGTTGCAAAAATTTTCTGATAAACCCGTGCATAGCCGCTGAGCTTAACGCTCAAATTGGATACGGGAATGCGGCCGGCTTCTTATACTCCAAAGGAATCATGACAGCACCCACAGCAAGACACGATGCAATGGGCAATTTGTTGAACCCAATCACCGCCACAAACGTACCAACGGAAGCCGGTGATAGTAACAAGGTTGATATGACAGATGAGGAGAAAGAAAGAGAGGCTGAGCGGCTCTTTATCTTGTTTGACCGCCTCGAGAAATCTGGAATGGGCGTGAATCCCATCCGGAAGGCTCGGCAGGAGGATAAATTTCATCATTAGTCATGAATCCCCAACACCCACCGCTGTGTCTTGGATTGAAGGTGACACTGTAACAATGCATTTCTAGGAATGTTATCTAATCGGACAAATTCAGCGAAATAGTGGGACTCGGAAAATGAATTTCAATTGCTGACGCCCAGATGGCCGTATCCAGTATCTCATAAGGCATCCAATCGTGTTATTTAATGATATCGGTGTTTGAAGCATAGTGGAACACGGGTAGATCGGACTAGGGACCAGTCCTTGCGGCAGTTATCCAGAAACATTCAATGGGTTCATGATAGGTACGGGGATGGGTAGAGATAATACAGCGAACAATCACCCAATAAACCATTTAGGACCCTCAACTCATTCCTGCTAACATTCCTTCTGGGCTTAGAAACACTCTGAGGGATGAAAGTATTAGCGAATTCGTCATGAATGAACACTTAAGACATACTGCGATGAACAATACCAGGGCCAGACTCGTCATACTCCTGCTTGGACACCCAGAGATTCTGGAAAGTGCTGAGAGAAGCTGCGAAACAAAGTGACATAATCCACATATAAAACCACATGAGAGACTAGGCCAACATACCAAGGATAGATCCACCGATCCACACAGAATACTTCCTCTCTGGAGGAGCAACGATTTTAACCTGCGCAGAGACAGACCTCGTGAGTTTCGATTCCTCAGCAAGTATCCTAAAACCAACCTTCATGCTTGCCGGCGACAATGAAGTCAATTCTTTCTGCATACGGTCGGCAATACCAGGGTACATTGTAGTACCACCAGACAGCACCACATTCCCATAACTACATTAACGCAAGATGAGCGTCAGAATCGAGGTTATGTGAACTGACTCACAGATCACGACGGATATCAAGATCACACTTGTAGATCTGTTGTGGAGGTCCAAGTCAGAAAGAGTTTCCCATAACAGGTGCAACCCTAAATGCTCACGGAATTGTATCTAATGGAGTAGGAGCAACTAAGTATGGAGTGTGTCCAGATGAGCAATAACACACTAACGTGGTCTCATGAATACCCGCAGCCTCAAGACCTAAGAATGAGGGCTGGAACAACGCCTCGGGTGCACGGAAGCTAGCACAAGTGTATAAGCATAAGCAAGTCAATGACTATGACATCCCTTACCGCTCATTTCCAATGGTAATGACTTGCCCATCGGGAAGTTCATAGCTCTTCTCCAAAGCCGAGCTCTGCGCCGCAGTCTGGAGCTCCTGCTCAAAATCAAGAGCAACGTAACAGAGCTTTTCCTTGATATCCCTGACGATTTCTCGTTCCGCGGTGGTCGTGAACGGATAACCACGCTCCATTAAAATTTTGATCAAGTAATCAGTCAGATCACGCCCAGCAAGATCCAGACGTAAGATAGCATGAGGAAGAGAGAATCCTTCGTAGATGGGCACAGTGTGTGTAACACCATCACCTGAGTCAAGCACGATACCGGTCGTACGCCCAGACGCGTACAATGACAGCACTGCCTGGATCGAGACATAAAAGGCAGGAGCATTGAAGGTTTCAAACATGATCTGGGTCATCTTTTCTCGGTTGGCTTTAGGGTTAAGAGGGGCCTCGGTGAGGAGGACAGGATGTTCCTCTGGAGCAACGCGCAATTCATTATAGAAGGTATGGTGCCAAATCTTCTCCATGTCGTCCCAATTGGTGACAACACCATGCTCGATCGGGTATTTCAGAGCGAGTATGCCTCTTTTGGATTGTGCTTCGTCACTAAGGAGAACGAGGTCAGGTCACGCAAGTGGGATGGATGGCTTACTGACCCAACATAAGAATCCTTTTGGCCCATGCCGACCATGATACCCTGATGACGAGGTCGACCAACAATTGAACTAGTGGAGAAAATATAACCAGAAGGATCAACCAGCGATGAGGTGGACTTACGGGAAGACGGCACGGGGGGCATCATCACCTTTGAAGTACATGAAACCGATATCAGAAGGAGAGCGTTTCTCAACGCGGATGCCATCATACCAGCAACTATGGATGGCAAGCGAAGACTCAGTAAAATCCAGAAACCAAGAGCCCGTAATGAGAGACCCACATCCTGCCTTGCACATCCCCGAACCATTATCGATGACCTGTCATGACGGATCGAAAACTCGATGTAGGGAACAACACTCGCATTACGTACCAGAGCAGCGACTTCTTCTTCCATAGCAACTTAGAAGGATATCTTTCCTGTTTAAGGGCGAAAAAACGGTGAGTCGATCGGGCTAAAAGGACGGAGAGCAACCACACGTCGCAGTGATGAGATGGGAGCCGATCGCAGCGCGCAGCATGGGAGAATAGACATGGATGACTGCGGCGATCGGTGAAGAAGTTACTCACTGCGTTGTTGGCTGAGGGAGGTGATGGGTAAAATTTTAGGTTTCGATCTGGCTGGTTATTAACAATGTGAAGCTGTGCACCCTCGTAATTTAAAAAGCGCCCGCTTCAAGCACCTCTTCATGGCTGCGGTTATGCATAAGAACGAGCAATCTCAATTTATCCCCCCCAGCTACTACACCGCTTCAAGACCCATATTACGCGTCATGACCCGGGAGCGGAAAGGCAAAAAGGGTGAAGGTAGCATACACAAAGGTCAATACAAAGACAGGGGTAAGAAGGAATTATAGGTCGAATCTATTCTCACCAGTGCAGACCCCTCAATGCACGCAGCGGCTGTCAATAGAAACCCAGTCAGATAGGGTAGCAGTGAATATGCCTGAGGCAGTGACAGCGACAGCGGCGATGAGCTTACGCGAAGTTGCGAGGCGATCGTATAGACACTGAAAGTGAATGCGTTAGCCTGTTCCGAGCGGACAGTGCGGCGGTAGGGCAAGCAGATGGTGACTGGGGTTGTACCTGTGCCCCGAACCAGAGAAACACGGGAAAACGCACCTGCGCAAAGTGTTGCGACATCCATACTCGGGATTATGAAGTGAACCACCATGATTAGTCTGCCAAACAACACGCCTCAATATGGTTGCGCTCGTTCAAGCTTGTACCCATTATATAGGTGTTGACCCTTCGATACTGATAATGGTCACTGGGACGCAGTGCAAGAGTGGATACACGTGGACGACTAGAAGGCTCGCAGCAGCGCACTCCCGCATAGTTCATTGGCCATCGTTCCCTGGAAACCGGAGAGAAAGCTTGATGCTGTTCTCGTAGTAGGAAACAAATTACAGTCACGCCTCGATTCGTGCCAATCGAATGCGGGTCGATCGGGTATTTAAGCCTCGGCAAGAAAAAAAGATCGTTAAGCCCACCTGTAAAGGGACGAGGATTAGGAACCCCTCATGGCACTTGTCGTAAGCCCATACATTTTATTTCTCGAGCACCTACCCAATACATACCCTAAGGGCGTCGCAGAACCTGTGACAATCAGTTATGATGAGCTCATCAATGCCCCAGATACGCTAGTGGAGTCTATCTCTAGAGCTTTTGGATCAGATCCAGACGCTTTGGGCATTCTGGTTGTGACCCAGCTCCCGCCAGAATACCCCGGGCTGAGAGAGAGACTCTTAAAGCTCGCAAATAAATTTGGTTCCCTGGACGAGTCCGTACGGTGCAAGTACTCTGATGCAGGCTCTAACTATAGTTTCGGTTGGTCCTGGGGAAAAGAGATTATGAACGGAGCGCCAGGTAAGTTTCCCCTATACGTGCACTCATATATACGCATTATCTAAGGGACGACATCATAATAGACACTCTGAAGGGATCGTACTACGCAAATATAACCCAGGGGAATACATCTGTGGTCAACGACGATTTGCGCAGGAGTTATAGGTATTGGTTGGCTCATGAACATCTGATTGTCGAACCCCTAATCCGATTCATACTGGAAGAGAATACTATGGCGATAACATCTGGCCAGTTCAAGAACCTGGAGTGGAAGCACTGAAAGAAGTCTTTGAATCCCTCGGACAGTGAGCAAGTTGTTTCCCGTCGTCATTGCTGAATCATTTATGTGCCCCCAGATTTATCTTCAAAATTGGATGTGAGCTCGCCGCCGCGTGCCAGCCGTTCGGTACTTCCGGGACGCACTTGTCTGTATCTATCCTTAACTGACGCACACACTTAGTGTCATCGCAACTTCGCGACACCTCCACTAGTCTCGCAGAGATGATCATGACTTCCTCAATTACCAAAGCCCGGTTGCTACATTACTTCCCTCCGTCCAATACCACGGATACGGCGGATCCAAGCGATGAGCCGATCGATAGCTGGTGCGGATTTCATAAGGACCACTCGTTGTTGACGGGTCTTTGTTCCGCGATGTATCTGTCTAGTCCCCACGATTCCAAGGATGCTGAGCCCGCTATCGTACCATCACCAAGCCCTTCCTCGGGGCTGTACATTAGGACCCGCGGTGGAGAGCTCCGTCGGGTCGCCATACCTGCCGACGCGCTTGCCTTCCAGATAGGCGAAGCTTTGGAGCTGGCGACCGACGGTAGCTTATGTGCTACACCTCATTGTGTGAGAGTTGGCAGGGAAGCAGGGGTGGAGGGGGTGTCTCGTGAAACGTTCGCGCTCTTTATGCAACCGGATGTTCACCGTCAGATTTCCACCGAGACATTTGGCGAATTTAGCAAGAGAGTATTTGCTGAGCACTACGATGCAAAGACTTGAAGTCATACACAAGAAAGCTTGTCCGGAGCTGTATATTAACAACCGCGTGGAATGGATACACCTAGTAAGACACCAAGAAAGATGGTACATACATTTTCTTCCGTTTCGCTGACTGTGCGTCACCGGCCTCCTCTTCATCTTCCTCCACAACTCGTTTCTTGGTTCGTGACTATTAGGATGTCAGAACAAAAAGCAACTTGCAACGCAATTTCTTACCTTCTTGTGCTTGGTCGTTTCGTCAGTTTGCTCTTCGGCACCGTCTTCATCATTTGAAAATATCGCATCCGCTTCTTCCTCCCCGACAGCCTTCCTTTGCTTAGTCTTCCTTCTCTTCTTTTCTCTTTTAGTTTCAGTGCCATCGTCCCCGCTGAGATTATTCTCTTGCTTCGCCTTTCGAGCCGCTGCTTTCCTGGCTTTATCCGCTTTCCTTTCGTCTTCTTCTTCACTTTCTTGTCTCTGCCGAATGCCCCACGTTTCGAGTTCCTTTCGTTGAGCAGCTCGACGATCAGCAAGATCCTGCGCACGTTTCTGATCCTCAAGAAGTCGCCGTGCCTGTTCAGCATCCTGCCTTTCTTTCAGCTCTTGTCTTGATTTACGAGCCTGATCCAGACGAGTTTGATGTTCAGTTTCATGCCCCTTTTGGGCAGCCAGATGTTCCGCGCTTCGGCGAAGCATTGTATCACCATATTTGTGTCGCTGTTGAGCAATGTCTTGACTATAAGGAAGGGGTCCCGCTTTATCTGATGACAGCGAAAGGAAAAGCCTGCCAGGAGATAAGCAAGAGAACATTCTGAGTCCATAAGCTGGAATCCTACTTTTGCGCATGTACAGCATGGCCAATACCAGCCTGCAAATCTGCGAGGCTCCGCTTATCCGGGGGTAAAGTAAACATGAGTTCCCCAGCTTTCTGCTCAATCATAGCAATGTTGTATAAAACCGCCTTGTCATTCGGTTGGATGTGATACGCCTATATATTGGGCTGGTAAGTAATTGAAACCGTCGCCTCCCAAGAAACACGCACTGTCTGCGCAAACTTAAGAGCCTGGCGCATTGCCGTGAAGGTGCTGGTTTTATTCGCCTTGGCAAACCAGGTCCTCGCAAGATACATCAGCACTGAAACATTTTGGCCTTGGTAGAATCGTTGCGATGCTGTCTCATACTGGATAAATATCGAGGCTTCAGTAATCAAACAGGAAGAATCACTCTAGAGTTCATTACATTTTCGACCGCTTTTTCGTATTCCTCCCGAGCAAAGTGACAGTGGCCCATGTTGATATATACACTCCCGTCATTGAGGGACTCGCGGACTTTTGTGAGAACGTCCAAAGCATGACGCGTGTTGCGTAATGACCGGTTGCGGAATTGTACGTCCTCTACTGCTTGTCCTGGAGTCCAGGCTTCCAAGGAGTCCTCGGCAATGACAATAGCGAGTCCTTGCGCCGCAATCGCGCAAAAGGGGTCAATACCGAGGGCCTTGATGAAAATATTCGCAGCTTTCTGGAAATTATCCTTCCGTGCAGCAGCCCCGGACGGTGACGGGTCGCGGCTCTCCCGTGCTTCCTGGTACGTCAGCCGCCCGGCTGCACAAAGAGCATACACATCGCGTCCATCATCCTTAAGCACATTGAACGTGAATCCTCTGGCTGCTTTAACCTGGCCAGTCGTGCAGAGGAGGTGAATGTAGAACGCCCGAACTTCAGCATTCCTAGAATCAGGGGTGAGAGCCTGCTTTATCAAGGTGTGTGCCTCATCGTAGCGCTTCTCATCCATCCGCATGACAGCAAGTCGGCACTTGGCTGCAGATGCAAATTGGCTTCGCTAAAGGTTAGGTTCAAATGCCACGCACCGTCAGTATACTCGGGATGGCGTCCGAGAAGCTTGTAGTATGCATCCTGGGCTGCACTTGGTTCACCAACGTTCTCATAAACGCGAGCCAGATTATACAGCATTGTGGCAGACGCGTTATCCGAATCAGCGGTACCCAGAGTAACAACAGCAGGTAGAGCTTCTTCGTAGAGTATTCGAGCCTCCTCAAAGGACCCTTCAAGGTGTCGCATTACTGCCAGGTTGTTAAGCAGGTACGGTATGGGTATGGTTGAATCATTTGAGCCAACACTTTTGACAAATCGGACTGCCTCCATTAGTGACTTGCTGGCTTTCTCCAGATTATCTTTGCTCCAGAGGTTGGCAATTTCAACATGCAGACCAACGTCTCGGAAGATGTGCAGAATGGAATCGAGTGTTCGGTTTGATAGCAGCGGTTGCAGACGAGGCGCATCATTCAGAGCGGCCGAAATCGACTCCATAATTTTAGATAATCTATCGAACAGCTCCTTTGCCCGCACCTTCTCAGCGGCGGCCTCTTGAGCGGTTATTGCGGGACGGGGATGAGCTCGCAGTGAAGCAAGAACCGGGAGAGCCTCAAGCGAGGACATGTCTGAAGTATTTTGACCCACAATGTTGTCTAAGGTATGTATCGCTGCTAGGATCTCATCTATTCTGGCGCGTCAACAGAGCATAAAGGAATGCAGAGGCATCCATGACCGACCATTCTGTATTTGCATCTGAGCAACGCCTATATTTGCCAGTAGATGTTTCGGTGCTCCTTCCACAGCCGAAGCGTAATGCCTTCGTGCGTCATCAGAGCGCCCAGAAGCGTGGGCGACACGGGCCGTCCGAAGATGGCCATCAGTAAATAAGGGCAGGGTGTCAGCAAATTGCATAGTACGCTCTGCCAGCTTGAGAGCCTGCAAAGCAAGGCATTAACATTACAGGTGTTGAGAGGAATTAGTGAGCTTACCATGCTGATATCATTCTTACGGAGGAAAAATTCACTCAAAGCATTCGCAGCTGCGGCGCTGAACTTGTTTAGCTTGAAGACACTTTGGATCCGCGTCAGCCCCACTTTGTACAAGTCCGCACGTTCTTCGCTGGATCGAGTCGATTGCTTGCTGCTGTTGAGGGCATCCAGTCCCAGTAGTAACAGAGCAGGCCAATTAGCAGCATCCTAGCTCGTCAATAATTTGGATCCCTGACCACAGCTGGGTATCATGAAGACAACGCACCAGTTCTAAACTTCGCTGCCATGCTGCGCGAGCTTTCTCGCGATTATTCAGAGACCATAAGCAAAGGCCAATGCCAATGCGCGGGTCTGGCAGCACCGACGGATTAAGTGCGAGAACTCTCTGGAAGAGTTTCAGTGCCTCTCTATGCTGCCGTCTAGTATAGAATATACGGGCCTAAAAGAATGACGGTGGTCTAGTTGAGAACAAATTCGGACGATAAAGCACTCAGCACTTTTCCGAGGAGAGAAGGGATATTCGAGGGTCGCAAGGCGAGGACTTGTTCAAACGCATTCAGCGCGTCATCGAGTTGTCGGATGGATAGTAGATAGTTTCCTGTTTAGGCTAGTTACGGGTGATCCATTACGGGTAGCAATTACAGAAGCACAGACCTCGAGTGAGATAGATTAAGGATTGCGTTCGTACGTCATCTTTGGACACTTCTCTTGCAGCGAGCTCAGCTGCCTGATTCATGTGTTGTGCGGTTTGCTGGTGGTAATATGATTTCGGTGACGCATTGGTCATCACGTCACTGCCTGGATATCGAGGACCAGTATACATACATCCACGGACCAAACATGCAGTGAACTCACGAGCATCCGGAATGATCATCTTTGGCGCAGTACGCGCTCTTTCAAGCAGTAGATTTCCCAGTAAGGCATGGACCCTCGGTAGCGAAGAGTCGTCTCCGTTACTCGTGAACCCTTCAAAACCAAAAACGTCGCCAAATAGTGCATGACAGACCAATAAGCAACATTCCTCTCCAGAGGCAGCAAGTGGTATAGCAACGCACAATGAACAGCATTGCTCGCAATATCCATTGCCACATCCACTAAGCCCAGCTTCCAGTACTCAATGGCAAGTCGCACCCAAGCCTTGACATGGCATTGGCCCTCGCGAAGCATGTCCACCATCGCGGCGCCAGGTTCGGCATCGAGATTATCAAGGTCGATGGTGACAATTTCTCCGCTAGCAAAGTGGATGTCCAAAGGGCGGATGGGTTCAGCCATCTCAGACTACCCTTTCGTGTGGACTGGAGCCCTGCGCACTCTAGGTTTGTTGATTTAGATAGATTTTGGTATTTTAGTTTCGGAGTATGCAGTCTGCTCACGTGACCAACCCTGGCGCTTAGGGAAACGATCTCGTGTTTCCGGACGACCAATAAGCTTACTGAGGCTGAGTCAATGGCATCCTCGCTCACAGCATCCCAGGCAGAGTTCAAAAATGCGAAGCTTCCATTGGGCTACCGTGACCATTGTTCTGCGTTAGTGGACTCATTGTTCCATCGAGATCATTCATCAATTTTCACCAACTCCTCAGGCTGCTCATACCACTAAACAAGTGCCGGCGCACCAACAACTACGTTCCTTGGGAGTGCGAGAATGAAAGGTGAGAATTAATCGGCCGGATTCCCGCACCGCCAGCTTGTTCACGCACCAAACT
>WNFI01159676.1_pt1 | contig 24466 bp, 14 predicted proteins | sample 5400471 | NCBI WGS metagenome assembly WNFI01 (sample SAMN13153348, study PRJNA577476) | soil metagenome | isolation source: 100 cm saprolite on Douglas fir-dominated hillslope | place: USA:California | collected 2013-09-17 | reverse complement strand
GCATCCGTATCGATGATGAGCGCATTTTTTCCACCCATCTCGCATACCACTTTTTTCAGATTCACCTGACCTGGGAGCGTGCGTCCCGCTGATTCCCAAATTTTAGTGCCAACGGCGCGAGAGCCGGTGAACGCGATAAAATCGATTTTCGGATGTGCGACCAAATGAGCACCGACATCTTCGCCGTAACCGGTGAGAAGATTAACGACGCCGGCCGGAACACCGGCCTCTGTAAGGAGATCCATGAACACCGCGGCGATAATACTCGTTTGTTCCGCAGGTTTCATGATCACGGCGTTGCCTGCGACCACCGGTCCCACGACCATGCCGCACAAAATTGCCAGGGGGAAATTCCAGGGCGCGATGACGACGCCGACGCCGCGGGGCGTCCAGACCTGGACATTACTCTCGCCGGGTGTGAGCTTCGTGACCTGTGGTTTGGCAAGCCTGCGCATCTCATCGGCGTAGAAGCGGCAGAAATCAATCGCTTCGGAAATATCCGCATCGGCTTCAATCCACGGTTTTCCCGCCTCGAAGATTTCGATGGCATTGAGTTCGAAGCGCCGCGATTCCATCAAATCGGCGGCGCGTTCGAGCACCTGCGCGCGGGCTTCGGAAGTAAATTTAGCCCAGGCAGGTTGAGCGGCGCGGGCAGCGGCCAATGCGGCGTTTGCGTCGGCGATGCTCGCGCGGGCCCAGTGACCGATGACTTGGGTGGGCTTGGTGGGATTGACCGAGGCAATGAATTCGGCTGTCGAAATTTTTTTCCCTCCGATGACGAGCGGCCATTTTTTGCCGAGCGATGTACCAACAGTATTCAGCGCGGTGCGCAATTTTTCGCGATTAGACGCTTGGGTAAAATCGGTATTCGGCGCATTTTTAAACGTACCGTGCAAGACGTGATTGTGTGGTTCCACCGAGCCGGATTTTCCGGATGTCAGGTTATCGAGCGGATTCCGTAGCAAATCCTGTTTTGTAGCTTCACCCAGGTTCCTAGCGCGGAGGAAGCCTTCGTTGGACGTGTTCTCGAGAAGGCGGCGAACCAGATAAGCCATGCCCGGGAGAAGTTCGCCGACTGGACAGTATTCACGAACGCGGTGGCCGCTTTCGAGCAGGGCCGACTTAAGCTCGTCCGCCATGCCATAGAGTGCTTGGAATTCGTATGCGCGCGGATCGATGCCGAGACGTTCGGCCTGAACAATCGCGTGCGCACAGGAGCGAACGTTGTGCGAAGCGAGCGCAGGTGTGACGATGTCGATATTCTCGAGCAACAACCGCGATAGCTTTTCGAAGTTCGCATCGCTCTCCGGTTTCTTTGACCAGACTGGCACGGGCCAATCTCGTTGTTGGGCTATGACGGTCTCGTAGTCCCAATAGGCGCCTTTGACCAACCGCACACCGATCGGACGATTGCTGCGCCGAGCCCAGGCGATCAGTTCGCGCAGGTCTTGTTCGCAGTCGCGGAGATAGGCCTGGAGGGCGATGCCGATGGCGGGTTGCTGCTTAAACTCCGGTTCCTCCAGGATCGATTTGAAGAGTTCGAGCGTGAGATCCTTCAGCTTGTAACTCTCCATGTCGAAGTTGATGAACGCGCCCATTTCGGTCGCGCGACGTAGAATCGGACGCAGACGTTTTTTTAATGCGGCGATGCTATTCTCCGGATCGGCAGGATGAACATCGGGCGTAAGCGCCGAAATTTTGACCGAAAGATTGAGCCGAGGTAGCGGGCCACGAGGGCCGATGTCACTAAAACACGGAGCAGGATCTTTGCGAATTGCGGCCGCAACGGTATCCAAAATATCGAGATTGCGCTGCAAAAATTCGTCGGCCTCAGCTTCACTCACGACGGTTTCACCGAGAAGATCGATCGTGGTTGCGATCCCACGTTTGGCGTTTTCCCGAAAGCGTTTAACCAGATCGTCCGCGGTTTCACCCGCGACAAATTGACGGGCCATATCGACCACTTGCGCTTTGACCGGTGTCGCTACGAGTGCCGGTGCGAACGAGGAAGCCGCGAGGCCGGCTTTGAGGGCAGGGTTGAGCGCGACGGCTTTGTCGCCAAGGTATTCTTGGAGATGACGAACAATCTCTGCGCTGGAATCGAGTGAGGGGAGAACATCGACGAAGCGGAAAAGCTGGGTTTTGAACGCGGGGTCCTTCATGGACCACTCCATGAGTCGCGCGTACGCACCTTTTTTAGAAAAAATGCCGGGCGCAGGGGACGCATCCATCAGCGCAAAAATCTTTTCACCTTTGGCGCGAATCGCAGCCTCCAGTGAAGTGGTTGAGACGGGGGTATCGAGCGTACTTTGCATGAAACAGCCAAACCAAAAACCCCGCTTTCGGCAAGGCCCGCCCCGCCTTAGCAAACGACGATACGGACGCTTGCTGTATCAGTTGCTGCAGGCATTTTTTGGCGATTATCTCTCGTTTCGTTTGGAACGCAGAGGTCGCTGAGGAGAAGAGAGGTCGCAGAATTGCTGTCCAATAAGGATAAGGACTCTGAAAACTCGCGCAACGCAGCCAGTACACAAAGTGGATCGAGGGTGGGGCGGGATCGCTGGGCCCGCCGTCACGCGGAAAATATTCTCTTGGAAATCGACGAGCGCTACGGTTCTTCTGCTTGCTGGAATCACAGATTTTCCAACGCAATAACCGCAACGGCGAGCCCTACCATCGGATCGTTTTTTCTTCGCGTCTTTGCGCGAGTTCTTTTCTTTCGCAGCTGAAAAAGGACTACCTCAATTTTGCTTCGATCGCATCGTAGAGTTCGCGAGAGCGATCGAGGTTGCCGTTGTCGCCGATGCGGATGTGGACCATCGATTGACGACTGTTCACTTCTTCGATCCTCACCACGACTAGCTTATCGTCGCGCGCACGGGCATCGAGTTTCGCATCGTAGGTGTTCAACGTCTGGCCGGTGAGATAGAGGTCGAGCTGCTTAAACGCCGCGGCGGTTGCTTTCGCCGTCGCTGATGCATTGGCATTCACCAGCATTTTGAAGTTCCCAAATTGGTAGACGGCTTGCATCTCGCCGGTGGAGTCGAGGTCCACGGTGTGGCAAGCGCTGAGGGCCAAAAGGAGAGTGATCGGTGCGATGAGACGGATGAATTGCATGACGAAAAGACCCAATCGTGCGGGCGGGGTTTCGTTCTGTCAGGCAAAAAGGCAGGATGTTCGTACGGATGTGATGGGTGACGAGTTGGGAAAGACTTATGGCGTGTCTTCGAAATAAACTTCAAAAATGCAGTTGAACCACAGAGACACGGAGTGAAGCTAGAATTTAGGGTGTGTTTTTGAAATAGATAGCTCTGGGGAGGAGAGTTGAAATACACGGTCGGAAATATTGCCACAAAGAGGCACAAAAGGGTCTTGTTCTGCAGCGGAGAATCGACCGCGCGCCTATTAGGCGCCTCATAAGCTTAATTTGAAAAACGATTTTTGTGCTTTTTTGTGGTTAAAAATCCGATCCGATTGTTTGGGCTGCGGCTCGGCCACGGTCAGCAGCGGGGCTAGCAGAATTTATTTCGAAAACACACCTAGCCGGGTATTCGTTTAAATGGTCCGATACCCGCCAGAGGCGACACGGCCTTGCTTTCGCAGCTCTTCCGCTTGTCAGGTGTCCCCTAGCCGTCTAGTGCCTGCCTAGGGAATTTCCCTGCAACTAATCGCCGTCCTCCTGTGTTCTCATCGTGAAAGATGAACCTAAAGTGCAAGCTATTGAAGACGGGACCACAACATCTCCGCCGGATTTCACGACGTTTATGCGTAATTACCAAGACATGGTCTACTCGACTGCCTTCCGATTAGTCGGTCAGGGTGGCCATGCAGAAGATATTGCGCAGGAGGTGTTTCTGAAGGCTTACGAACGCTTTGACCAGTTGCAAACCAGTCCGAGCGCAGGGGGATGGCTCAAGACGGTTGCGACCAATTTAAGCATCAACCATTTGCAACGCTACCGGAAGCGGTGGAAATTCTTTTCCGAGTTTACAAAGGAAGGGGACGAGGGCGACGAACATGAAGTGGAGTTCGCTTCGTCAGAAAATTTTTTGACCGGACTGGATCAGGGCGAACGCCGCATCTGGGTTGAAGAATGCCTGGCTAAGCTGCCCGATCATCAGCGGATTCCCTTGGTTCTGTATCACTTTGAAGAATTGTCCTACGAAGATATCGCACGACGTCTCGGTGTGTCCCTGGCCAAAGTTAAAACCGATATCCTGCGTGCTCGCGAAGCGTTGGCGAAGGTTCTGCTAAAGAGCGGTGCGCGCCACGAAAAATTTCAAAACTAACAACCCCACCCACGTCATTTCATCCACTATTTATGGATAACCAGCATCCAGATAATTTAGAAAAGATCATCCATCAAACCCTGCGCTCGCTTCCGAATCACCGCGCACCGGATACGTTGATGCTGCGCGTGCAAGCCGCGATCGCGGCCCGTGAAGCCAGGCCGTGGTGGCAAAAAGGCTTTCACGCTTGGCCGCATTCGGCTCGCACGATTTTCTTTGTTCTGTCGAGCGTGGCGATGGCCGCAGTGCTCTTTGCGGGCAGTAAGTTGGTCGCCGGAGCGGACGTCGGAGATATCTTCGCGCAGCTCAATATTTTTCACGGTGTGTTAAATCAGGCTAGCGCTCTCGGCGACTCGGTTCAGTTGGTGTATAACGCTATTCCGCCGCTCTGGTTGTACGGATCGCTGGGAGTCATCGCCGCGATGTATGTCACGCTTGCGGGTCTTAGCGCCGCCTTCTATCGCACCTTTCTTTCGGTCCGCCGATAATTTACCATGAAGATTCGTTCCCTTTTGCTTAGTCTCAGCGTTTTCTGCGCGATCGTCGTTTGTTTTGCGCCGGGGTTGCATTCGCAGGACGCGAAGCCCGCGCCTGCTGCGCCGGAGCCGACCGACACAGTGTCCGCCGATGCGGGCGCGCCTACGTCAACCTCGTCGTCGGAAAGCGATTCCAAGCTTCGCGTTCTTTCGGGTTCGACCGAAGAGGAAAAACAAAAAGAGCCCGCGCCTACCTCTAGTAAATCCAGTACACGCAAGAAGGCCCGCATCCATGGCATTCACCACAGCGGCCAGCCGTATATCGCTACGGAATTCTCGATTCGCAAAGGGGAGACCGCAGGTGACGTGGTGGCGATCCGAAGCAAAGGTGTTATCGATGGAGACGTGGACGGCGATGTCGTTTGCATTCTGAGTCGGGTAACGATCAACGGCCATGTTAACGGAGATGTCGTGGATATTCTGGGCTCCGTGCGACTCGGACCTGATGCCGTGATCGATGGTGAAAAGGTAGCGATCATCGGCGCAGTCACGTCGGTGGATCAAGTGGGCAACGCTAAAGGCGGATTCGGCGGCGTCGAGCAATTGCAAATGTGGCTTGAACACGCTCTCATGCACGGCCGTATCCTGGCTCTCCATTCTTCACTGAGGTGGGTATGGGTCATGATGATGGGATCGATCGCTTTCTATGCGTTCCTCGCGTTGATCCTGCGCAAGCCAATGGACACGTGTGCCGCCGCTTTTGAAACCTCTCCCGGTTATTCGATTTTATGCGGCGTGCTCATCTTGCTGATGTTCCCTTTGGTTCTCGCGCTTTCTGCGATCACGGTCGTGGGTCCTATCGTTTTGATTTTCGCGCTGCCGCTGGTCAGCCTTTTTGGCCGCGCTACAATGATGGCTTTCCTCGGCAGCCGTTTGACGCGGTTAACGGCCGAAAATAATCCGCTGCGCCATCCGTTCTTTGGCGTGCTGATCGGCAGTGCGATCGCGTTACTACTTTATCTTCTCCCGGTGGTCGGAGTCATTGTATGGGCCTTGATTGGCGTACTCGGATTGGGCTCGGTGGTTTACGCGATCATCGTGGCGATACGTCGCAAGCCGAAGGCGCCACCCGCACCGGTTGTACCGCCGGCGCCGCCAGTTCCGTCGGCTGCGTCATCCGCTGTTCCTCCGATTTTGCCGGTGATGCCAGAAGTGATCCCGACCGATCCTTCTCCGAGCGGGGCGACGCTCGCTCCGCCGGCCCTGGCTTCGACCGTCCCCCCTGTAGCCGCATCGACTCTTCCTCGTGCCGGGTTTCAGGTCCGTCTCATCGCGGCTCTGCTCGACATCATCATGGTTGCAGTCGCTTGGCACATTCTCGGCCTGAGTCGTCTCAACGATAATTATTTCCATATTCCTTTTCCGCTCGTGATCACCGCTTACACCGTAGTGATGTGGGCGCTCAAAGGCACGACGGTCGGAGGCATTATCTGCAGTCTAAAAGTCGTGCGGGTCGATGATGGTCCCGTTACTTGGACCGTTGCCTTGGTGCGAGCGCTCGCGGCATTTCTTTCCCTGGCGGTGGCCGGCGTCGGTTTCATCTGGGTGATGGTCGACGAAGACAAACAATCCTGGCATGACAAGATCGCGGGCACCGTCATCGTGAAAGTGCCAAAGGGGCACTCGCTGATTTGACGGCTGTTGAAAGATGAGAGTTGAAAGCCGAGAGCCGGATTCGGGCGATGAGATCCGATTTCGTTCTTTCAACCTTCAACTTTCATCTTTCAACTCGATTAGTTATGGCAAAGCCACTGGTCGGAATCATCATGGGTAGCGCGTCCGATTGGGCGACAATGGAGCACGCGGCGCAGACGCTGACTCAACTTGGCGTGCCTTACGAGAAGCGCGTTGTAAGCGCACACCGCACGCCCGAACTTCTTTATTCATACGCTCAAAGTGCGGAACGTCGCGGACTGAAGTGCATCATCGCGGGTGCAGGTGGCGCGGCTCATTTGCCAGGGATGACCGCTTCAATGACCATTTTGCCGGTCCTCGGAGTCCCAGTGGAGTCGGCTGCGCTAAAGGGCATGGATTCGCTGCTCTCGATTGCGCAAATGCCGGGTGGCATTCCGGTCGCAACGTTTGCAATCGGCAAAGCGGGTGCGATTAACGCCGCGCTTTTTTCCGCTTCACTGCTCGCGCATCAACACAAGCCGATTAAAAAAGCGCTCGAGAAATTCCGCATCGAGCAGACGGAAAAAGTGCTGAAGACGGAACTACCGTAGGCCGCCGGCTTAGCCGGTGAGTTCAAGGTTCAAAGTAATAGGCCCGCAGGCGTCGTTTACGGTTAACCGTTTTAGATTTACTGTCCTCGGGGTGTTGGGGATGCCAGTGAGCTATAAACCGAGAACCTGAAACAATGTCTCTATCTTGGCCCTTTGAACCTCTATGGTGCATTCCTCGAAGCTTGCTTTGGCTTGATCGGGATTGGGGTAGGGGCCGTTATCCTTAACGGCCCTCATTGCGTGGGCGCAGTTCCAAGAAGGGCGGTTAAGGATAACGGCTCCTACCTTTTTCAATTCCGCGGAGTTTGCTCCGCGGATCTTTACTTCTGCGGCCGCGGAATTTGGTTTGAAACTCGATCCAGCAAAAGAATTTGAACCACAGAGGCACAGATAAAACGGAACCAAAGATTAATGAATAGAAATACAAAGCATTGGGCTTCACCTATCGGGGTGAATTTTTTTTAGGGGGCTTCCTCTGAATTTCTCTCGGTGCCTCTGTGTGGGGTTCAACTGCGTTTTAATTTGAAAGCGGTCTTGCGATGAGTCGGCTTCGACTTTCGACTCTTCCCTTTCGATTTTACGATGATCTCTCCTGGAAAAACTATCGGCGTCCTCGGCGGCGGCCAACTTGGTCGAATGCTGGCCCAGGCTGCGCAACGGATGGGTTATCGTGTGCACATTTACGAACCTGCTGAGCATTGTCCGGCCGGGGAAGTCGCAGCCTCGGAGGTAAATGCCGCCTACACCGATGAAAAAGCGCTGAAGGAATTTGCCCGCCGCGTGGACGTGGTGACTTACGAGTTCGAAAACATCCCGGTCGAGCCGTTGTGGAAAATCGAGAAGCTTACGACGCTGCGTCCGCACTGGGGCGTGCTCGAGGTGTGTCAGAATCGTTTGCGAGAGAAGCAGTGGTTGAAGAAAAATAATTTCCCTCACGTTCCATTTGCCGATGTCGAAGCGGGCGGGGACGTCCTGGCAGCGGTGGCCCGCGTGGGGCGCCCATGTGTCATCAAAACGGCGGATTTTGGCTACGACGGTAAGGGCCAGCTTAAGATCAAGGATGACGCAAGTCTGACTCAAGCAGTCAAAGCCTTCGCGGCACAGCATGCTGTGGTGGAAAAGTGGGTGGATTTTAAATGCGAGTTGTCTGTGGTTGTCGCACGGACGCCGAAAAGGGAGGCACGGGCATTTCCTGTTTCGGAGAATATCCACACGCGCCATATTCTGGATTTTTCGATTGTGCCGGCGCGCGTCAGTAGCGCGGTTGCACACGAGGCCGAGCAGCTCGCCATGGCGATCGCGCATAAACTCGAGGTGGTCGGACTGCTTGCGGTGGAGTTGTTTCTTACGGATCGCGGGGATCTTTTGGTCAACGAACTGGCCCCACGACCGCACAATTCCGGGCACTACACCCTCGATGCCTGCGCCACGTCGCAGTTCGAGCAACACGTCCGTGCGGTGTGCGATGCGCCGCTGGGAGATGCCGGGCTGCGGTCGCCAGTCGTAATGGTTAATATTTTGGGCGATGCCTGGGCGAAGTCCGAACCGGACTGGGAAGCGGTGTTATCCGAACCGCGGGCAAAGCTGCATCTCTACGGAAAAAAGGAAGCGCGGCCGGGCCGGAAGATGGGACATTTCACGATCATGGCGGACGACGTCGAGACCGCCCTAGCCCGAGCGCGCGAGCTCAAGGCCAAGCTTTATCGGGAGGCGTAAAAGCGAGTTCGGGTGGGTGAATAAATTGAGGGCAGTCTTGAATAACGAGCTGACGTGCTCGGAGCTCCAAACGTGGTCGGTATGGCATAGAAGCCATACGATCCTAATTGGGCTCAAAGGTGACGGTCACTAGCGAGCTGAGAGAGCTCAACGCAGGGCGAAAATTGGAATACTGAAAGGGCTTTTTTAGGAGCATGGAACGTAAGCCAAATCGAACGGACAAAAATTGAAAATGTAGCCAATTTTCAAGTTTCGTCCGTTCGATCAGCTAGGCGTCTTAGATGCTACGAACCGCTCATCCTAAATTCCCCAGACAATATTTAAACCCCGAGGCATGGGAGAACACAGAGATAATAAAATACAATAGCATGGAGCGTCAGTTCATGAGGTGAAATCGCTTTTAAGACCCCCGTCAAATTTCCCTCTGTGAGCTCTGGGTCTCTGTGATTCAACTGCGGTTTTTAGGCTTATGCGAAGACGGTACTCTGAAGTTTCAGCGTGCTACTGGGTGGGTCGTCGCGTTCCTACGATGACATGGAATTAAGGACGGACATTTAGCGCGAAATGCCGCCCCGCGGTTGCGGGGTCGGCCCACCCTCGACCGGCTTTACGGGGTTGGTTTCACTTCCGAGCGCAACGCCAGCAGGTTGTTCTCCTCGTCGCGGAAAAAGGCCATCCAGAGATCGTAGGCTTCCATCTTCGCGATGACGCGTGGGACTTCTTCAAATTTTAGACCTTTTCCGGCGAGTTCAACATGGGCCGCCTGAATATCGGCGACATTGAAGTACAGAATGTTGTTGGGGTGATCGAACTCCGGTTTCTCAGGCGTGGTAAAAATGAGCCAGGTACCAGAGCAGTCGAAAAATGCGATATTGGGGCCGGCCTGGAAAAGAAATTTGAGGCCGAGCGTGTCGCGATAAAAGGACACGGCCGCGTCGAGACGTTTGAAGACGAGGGCGATCTGCCTGATTTTTTCAAGGGTAATGGCCATGCTTCTGTTATGCCGGTGAAGCGCGCGGAATACACCGAAAAAGTGTGCCGAGTGAAAATCGCTTATTTAGAACTGAGCTTTTCCGCTTAGGTGGGCCGTTGCGTCCCCGCGGCGGCATTTCCCCGATTGAGACACTCGTACTGCTTGCCATGCTATCGCGCTGCGGGATGGCGCCCTCCTTCAGATCTATTCTTTGTTTTGTGCCTTCACGCTTTTGCGCGAGGTTTTCATCGTCCGCGCTTTCATTTGGAGCGCAACGCCCGCACTTCACGAGGGAAGAGGTCAAGTCGGCCGATTACGTGAAAGGAAATCTCGATAGTCCGCTGGCGTATCGAGATCAATGACTAGTTCCGGAGCATCAATGGGTGCAACGAGCTCCGCGTGGCGTGCGAGAACGGCGCGAGCACCCTCGGCGTCGCTCAACGCAAACAGTTCCGGAAAAAACCTGCGTGAAAACAAGGCTGGCGGCCCTAGTTTTTCCGCGTAACGACAGGCCGCGAGGGGGTTGCCGGTGAGTCGCTGTGCGTCGAGCAACGCATTGAGATGCCGAGCGGAGAGATACGGTTGATCGCAAAGTCCAATGATCGTGCCGTCCAGGGTGGTGGAAAATCGTTCGAGCGTTTTCAGTCCCATCTGAATCGAAGACGCCATGCCCTCGGCCCAATTCGGGTTTTCGGCGACCTGTACGGGAAGAGGTGCCAATTCAGCGCGTAATTGGGATGCATGCGATCCGAGCACAACCACGACCGGCCAAACCTTGACGGCGAGCGCTTCGTCTACCGCCCTGCGAAGAAGAGTGCGATTCTCGAGCCGAAGTAATTGCTTCGGCTCCCCCATGCGGGTTGAGCCTCCTGCGGCTAACAAAACAAAACCCCAACGGGAAAGCATGATGCTAAATTTATTGCTGGCTGCTTTTTGCGGTGCGCGACTCTGGCGGAACAGTAAGTGAATCGCCGCCAGACTCTCGATTTAGGTGCTTTGCCAAAAATGCTTCCATCGTCTGATAGAATTTTATCCGGGCTTCTTCATGTCGAAACCCGTGCCCCTCGTTCTCTTCACGAACGAATTCATAAGGTTTGTTGTAATGTTTCAAAGCGCTCTCGAGTTCGGTCCAATTTTTAATGTCAACTCGAGGGTCGTTCTCGCCGTAGGCATGGAGGGTTGGAACCCGAATGCGTTCTACAAAATTAACCGGCGAACGCGCGTCCCGTGTAAGTAACACCGGCAAGGGCGGCGTAGCCGCCGTAGCTCGCGCCATAGATGCAGACCCGCTTGGGATCTGCGATCCCTTGATCGATGGCCCAGTTCACGGCATCGGTTAAATCATCCTGCATCTTGAGGCCCCATTCTAATTTGCCGGCCTCAAGAAATTTTGTGCCATAGCCACCGGAGCCGCGATAGTTTGCCTGGAGAACGGCATAGCCGCGATTGGCTAAAAACTGGACCTCGGGATTGTATCCCCAGTAATCACGAATTCCGTACGGACCTCCATGGGGATTGATAATAAGCGGTACGCGCTTTCCCGCGGCGCCCCGGGGTAGCGTCAGATAGCCATGGATCACGAGGCCGTCGCGTGCCGTGTAAGTGATCGGTTTCATCGGCTGCATCTGGGCCGGATCGAGCTGGCTATGAACTTTACCCAGCTGCACAAGCTGCGGTTTACCACGCAAATCCAGTAGGTAATAAGTACCGGGATCGACGTCGCTGGAGGCATAGATCGCCAGTACTTTCTCGTCCTGCGACATGCTCGCCAGTCTGATTCGCGTTTCGGGCTTGAGAGAGCTTTTGATTTTTTCAGTCAATTTTTCCAGGGTCGGGTCGAACCATTTCGTATGCGCCTCTTCCGTAATGTACCGTGCCGCAATGAGGCGCGTGCGGTCCCATGAAAGCGTTACGTTTTCGATGGTTCCATTTTCAATATGGAACAAAGGTTCGCTCCATTGCTTCGTGCGAGTGTTGTAAGTGTAAAGACTGCTGCCCGCGGCAGAATCCTCTTTGGTGAGGTAGAGTGTCTCGTTGTCGGCAGCGAATATGAGTGCACTTGTGAGACTCCCAAAGACGCTTAGTTCAATTGGCGTTTCGGCAATCGGGTAAAACAGACTTTTGCTGTCAGGCATGACCTCAAGAAGATTTTTTTCGCCTGAAAGGCGCGTGCGTGCGCGGATAACGCCGGTGTTATCCGCAATCCACTCATCCGTTTCGTTGTCGCCTCCGTCGATGCCCTTTCGTTCAGCGGTGCGAATATCGAGAATTGAAAGTTGAATATGCCAACTGCCGACGCTACTTCGTCCAGCGATTAAGATATGATTTGGATCAAAACGGAGCGCATCCACAAGCCTGCCAAAGTTAGCGTCTTGTCTTGTACGCTCGTTCAAGGACTCCACCAAATGAGTGAATTTGCGGGTCTTTAAATTAACCGCAACCAACGCGGGTGATTCGTTCCCGCCCAGATCACCGCCATAAAGAATGGTGTCGCTTCCTTTCCAGAAAAAGAACGAGATATTTTCATCGGTTGGGCGGGCCAGCACCTCGGCTTTTCCGGTTTCCAGATCGAAAAGCATGATGGCCAGGCGCCCTTGCGCAGGAGCGAGGTAGGCCAGGTGTTTACCGTCGGGCGCAACTTGCACGGAGCTAATTTCGGAGTAGCTGAAGAAATCTTCGATCGGTACCAATTTGTGGGCGATCTCGGCGGACACCGAACCGATTCCACGCAAAAACAAGACTCCAATAACGAGGGCTTTAACGGAACTCGTAATTTTCATAAATCTTGTTTGCTTCAAAAAGATTCCGAGTCAAGCGCGTGCCGGGGTTGCCTGGACTTGCTAGCGATCCGAGTGAATTGGTTTTTCGCGGCGACTTAAAGAGATCGGATCGCGCTTGGCCAAACACGCTTGCATTTCGGAGAGGATGGCTAGAGCGACTTCCTCGGGAGTTTCAGCGCCGAGGTCGAGGCCAACAGGCGCGTGCAAAGTGGCACGAATTTCCGGAGCAATGAGTAAGCCGTCCGCGACCAGATCGGATAAAATTCTTTCCGCCCGCTTCTTCGGTCCAAGTAATCCAAGGTAAGCGAGCGGACGTTGGAGGAGCGCGCCGAGCAATGGTTTATCGTGGACGTAATGATGGGTCATTACCACTGCCAACGTACGTGGGCTTAGCGGCAGTGAATTGAGATCGAATCCAGAATCCTTATGTCTAAGGACAAGTACGTGAGCGGCTTGAGCGAAACGAGTCCGTGTCGCGAAAGCAGGTCTGGGATCGGCGACGGTGACACTCCAGCCCAACTCAGCGGCGAACCTCGCCAGTGGTTGTGCGTCGTCGCCGGCACCGAAAATTACCAAGGGAATCGGGGGTTCGAGGACTTGAGCAAAAACCTTATCGCTTGGATCGGACGCTGGAGAAGTGGACGAGGCGATCAGGCGAGTCCCCATGCTGTTCGGATTCGAAGCGTGAAATGTGACCTCAAGATGTATCGTGGCACGCTGTTGCAATACTTCCTCGAGGGCGGATTCCCAGGGAGCCAAGCTGGAAGGTAATTTTTCCACGAGCACATCAACGATGCCGTGGCATCCGAGTCCGACGCCCCAAACCAGATCGTTCTCGGGCGAGGTATCGTAGGTGATCGTCTCGGGCGTTCCGGTCGCAAGCACGCGTTGCGCGCGGACAATCACATCTTCTTCCAGGCATCCTCCGCTGATGGAACCCACTCGTAGACCTTTTGCAGTGATGAGCATGCGCGCGCCGGGTCGTCGATAAGAAGAACCGACAACGCTAACTAGGGTGGCGAGGACCGCTGGTTCGGTGGGATGGGAGAGGCGAAACTCATAAATAGAGCGTAGTTCTTTCACGGCAGTAGGTTCGCACAATTCGTGATAACTGAATGCAAAGTCAAATCGCGGTATGGATGATAAATTAACTGCAAGAATTATTATGGATTAGTTATGGAGTTGTTAAATTTGGGTTGCATTCGTGAAACGTGGTGATTCTACGTTGATTCAAAGAACGGCGGCGCAAGCTGCATCTTTTACACAACCACAACACAAACTGATCAAACTATGTATAACCGTTCCGTAAGTAAATTACGGGGCTTGTTTGCGTCCATTTTGGGCGCAGGCGTTAGCCTCTTTGCGGTGTCTTACGTGGAGGCGCAGACTGCCACCACTTCCAGTCCGGCTGATGTCATGAACTTGGAAAAGTTCGTCGTAACCGGTTCAAATATTCCGACGACCCTAACAGCAGGTGAAGCGGGTGCGCTTCCTGTCGTAACGCTTGATCGCAAGCAAATTGAACAGACGGGTTATCAAACGGCGGCGGATCTTCTCCAGAAGATCACCGTGTCGAATGGTGGCGCTGTTCCGATCTCCAATAACGGCACGGGTTTCACTCCTTCGGCCAGTTCGACGTCCATCCACGGTCTCGGACCCGAGGCAACCTTGGTGCTGATTAACGGTCACCGCGTCGCCAACTATCCGATCGGTCAGGGCGGTCAAACGGCCTTCGTTGATTTGAACAGTATTCCGTTGACGGCCATTGAGCGCATCGAAGTGCTCACGAGTGGTGCTTCGGCCGTTTACGGCGCCGATGCCGTTGCGGGCGTGGTGAACATTATCTTCCGCAAGAACTACGACGGTGGCGAAGCTTCTGTGCGCTTTGGTAACACGACCAACAAGGATTCCCACGAAGTCGTCGCAAATTACGTTCAGGGCGCTTCGACAGACAAATCGAGCATCACCGCTGGCCTGAGCTACTATTCACGCGCGGCGATCTTCCAGCATGATCGCGAGTACTCTGCGATTCCGCCCTACCTGAGCACCAACTCTTCTCCGATCAATGCTCAGATCACCACGGCGGCTTATGACGCAGCCCTTGGCCTTCCTGCCGGCACCCGTCCGGCTGGTGTGACCAAGGACGTGTTCTACGCAACGCCGGGTATTTTCCCAGGGGCTTCGGGCGGCAACTCGATTTCGCCGACCGGCAATCTTTTGTCGGGTAGTACCAACTACGGCAATACTCCTGCTAGTCAGTACATCTACAGTAGTGGCCGCAAGTCTGTTTGGAATTTTAACCAAACAGCTGGTTCCTATCCCGAATTCGAGCGCCATGGCGGATTCGTGAACGGCGAGCGGAAGCTTTTCGGTACCGATAACGTCAAGGCGTACTTCGAAGTTTCCCAACAACATGCCTTCTCGGAGTCGCAACTGGCTCCTCTCGCTACCGGTACGTTTACGACGCCTGGCAGCGTGGAGTACGTCATTCCGGCCAAGACGGCGACCCCGCTGCCAACGCCTGATGGCCGGGCCCGCGCAGCAGTGGCCGGCGCTTACAATCCGTTCAATCCATTTAACGTCGATATCACCGGCGGTACAAAATTCCGTTTGGCGGATTTCGGTAACCGTATTTTGCGTTCGGATTCAGATGCGTTTTTGGCGACCCTGGGCGTCAAAATGGACAACATTCTTGATAATTGGAATGTCGATGTCGGCGCACGTTACAGCACGGTCGATGTTCACCAAGACTTCAAATTGGTCTCGACCAGCCGTTTCAACCAAATCGTTAACGCGAATGATCCGATCTTCAATCCGGCTAGCTCGACATACATCGGTACGACGACTCCTTACAATCCGTTTGGTTACCCCGGCAATCCCATCGCAACCAATGCCCCATCCATTAAGTACGCGGGGGTTCACGTAAAAGATGTGTTCGGCAGCGCGCTGAGAAATCCTTTTCTCACGCTGAGCACGGGGAGCATCTATGATCTTCCGGCCGGCCCTATCGGCTTCGCGGCGGGTTTGGATTACCGCATCGAGTCGCTCAAGCAGAACCCGGATGCGATCAGCCTCCTGGGTGACGATGGCAGTGGTTCAGAAAACTTCGTCGATCGTTCGCGCAAAGTTTTCGCATACTTTGGCGAAGTCAAAGTTCCGATCATTAGTCCGAAACAGCATATCACGGCAGTATATGATTTGAGCGTCGATGTAGCTGCTCGCGATGAGCGGTTCTTGTCCAGCAAGCAAAGCAAGGTGGTTCCGTCAGTCGCGCTTCGCTATCAGCCGATCGACGACTCTCTCACGTTTCGTGGCAGCTACGGCGAAGGCATTCGTCAACCGTCCTTGTTCGAACTTTATGGTGGCACCGTCAACGGTCTGTTGACCATTACCGATCCGCGGAACGGAACGACGCTTGCCGAAACTCCCACGATTCAAGGTTCGAATTCTTCGCTCAAATCCGAAAAGACCAAGAGCTACACCGCGGGTGTAGTCTGGTCTCCAAAGTTTGATTTTCTTAAGGGCTTTACGGTCAATGCCGACTTCTGGCAGGTTGAGCGGCAGGGTACGGTTGTGTCCAATCCGCAAAACACGGTGGATCGTTTCTTTGGCAAAGCACCAGGTGGTCTCGTTTCGGGAGAGCGTGTTCTACTCGACGGAGCTGGCAGCATTCTCTCTGTAACGGCCCCCTACATCAACGTCGGCAAGACGATCGCTAAAGGTGTGGACTTGGGTGCGAGTTACGTCCTCACGACGAATTCGTTGGGCCGTTTCGATTTTGGAGCTGGCGGTTCATGGTTAGAATCGTTCCGCCAAGCAACCGTTCAGGGACAGCCTCTCCTTGAGTTCGTTAACACCGACGCGAGCGGTGGCCAAGGGTTGGATGGCTATATCCGTTGGAAAACGAAAGCCAATGTGACCTGGACCTACAAACAGTACTACCTCGGAATCACCAGTAATTACACGGGCGGATTTCAAGACGTCGATGCAGACGGTAATCCATTCCAGGTTATCGGCTTCATGACCTTCGATGCGCAAGCCAGCTACACCTTCCACGGTGAGTTCGGCTTTGGCCGATACCTCGAAAACACCCGCGTGACGATCGGCGCGCTGAACTTCATGGACCGCAGCCCACCGTTCTCTTCGGGTGGCGGCAGCAACGCAGTGGGTTATCCGGGTTTCATGTATGATGCCACGGGTCGCTTCGTCTACGTCCAGCTCAGCAAGAAATTCTAATTAAACCGCTGCTCAGTTTGCTTCGATTTTGAATTCGAACGCCCTCCCCGTAACGGGAGGGCGTTTTTTTTCGAGTGAAAATGGAGGGGGCTTTGTTACATCGCTGTCAGTTTTTTGAAAAGATATTGCGCGGTCACGTGTTTAACACCAATTTCACAACTAAGTAAAAATGGAGAGAGTAAATGCTCTCATTTAGACTTAACCAAACACAACACAACTGACGAACTATGAACAAAAACTCCGTAAGGAAGTTTTTGGCTGCGTTTTTGCTCGTTTCGAGCATTGGCGCCAGCCTCCTATCGGTGTCGAGCCTTCGCGCTCAGACACCTGCTCCGAAAAGTGACAAGCCTGCTGATGACACGGTCTCTCTTGAGAAGTTCGAAGTCACAGGTTCCTACCTCCCGCAATCCGCTACCGCTCCCGCTATTCCGGTCTCGGTGCTGAACACTGCGGCCATCGAATCCTCGGGTGCTACAGGCAGCATTTTGGACGTGCTGCGCAGAACGTCACCCCAATTTACGGGTAACGGCAATCTGGGTACCAACAACGCCAATACGAGCAGCGGCAGAAACAATGGCGCTTCGGAAATCTCCTTCCGCAATCTTCCTACCTTGGTTCTGGTTAACGGTCGACGCCTGCCGTACTCGCCTGTTGCGAGCACCGGCGGTAATCTCTTCGTCGATGTCAACCTGATCCCGCTTGCTGCGATTGAACGGATTGAAATTCTCCAGGATGGTGGTTCGGCCCTTTATGGCTCAGATGCCATTGCCGGTGTCGTGAACATCATTCTCAAGAGTGATTACCAAGGATTTGAAATTCGCGGCAAATACGCCTTCTCCGATAACAAGGGAAATTACTCGGAGCGCCAGGTCTCATTGATTGGTGGCGTTTCGAACGGAAAGACCAGCATCACGGTTTCAGCGGACTGGTACAAAGCCGATCCCCTGTACTTGTATGAGCGTAGTTTTAGTAACCCTATTTATGGTACCTCGAGTTTTGGTGGTATCATCAACATTGGCGGAAGCTACTACTTCAAGAATCCCGCCATCGCCACGCCTCCGGCGGGTAGCACGCCTATTGCGACCCTCGTCGCTAATGGTGTCTATAGCGGTCCTTACACCAGCACCGCGGTGCAGCCCTTCTACAATCTCGCTGGCCCTTACGGCAGCACTTTGCAGGGTCGTAACCAACGCAAGTCCTCGACAGTTGCTTTCGATCACAAGATTACCGACCAAGTTTCCTTTTTTGGAAGCATGCTCGTTGCCCAGACGGACTTTTTCTCGCAGCTCAATGCCCAGCCGATCACGGCTTCATTGGCTCCTGGCGCAGTCGGCAATCCGACGACTAGCACGATCACAGCACGTAACCGTTACTATCTCTTCCCACGGCAGTATGAAACCACCAACAACCTCTTGAATATCGTTGCTGGTTTCAAAGGCACGATTGGTAACGACTGGAAGTGGGAAACTGCAGGTAACTGGGGCGAAATTCGTCAATACTTCCGTAATCCGAACTTGATCGACAACAACGCGCTCCTCGCTGCCATCAAATCAGGCGGCATAGATCTCTCGTCGACGGTACCATACGCGACGGATACAGCCGGCGTTTTCGGTGCAGCTTATGTTAACCAGATCAGCAAACTCTGGACATACGATGCCAAGGCTTACGGCAAGATTTACGAGCTTCCTGCTGGCGATCTCAACCTCGTAGTCGGTGGTCAAATCTACCGCGAGTCACTCAAGGCCGATGCCGACAAGAACAGCAATGTAAACACATTCGACTGGAACGGTGGCGTTGCGATCACTCCATTCGTCGCTGCCCGCAAGGTGTATTCTGGATTTGCCGAACTCGCGATTCCTGTCACCAGCCCGAGTATGAAAATTCCCGGTGCGTACTCGTTAGCTCTTGACGGTCAGGTTCGTCACGACGCCTATAGCGATACCAAAAAGCCGACCGTTCCGAAGTACAACATACGGTTACAGCCGTTTGACGATCAGTTGTCACTGCGTGCCAGTTTCTCCAAAGGTTTCGTGGCTCCCAAGCTTTATGACCTTTTTGGACCGATCAGCCAAGGTTTCACCTCGACGAACACTTTTACGGCTTACACGGCCGCCGGTACGCCAAACGGTACCTTCTCCGGTCAGGGCCACAGCCAGTCGGGTTCTAATCCGGCCCTTGGACCTTCAACCTCTGAAAACTTCTCGGGTGGTTTTGTCTACTCGCCCAAGCAAGTCAAAGGTCTGACGTTCACAATCGATTACTTCCACGTAAATCAGTACAACGTTGTTGGAACGATTGGTTCGAGCACGATCATTTCAAGTGTTGAGCGTCTCGGTGCGGCTTCGCCTTATGCTAACAAAGTTCGGCTTGCACCGTTGGGCGCATCCAATGACCCGAAGTGGTTCACTCAAGGTGCTGCTATTACGGCGCCCGGTCAGATCAGTGCACTTGGTTTGGACAGCACCTACTTGACCGACCAAAAGATCAACTTGGGCGGCACGAAGACCGATGGCCTTGATGTTCGTATCGCGTATACAAAGGTGATCGAGTCTATCGGTCGCTTTGATGTCAGCACGACGGCGACCATCTACAACCACTACAAGATCAAGAATCTTATCACCGATCCTTACACTGAATATGCGAACAGTGTGAGCGGTGTTTACAGCACGATCCCTCAATGGCGCACGTATACTGTCTTGGAGTACACCCGTGGTTCGTTCCACGGCAGTATCATGCATACGTATATCCCGTCTCTTCAGGATCTCACGGACTATAGCCACGTTAATGACTACAGCCAGTTTGATATGCGCGCTGCGTATGTATTTGGTTCAGAGCTGCCTTACCTAAAAGGTATCTCCTTGGCGGTTGGTGTGAACAACGTCTTCAACAAGTTCGGACCTCCTTCGTCATCGAATACGGATTCACACGTCGATACCGGCATCTATGGCGCGGTCGGTCGCGAGTTCTATGTTGATATGAGCTACAAGTTCTAAGCAGGACCTGTCAAAAACAACAATTCCTCTCAAAGGGCCGGATTTATCCGGGCCTTTTTTATTCTTAATTTTAGCTCGGTCGTCGTTCTGTTTTTGTCCCAGTCAACTTGCGGAAAACCGCGTTTGGGAACGGGCAGTCCCAATTTTATCGATAGTCGTGGCTTTACCGGGCTGTGAGTATACCATCCATTTGTAATCCGAATCGAACGTACTTTGAGTTGTCCAAACCCTCTGGCCGCAAATCGTAGATGAACAGGTGCTTCGCCATTAGAGGCTATTGAAACGGAGTGCATACGATGGATGTTGGCTTTGCTCTTTGCTGCGAGGCTTTGAAATTCGATCAGGAAGGTGGCGTAATGCGTGTGCCATGTGCCGTCATGAGACTGTTGTTCGACAGCGACGCGTTGCAGAGCGGGTGCAAAGTTGTGCACGGTGAAGACCAGCTGCCAGGCACCCATGACTGGACTGGATGTGTGAACCTTTTCCGGATTGCGTGCTGCGCTCTTCAACCATTTTTGCAATGTGCGAAAACGCTGCTGATCTTCCGCCAGCATCTGTGTGTTCGGTCCATGTTTTCGTGGGTCGCGCGAGACTCGCCACATGGCTTTTGCCGCGGCGCGCGCTGTATCGAGATCGGCACGAAATTTTTCGGTTCGGATCAACGCTTGGCCGATTTTCTTTTGTGGAGATAATGCGGAGCGCGCAGCGATTACGTCGGCGGCTACGTTGCGCACGAAGAGATCTCGTTCGGCTAGGTAGGTTCTGAACTTCAAGCTCGCTGCCAGGCTGGTCGGGGCCTTTGAACGCGCGGCTTGTTTGACGAGTTTTCTAAAATGCTTTGCCTCGTCTTTCCATGGTTTCAATGGCTCGCCTGGCACGGCGACGTCCCAACGGCTGTTGATCTGCCAGCGGTGGTAGCCTGCGTACGGATACTTATCAGCGGACAATGCGAGGCGTGCGGCGGATCGGCCTGATTTTTTTCCGAATACGCGTTCGAAGCCGCGCGCGATCAGTTCTTCAGGATCACCCAGATTGGGTTCGAGCCATAGACCTGCGGCAGCGGCGTCCATGGCGGTCGTCAATTCAATCGCCAGGCGATTGGGCTCCCAGGACGTGACGAGAAATCCTTCGGCGTTGATTCGTTGACCATGTTTCCACCACGAGAGAATATTGTCCATGCGTTCGCGGAACGGCGGCATCGGCTCCCAACGGAAGGCACCGTTCATCGGACAGCCGTAAAGGCCGATTCCTTCAGCTCGAAGCGGCGTTGCGATGTCGGCTTCGCGGAAGTTATACAGTTCCACTTTCGGCCAACGTTTGAACGGATAATAGTACCATTCGTACGCGGTGATGCCTGTGGGAAGCTGAGGAATCGCCTCCGGAATGTAGTAGAGCATATCTCCCCAGACGCCCATTTTCAGATCTAGTGAAGTCGTGATCGCGTGAAGGCGATTGACGTGACCGGCGAAGTGTGAGCCGAGGCCGATTTTTTCAATCTCCGCACGGCATCGTGGGCACTTCCCGATGTGAAAGGATTCATCCAATCCCACATGCACTTTTCCGGCGGTGCAAAAAGGCGCCATGTCACGGAGAAGTTTCTCGGCGATCTCAAGCGTGCGCGGATGCAGCGGGCAAATCTGTCCGCGTTCGAGCGGAGAACCGTCGTCCGCACGTAGTTCGTTAAGATCGCGAAGCTCCGGCGTTTTGATCAGGTATTGCGTGTGCCCCAGCAGATTGACGATGGGTACGGTTTGGATGCCGACCGACAGCGCGGCGTCCACGAGTTTCCTGAATTGTTTTGTGGTGAGGGCGTCGTCGCGCGCGACTCCGGGCAAGCTCGGATATTGAACCGCGTCTTCCAGATGCAGATAGAGCTCCTGGTATCCCCATTCGGCATAACGCGGCAGCCACTTCAGCAGGAAATCCAATCGCTCCATCTGACGTGCGAGGTCCCATTGGAAAGCTTTGGTGGGAGACCAATTCTTATCAGAAGCTAGGGGGGCGACGGGTTTTTGTAATGACTGAGCCATGCGAGCAGTAAGCCTAGTTGAGGGTTAACCACGAAGTTCACGAAGGACACGAAGAAATGAGGATTTCGGGTTCTGGGCGACCAGACATAATGCCCAATTCTTCGCGCGTTAGGTGTGTGGTCGAAATAGCGCACGCAAAGGCGCTAAGAGGCCAAGGGGAGAAAAGATCGAAGGTAGGGCGGACTCGCTGAGTCCGCCGTCACGCGGAAGAGGCAAACCTAGTAGTCGATCGAGGCAATCTGCTTACGTGAAATATCTGTTCGCTATCGGCTTAATTCCAACGGCGGGCCCAGCCTGCTTTGCTAAAGCTTCGCAGGCCGCACGCGGTCCCGCCCTACCTCGAACCCTCCTGTCAGCGACTTCGGCATTTATTTCGACAACACACCCTAGATCGCACTCTGTCGCGCCTCTGTCCGTCACTCTCTTCCGGCAGCCACAGGTATTGGGTTATATAATTTGAATAAACGCCGTTAAAACGGACCCCGGAACAGGCCAAGACAGGAGCTTCGTTAAAGGGCCAGGTTAAAAAAACCGGGCCTGGAATCCTTCCGCGCGGATCTCAAATTTGCTTTCGTGAGCTATTCTCGCGCGGCTGCTGGGGTACCGGTTTTGTAAGGTTATACGTTCCACTTTTGTAAAAATGGAATGTATAACCTTACAAAAACGCATCGAGTGGGGCTGTCTCTCTCCGAGAAAACATGGATATCTGTGAAAGGAAAATCTGGGGCCAGGCGGGCTGCGGGGATAGGTCCAACTATCCTGAAAATTACCTACCGAACTGGGTTTACCATTCTAACTGGTTAGAATTCGGTTCGGCTTACTTTGCGTCCAAAATCCGGCACCCTAAGAGGCGCTCTATGACGCACTCCTTTTTTCACTAGAGCCGTCTTAGTTCCTCACCTTTGCTCGGTGGAACTTATAGGGGACAGGTTAGAAAAAAACGCCCGAGTTCCTGACCTCGCTTCATAGCAGGTTAACCCCCTTGGGCGAACCTCTCGCCTGTTTCGAACCGGCAAGCTTGTTTACCGCGTTATTCAGAACCCAAACTCGCTTTGCGCGCTGCGACTGCCGCGTCCTTTGCGTGAGGCACTTAGGGTGCAAATCCCCGAGCCCTGAGAAGTTGAGGTGGGCCGTCGCGTCCCTGCCGGCGGCTTTTCGCGATTGCGACGTTCTATACCGCTTGCCATGCCGTCGCAGGGACGCGACGGCCCACCTCTAGCTCCGCGAGTTATATCAAAGGAGCATCCGGACAAAGTCTATCGGTCTTTGTGGGTCAAAAAAAAGGCCGACCCTGAAAAGGTCGGCCGCAAATCTCTTGAATCTTCAATCACGGCGAAGCCGCATTACCGCTTTTTGGCGATCAGTTGTTCGAGCTTCACGATGTCGGCGGAGAAGGTGCGAATGCCTTCGGCGGTTTTTTCCGTAGCCATCGCGTCCTCGTTGAGCTGGAACCGGAATGTCTTCTCGTCGAGGTGTATCTTCTGAAGATCGCTGCTGCTATCTAGGTTTGGCAGCCTGCGCGTGACTGGCTCATCGCTTGCCGCGAGTTCAGCGAGGAGGGCAGGGGAAATCGTCAGTAGATCGCAACCGGCCAGTTCGAGAATCTCACCCTTGTTGCGGAAGCTGGCGCCCATGACTTCGGTCTTGTAGCCGAATTTTTTGTAATAGCTGTAAATCTTTGTGACCGAAACAACACCGGGATCATCGGCCGGTGCGTAGTCCTTGCCTGTGCTCTTTTTGTACCAATCGAGAATGCGGCCGACAAAGGGTGAGATAAGTTGGATGCCTGCTTCTGCACATGCGACCGCTTGGGGGAAGGAAAACAACAGGGTCAAATTGCAATGGATCCCTTCTTTCTCGAGGATTTCGGCGGCCTTGATGCCTTCCCATGTCGAGGCGATCTTGATCAGGATACGCTCGCGGCGAATGCCAGCTTTTTCGTACATGCCGATGATTTCGCGCGCTTTGGTCAACGTGCCCTCGCGATCAAAGGAGAGGCGGGCATCCACTTCGGTGGAAACGCGACCCGGAACGATCTTCAGGATTTCCAAGCCGAATAGAACGAGAAGACGATCGATGACCTGCCCGATGCTCGCTGACGGGCCGGAGTCCTTGACGGCCTTGTCCAGCAGGTGTGCGTATTCCGACATGCCTGCGGCCTTGAGGATCAAGCTTGGATTCGTCGTGGCATCTTGCGGAGCGAACTGCTTGATGCTGGCAAAGTCGCCGGTATCGGCAACGACCTTGGTGAATTGTTTCAGCTGTTCGAGCTGAGTGGCTTTAACGGCAACAGTACTCATAGTTGAAAGAGGTGGATTGTCTAAGTAACAGCGGGCGGACGCGCCCGCAAATAGTTTTCCAGGTATTTCAGGCCGCCTTCTTCGTCATCAAAAGCGCCGTCAAGTTGCGCTTCATAGCACGCCTCAAGAATCTTTTTGAAATTCGGCCCGGGTTTGAGTCCGAGCGTAATCAAATGCCGACCCAACACCAGGGGTCGAGGAGCGCTGTTTTGAACGGCCAGGGCGTGCGCGTGCGCACGCAGACGTTCGATACGCGAGAGCGACTCGGGTGAAAGGAGGGGAGGGCGCCCGTAGTGATCGGCCAGCATCACCACACAGAGATCGTCGATTGATGCAGGTTCTAGTTTGCGCGCCAACCGTCGTACGCTTGAGTCCGAGAATTCCGATT
>WNFI01018616.1_pt1 | contig 24469 bp, 19 predicted proteins | sample 5400471 | NCBI WGS metagenome assembly WNFI01 (sample SAMN13153348, study PRJNA577476) | soil metagenome | isolation source: 100 cm saprolite on Douglas fir-dominated hillslope | place: USA:California | collected 2013-09-17 | reverse complement strand
CTGGATTTCCGGACGCAGTTTGAAAACTACGGCGAGGCCCCCAGCGGCGCCCTGCTCAACAACGTGGACCCGGTGCTCGCGCATTACCACCAGCGGCTCGCAGCCTGCCTGCCCGCGGCGCTCGGGGACAAGACCCTCGACCAGCTGATCGACGAGCTGGAGCCCAGCCGGGCCTAGCGCCGTCCCCGGTCGAAGAAGCCCTGCGCTGACCGGGCAACTGCCTGCCCTCCGACCCTTGGATTCATCAATCTCCACCAACTCCGAATCATAGTTGGAGGATCACCTATGCACACATCTGCCCGACTATCCCGCGCCACCCTCAAGCGCCCATTGATTGTTTGCTGTCTGTTTTTCTTCGCGTGTGTGTTGCATGCTGAAGAGCCATCGAAAGGCACCATTGTTTCTCCGGTCGTTGTGAAGCTTCAGAATCCACCATCCCAAAAAACAGTAACCGCAAGCAGTACAAAGGAGGCTAACGAAAAACCCTCCGAGCGGGAAATGGTCAATCTCACGAAAATATTGGCGGTAATCGCCATTCTTACGCTCTTGGGTTTTTCGTGGCAACTGTGGCAGACGCAGCAATCGTCCGAGCAAGGACTGCGCGCTTACGTAGGAATAGTTCCTAGACCGAAAGAAGAAAACAAAACGACCGCAGAGATATTCAAGATTACCATCATTAATTGCGGACACACTCCGGCCTACCATCTCAGCACGCTCTTTAGCTGGAGACAGCTCCCCGGCCAATATACACCCTGGCCTAAGTCCGAACCATATCAGATATTTGGGAACGCCATCAGCAGTGTAATGACTCTCGTTCCTCAACATGAGGCCGTTATCGAAATTCCATTTGGGCCAACCCAAAATGGAATTCCGTTCGTCAATTTCCTTGCGAGCGCTATTAAAGGGGAAATCACTCTCTATTTTTACGGGACAATAAAGTATCAAGATGTTTTCAAAAAATGGCATGAAACCGACTTCTGCTTCATGCTTGAACCCGGCACCCCAAACAGGATGCGGGTTTGCGACCATCATAACGACAGCACTTAAAAACAGCGCCTTGAAATAGGTGGTTGCACCCTTGGGGGTTTGTAAAGTGTAGCTGGGACAGTGCCGGTCGTGATTATCAGGCTTCACGGCACCCTCCTTTGCGAGGTTTGGGCCCAAGGAGGCCAAAAGCAGACACTACCCAGTAGCTTCGCAGATTGACAGCCGCCGCCCCGTTTCTACGGTGGGCCGCTTTCCCCCATGATTACTTGGATTCAAAAATACTTTCAGAAGCATTTCCGTCTCGTTTTCGCCCTCATCCTCGTCGCCGTGGCCGTGCCGATGGTGATCGTCTACAGCCAGACCTCCAGCAGCTTCGGCCGGGCCGGCACCAAGTCCCTCGAGCGTCCCTTCTTCAACGTCAACCTCGGCAACGACGAGCAGGCCCGCCGGGTCTTCACCGACGGCAGCCTCAGCGCCCAGCTCAAGGCCGGCTACGCCGCGCTCCAGGGCGCGCAATTGCAGCAGTATTCCCTGCAGCGCATCGCCGGCCTCGCGCTGGCCGACGAACTCCACCTGCCCGTGCCCACCCCCGACCAGGTGGCCAGATACATCCTGACCCTCCGCGCCTTCCAGGACGACAAGGGCCAGTTCGACCAGAAGCGCTACAATGATTTCGGCGACAAGCTCAAGACCGGCGGCCAGATCAACACGGCCGAGGTCAACCGCGTGCTGCGCGACGACGCCCGGCTCGAGTCGCTCGGCAAGCTCATCGGCGGCCCCGGCTACGTGGTGGCCAACGACATCAAGCAGGAACTGGTCCGCGCCGACTCCAGCTGGACCGTGCAGGTCGCCACGCTCGACTATGCCGCCTTCAGCCCCGTCATCCCGGCGACCGACGACCTCCTGAAAAAATTCTACGACGACAATATCTTCCGCTACGAGGTGCCGGCCCGGCCGCGCCTGAGCTACGTCGAGTTCAAGGGCGAGGAGTTCATCCCGCCGGTCGCGCCGACCGAGGCGGAATTGCGCGCCTTCTACACCGCCAACGCCGCCAGCTTCCCCGTGCCGGCCGACGCCGACAAGAAGGACGCCCCGCCGGCGATCACCCCCGCCACCCCGGCCGACAATTTCCCGAAAGTCCGCGCCCAGGTGGAGACCGCGTTGAAAAATCTCGTGGGAGGGCGCGGCGCCTCCAAGGCCGCCAATGACCTCACGATCGCCCTCTTCGAGCGCAAGCTCGCCGCCAATTCGCCCGAGCTGACCGACTTCCTCGCCGCCCAGCACCGTCCGGCGAAGGCCATCGCCCCCTTCGCCCCGGACAGCCCGCCGCCGGACATGCCGTGGCTGGGCAATTACGCCGACCAGATCTCCCGCCTCGGCCCGGCGCGTTTCTTCTCCGACCCGCTGCCGACGACGAACAGCTTCGTCGTGCTGCTCTGGAACGAAAGCCTGCCCGCCTACCGGCCGCTCTTTATCGAGGCGCACGACCGGGTCGCCGCCGACTACAAGGAAGGCGAGAAGCGCAAGCTCTTCATCGAGCGCGGCCGGGCCCTCCGCGCCCAGTTGCAGGCCGCCGCGAAGACCGCCGCCGGTTTCGCCAGCGCCGCCGCGACGGAGAAGCTCGAGGTCAAGAGCTACGCCAGTTTCACCTTCCGGCAGCAGCCGCCGGATCTCCCCTACCAGGCTTTCGGCGCGTTGCAGGGTCTGGAGGCCGGCCAGGTGGCCGAGATGGTGGCCACCGGTGACAAAGGCTATCTGGTCTTCGCGCAGGAGAAGAAACTCCCCGATCTCACCCCCGCCAACCCGCGCTATGCCGAGCTCCAGAAGCAGCTCATGGCCTTTACCTCCAGCACCAGTGAAAACGCCTACTTGGGCGAACTGGTGGAGCGCGAACTGAAGAAAACCGCGCCCGCCACGCCTTGAGGTCTGGACGGCGGCCCCGGCGCGGCCGTCCATCCTGTCATAAAGCCGCCCGGCCATCATCCCACTGCCACCGCCGCCCCGGTGGCATTTTCTTTCCCGAAACCACTCCGGCATCGCCACCGTCACAAAAAGCTTAAACTTTTGCCCAAACTCGCGTGTCCTATCGCTGTCCCCGTCGCCCTCTTTTTCCCATGATCATGACCTTTCGCCGCCTTCCCGCCGCCTTGCTGGCCGCCCTCCTCAGCTGCCCGGTGGCCTTCGCCCAGGACAGTGTGCCCACCTCCGTGCCCGGCGCGACCAGCGCCCCGGCGGGTCCCGAGCTCACGCTGGAGGTCTGCATCGCCCGCGCCCTGCAGAAGAATTTCGACCTCGAGATCGGCCGCTATAATCCGCAGATTGCCAAGGATGCCATCGACGTCGCCGGCGCCGGCTACGAACCCGTGCTCACGGTCAGCGGTTCGCACGGCAAAAACACCACCGGCGCGACCGGCGCCTCCACGGCCTCGTCCAGCACGACCTCCGACCTGCGCGCCGGCGTGAGCCAGCAACTTTACACCGGCACTACCCTGAGTGCCAGCAGCCGGCTCGACCGCAGTTTGTCAAATCCAGCCTTCAGCGCCCTCAACCCGGCTTATACCGCCGATCTGACCCTTTCGGTTCGCCAAAACCTGCTCAGCGGCTTCGGCATCGCGGCGAACCGGGCCGGCGTCCATCGGGCTGAGATCGGCCTGCAGCGGGCCAACCTCGACTTCAAGGTCGCGGCGTTGAATGTCATCCAGAACACCGAGAACGCCTACTACAACCTCGCCTTCGCCCGCGAGCAGCTGACGGTGCGGAATTCCTCCCTCGCCCTCGCCCAGCGTCTTTACGACGAGGCCAAGGTCCGCCGCGATACCGGCGTCGCCACCGACCTCGATGTGCTGTCCGCCGAGGTCGGCGTCGCCAACGCGCGCCGCAATGTCATCCTGGCGGAGCAGGTCGCGAAGGACCAGCAGGACGCCCTGCTCGCCCTCATCGGCCAGTTCGAACTCGACAGCGCGGTCGGCCCGGTGCGCTTTCCCGAGGTCAGCGCGGCCACACCGGTCTTCGCCTCGTCCTACCAGATGGCCAGGCAGAACCAGCCCGACTTCCTTTCCTCCCAGGCCGCGATCGAGCAATTCAAGCTCGACCTGGTCGTCGCCAAAAACAACGCGAAGCCTGATCTCAGTGTCGGCGGCGCGGTCGGGCTCAACGGCGAAAACGGCAGCGGTGGCGACGCCTTCAGTGACGCCTTCAACCGGCAGAGCCATTCCTGGCAGGTTGATTTTTCCTTCACCTATCCGTGGGGGCAGGTTTCCGACCGGGCGCGCTATCGCCAGAGCCTGGCCACGCTCAATCGCGAGCAGGTCCGCCTGCGCCAGATCGAGCAGGGCATCGAGGTCCAGGTCCGCAGCGCCGTGCGCTCGGTCGAGACCAACACGGAAAGCGTGAAGATCGCCTCGCTCTCCTCGGCCCTGAGCCTGAAGCAATACGAGCTCGAGAAGGCGCGGTTCGATGCCGGCCTTTCCACCTCCTACCGCGTGCTCCAAGCGCAGACGGACCTTGATACCGCCCGCGTCAGTGAGCTGCAGGCCAAGGTCTCGCTCAACAGTGCCATCGCCGCGCTGCACCGCATCGAGGGCAGCTCGCTGCAGCGTTACAGTGTCACGCTGCCCTGAGCCGCGGGGCTCCGGCCCCGCCGTTTGATTCCTTTGGCCTACTATTAAACCCTTGTCGCCCCGTGGCGGCAGGGGTTTTTCTTTTTCATCCCGGTTTCCCATGCCGTTCAAGACCATCATCGAGCCGTTCCGCATCAAGACGGTCGAGCCCATCCGGTTCACCACCCGCGCGCAGCGCGCGGCCGCCCTGCAGTCGGCCGCCTGCAATCTTTTTCTGCTCAAGGCCGAGGACGTCCTCATCGACCTGCTGACCGATTCCGGCACCGGCGCCATGTCCGCAGCGCAATGGGGCGGCATGATGCAGGGCGACGAGTCCTACGCCGGGGCGCGCTCGTTCTTCCGGTTCGAGTCCGCCGTGCGGGAAGTCACCGGCTACCGGCACATCATTCCCACCCACCAGGGCCGGGCCGCCGAGCGCATCCTCTTCTCCAGCGCCTGCACCCGGGGGCAGATCGTGCCCAACAACACCCACTTCGACACCACGCGCGCCAACCTTGAGGCGCTCGGCGTCACCGCCCTCGACCTCCGTTGCGCCGAGGCGGCCTCGCCGTCGCTGGTCGCGCCGTTCAAGGGCAACATCGACCTCGTCGCGCTCGTGCGCTGCCTGGCCGATAATCCGGGCCGCGTGCCGTTCGCGATGATCACCGTCACGAACAACTCCGGCGGCGGCCAGCCGGTCAGCCTCGCCAATATCCGCGAAGCCGGCGCCCTGTGCAAAAAGCACGGCGTGCCGCTCATCCTCGACGCCTGCCGCTTCGCCGAGAACGCGTGGTTCATCAAGGAGCGCGAGCCCGGCCAAGCCGGCCGCACGCCGGCTGCCATCGCCCTGGAGATGTTCGGCTATGCCGACGGCTGCACCATGTCGGCCAAGAAGGACGGCCTGGTGAACATGGGCGGCTTCCTCGCGCTCAACCACGATGCGCTCGCCGCCCGGTGCCGCAACAATCTCATCCTCACCGAGGGCTTCCCCACCTACGGCGGACTCGCGGGCTACGACCTCGAGGCGCTCGCCATCGGCATCAAGGAAGTGCTCGACGAGGATTACCTGCGTTACCGCATCCGCTCGGTGGCCTATCTCGGCGACAAACTCACCGCCGCGGGCGTGCCCATCGTGCAGCCGCCCGGCGGCCACGCCATCTACCTCGACGCGTCGGCCATGCTGCCGCACATCCCGCCGGCGGAGTTTCCCGCCTGGGCGCTGGCGCTGGCGCTTTATCTCGAGGGCGGCGTCCGCTCCGTCGAGATCGGCTCGGTCATGTTCGGCCGCCAGCCCGACGGCACCGAGAAACCCGCCGCCATGGAACTGGTGCGGCTCGCCTTCCCGCGCCGGGTCTACACCCAGAGCCACGTCGACTACCTCGCCGAGGTGATCCTGCACGTGCACGGCCTCCGGGCCCGGCTCTGCGGCGTGAAAATCCTCGAGGCGCCGGAGCAACTGCGCCACTTCACCGCCCGGCTGGCGCCGCTCGGCGGAGCTTTGATTGCAGATTGATTTTTTCTGTAGCGGCGGTCGATGACCGCCGTCAACATCCGCCCCGGCGGTTATGGACCGCCGCTACAACGAATTTTCATGCCCACTCCGCTTCCTATCCGCATTGGCATCTGGCTCTGGCTCATCGCCGCCCTGCTGGTCGGCCGTTTCGGTTTGCTCCAACCCCTGCCCATGCCGGCGGTGCAGGCGATGCTCTTCGCGCTCACCGCCGCCCTGCTACTTGGTTACTTCCGGAATCGCGCCCTGCGCGCGTGGCTCGACGGCCTCGACCTGCGCGCGCTCCTGCTGTTTCACCTGACCCGTTTTGTAGGCGTGTATTTCCTGCTGCTCTACAACCGCGGCGAACTGCCCTACGACTTCGCCGTCCGCGGCGGCTGGGGTGACATCATCGTCGCCTCCCTCGCGCTGTTGATCTGCCTGGTGCCGATCAAGGCTGGTCTCCGTCGGCGCGCCATCACCATCTGGAATGTCATCGGCTTCATCGACATCATGCTGGTCGTCTTCAGCGCCGCCCGGAATGGCCTGGCGGGCAATCCGCAGATGAAACTGCTGACGGTGCTGCCGCTCAGCCTGCTGCCCACCTTCATCGTACCCGTCATCATCGCCACGCACGTCATCATTTTCCTGCGACTGCGCCGCGAAGCCCCCGCGCCATGAAACCCGAGACAAAATACGGCCTCCTCACCGGCGCGGGCGTCTGCCTCTGGACCCTGGCGGAGTATGCGCTCGGCTTCCATAACACCCGTTTCGACATCGGCGAATACAGCGGCTATTTTTCCTGCATCATCCCCCTCGCCCTGCTTGTCCTGCTGCTGAGGAACCGGCGCGAAGCCACCGCCGACGGCCGGCTGACTCTTGGCCAGGGTGTGAAGTCGGGCTTGCACGCCTCGCTCGTCGCCGGGTTGGTGGTCTGGTTGTTCATGCTCGTCTACAACCGGTTCATCAATCCCGGCTGGATGGACCTGGCGCTCGACTGGAAAGTCGCGCAGTTGCGCCTCCAGGGCGTGGCCGAGACCGCCATCCGCGAGCAGATCCAATTCTACCACCGGATGAGCAGCCCGCTCGGATGCTTCGGCGGCATTGTGCTCGGCTCCGCGCTGACCGGCGCGGTCTTCTCCCTCCTGCTCACGTTGGTGCTCCGCCGGCCCCGGGCCTTCGCCCCGGTTTCACTGAGTGAGAACCGGAGACAAACACCGGGCCCCTAGCAATGGGCAGCGGCGTAAGTATACTATTAGTTGACATCAGCCCAAGCGCCGCAGGAACTTTTCAGGGAAAGAGCTCATCCACCCGGGCCGTGCCCGCGGCGATCATCCGGTGGACCGGCAGCTGCGTCTTGAACCAAGTCCGCTGCTTTTTCACCAGCGCCCGCGTGTTCTGCGCAATGGTGGCCGCCAGTTCGGCCTCAGGCAGCCGGCCCTCGATGAAATCAATCGTCTCGCGATAACCGATGGCCCTCGCGGCGCTGGGATTCAGCTTCAGGCCCGTCGCCAGCAACGCGCGCACCTCGTCCACCAGTCCGGCGCGCAGCATTGCCGCCACCCGCTGCTCGATGCGCTGCTCCAGTTCGGCCTTCTCGCGCACCAATTCGACCAGCTTCACCGCGCAGTCCGCGAACGGCACCGGCTGGGCCGTGAAATCCTCCTTCAGCTCCGCCAGCGTGCGGCCCGACGCCCGGCATCTTTCCAGCGCGCGCAGCACGCGCCGCGGGTTCCGCACGTCGAGCGCGCCCAGCCCCGCCGGGTTCAACTGCCGCAGCTCGGCCACCAGCGCATCGAGCCCGGCCTGCTCCAGCCGCGCCCGCACCCCGGCCCGCAGTCCGTCCGGCACCTCGATGTCGTCGGCGATCGGCGCAAAGAACGCCTTCAAATAAAAACCGCTGCCGCCGGTCACGAGCACCCGCCGGTCACGGCGCAGGATGTCGTCGATCGCCGCCCGGGCCTGGGTGACGTAATCCGTCACATTCATCTGCTCCGTCACCTCGCAGACGTCGATCAGGTGGTGCGGCACACGGGCCAGTTCCGTTTTCGCCGGCTTGGCCGTGCCGAGGTCCAGGCCGCGGTAGAACAGCAGCGAATCGCATGAGACGATCTCCGCGCCATTCGCCTCGGCCCAGCGCAGCGCCAGCTCGGTTTTGCCGACCGCCGTGCAACCGGTGAGGACATGAAGGGTTCGCTGCATGGCTCCAGTGCAAGGGGTGCGCGGAATCGTTGCAAAACTACTTTTGCCAAGCCTTCGTGAGTCCGCCCTGATTCCAGCCTCTTTTATCCCTTGAAAGCCCGGTTCATCTTCAACCCCCACTCCGGCAGCAACCGGCGCAATCCCCACCTGCGCGACCGGGCCGCCGCTTTCATCAAGGAGCGCCGGCTCGACGCCACCATTGTGACCACCGAGCGCCCGCGGCATGCCACCCAACTCGCCGCACAGGCGGTCGCCGAGGGCTGCGGCCTCGTGATCGCCATCGGCGGCGACGGCACGATGAACGAGGTCGCCTCGGCCCTCGTGGACACGCCGGCGATCTTCGGGCTGATCCCCTGCGGCTCGGGCAACGGCCTCGGCCGGCACCTCGGCATCCGCCGGCCCGGCCGCGGCGCGTTCCGCACGCTGCTCGACGGCCGGCCGATGCCGATCGATACCGGCCTGGTCAACGGCTTCGCCTTCTTCAACGCCATGGGACTTGGCTTCGAGGCCGACATCGCCATGCGGTTCAGCCGCCTCACCAACCGCGGCCTGACCGGTTATTTCCGTGTCGGCCTGCCGTCTTTTTTCTCCCATCAGCCCGAGGATTTGATCGTTCATCATGCCAGCGGCGCGGCGCAACTGCGGGCGTTCACCCTCGCGGTCATGAACTCCGACCAATACGGCAACGACGCCCGTGTCGCGCCGGGAGCGAAGATGGATGACGGCCGCTTCGAGCTCGTGAGCGTGCCGCAGATGAGCTTCCTCGGTGGCTGCGGTTTGCTCTACCGGCTGGGCACCGACACCTTCGACCAGGTCAAGGCGGTCACGCGGCTCAGCGGCGCGAGTTTTGTCATCGAGCGCGGCAAGCCGGGCTGGATTCACACCGACGGCGAGCCGCGCGCCACGACCTCGAAACTGGAAATCACCCTGAAACCGCACAGCCTGCGGATCATGGTGCCGGACAAAACCGGCCAGGCTTAACTCACCGTGTATTGATACGCCGTCCCGTCCGTCGTGACGATGCGGTTGCGCCCGCCGGCCTTGGCCGCATAGAGGGCCTTGTCCGCCGCCGCCACCAGTCCGGTGGCGCTGCCGACGCCGTCTAGGCTGGTCGCGACCCCGGCACTGAGGGTGACTTCAACCATGAGGTTGCTCACGGGCACCACGCAGGGTGTCTCGGCCAGCAGCCGGCCGAGTCGCTGCATGCCCTCGATGGCGCTCTTCCGGTCGGTCTCCACCATGATGACGGCGAACTCCTCGCCCCCGTAACGGGCCACGCGGTCGACATTGCGCACCTGCCCGGCCAGCAGGCTCGCCACATGCCGCAGCACCTCGTCCCCCACCTGGTGGCCGTGGGTGTCGTTGATTTTTTTGAAATGATCGATGTCCACCATCACGAGGGTGAACGGCCGGTTGAAGCGCACGCTGCGGTCCCACTCCTCATCGAGGATGCGCTGGAACTCGCGGCGGTTGAACAGGCGCGTGAGCTCGTCGCGCTGGGCCAGCTGGCGCAACTGCGCGAGAGTCTCGCCCAGCTTCAGGGCGTAGCGCAGGGCGCGCTCGAGCAACCGCGAATTCAGGGTGGTCTTCACCAGGTAATCCACCGCGCCCGCCTCCATGGCGGCGATGTCCACCTCCTCGGTGTCATCCGCCGAGAGCATGATCACGGGGATCTCGCACCCGGCAATCAGCGCCTCCCGCAACAGGTCCAGCCCGTCCCGGTCGCCCAGGTGGTAGTCGAGCAGGCAGGCGGCGCAGGTGCCGCCCAGCAGTTTTTTCAGGCCGGCCTCATAGGTCGGCGCATAATCCAGTTCGAAGTGTTCCCGGCGGAATTTTGCCAGGTGCAACTGCACCATGTGCTGCTGCCGGTCGTCGTCGTCGATCAGGAGGATTTTGCGGACCTTGGCCATGAAGTCATCCCGGGTTCAGGCGGCCCCGGCGACCAGCTCGGCCGCCGTGATGCGCAGGCGGGCGGGCAGGCCGGCGCGGTTGTCGAGGTTGTCCTTGATCACGTTGACCAGGGCGCTGCCCACCACCACGCCGTCCGCCATCCGGGCGACCTGCCGCACCTGGTCGCTGCTGGAAATGCCAAAGCCGACGGCCACCGGCAGCGTGGTGTGCTGGCGGATGCGGGCCACGGCCTCGGGAATGTTCGCCGCGACCTGGTCGCGCACGCCGGTCACGCCCTCGCGGGACACATAATAGATGAACCCGGTCGCCGCCGCCCCGATCCGGGTGAGGCGCCCGGCGGGCGTGGTCGGAGCCACGATGAAGACGGTCTTGAGGTCGTGCTTGGTGCAGGCCGCCAGCAACTCGTCGGCCTCCTCCGGCGGCAGGTCGAGCGTAAGCAGGCCGTCCACCCCGGCCTCCTTGGCGGCGCGCACGTAGTTCTCCACGCCGTTGGAAAAAACCAGGTTGTAGTAGGTGTAGAAAACGATGGGCGCCTGGCTTTTCTCCCGGAGGCGGCGCACCAGCTCAAAGACCCGCGCCGCCGTCATGCCGCTGTCCAGCGCGCGCTGGGCGGCGAGCTGGTTGGTCAGGCCGTCGGCTAGCGGGTCGGAAAACGGCACGCCCAGCTCCAGCACGTCGGCCCCGGCGTCGAGCACCGCCCGGCAGGCCAGGAGCGAGGTGTCGAAATCCGGATCGCCGGCGCACAGGTAGGCCACGAAGGCGGCGCGCTTCTCGCGACGGGTGCGGGCAAAGGTTTGGGCGAGGCGGTCCATGAAAAACCAAGAGTCGAAAGCCGGACGCCGGGGGTCGAGCGCAAACTACAACCGCCTGCGCCAGCTCGTCGCGAATATCAGCCAATCCTGTAGCGTGAAGGACCGCGGGCCAGTCGTTCGGAGTCGGCTAATCCAGCTGGAACTCCACCAGCACCGGCCGGTGGTCGGAGAGGTAGGCGCGCACCACCTCGGCGTGCAGCGGGCGGCATTCCTGCGGAAGCATGACGTAGTCCAGGGCGCGGGCGGGCAGCGCCGAGGGGAAAGTGCGGCCGGTCTTGGGCAGCAGCGCGTAGTTGTTACTCTCCTCGCAGAAGCCCAGCAGCATGGCGGTGGCATCGGGCCGGTGCGCCGGGTTGTTGAAGTCGCCGCAGAGGATGGGCGGGGCCACCCACTCCCGGGCGCCGCGCTGGCCGCTTCGCTCGGTCATGAACTTCATCAGCTGCGCCGCCTGCAGCAGGCGCTGTTTCCGGGAGCTGTGGTGCAGGTGCAGGTTGATCAAAGGCAGCCGCCGGCCGGCCGCGATCTCCGTCTCGGTGAACAGAAACCCCTTGTCGCCCAACTGGCGCCGGCCGAAGCTGGCGGCCTCGGCGTGCACGATGGGCCGGCGCGAAAGCACCGCGTTGCCGTAGTTGAGGGGGTAGCGCCCGCCGCGCTGGTTGGTCAGGCCGATGGCCGAGAACGGCAGGTCGCTGTGCTCGCTCAGGAAAGCCACGTGGTTGAAGCTGCCGTTCCAGCGCGAGTTCTCGTCGATCTCCTGCAGCGCCACGATGTCCGCCTCCAGTCGCCGGATGAGCGCGGCGATTTTCAGCAGGACGATCCGGATCCGGGCGACGGAACGCAGACTTTGGTGCACCGGCATGACCCCCCGGGCATGGGCGGCGTTGAAGGTCAGGAGGCGCAGCCGGGGCATGGCTACCAGCAAGAAGCACGCTGACCGGCGCGCAATGGCTAATCCCTGGGGGGTAGTGTCCTAATTTGAATCCAACCCTCCATTTCCAGCAATTCCCCCCACGCACCAATGGCCTTGTGGTGCCCAATCCTGAGGTTATCTATTGGGATGCATGCCGTGGGCAAAACCCGAATATAAGCGAGAGCAGTGTAACAAAGCAGGAGAGACGTTGATCTCTCCTCAGGCATCGCCTCAGGACTATTTTGAGGCGCGAGAAACCGTAAATAACTGGCGGGCGGTTCATGCTTGCCCGCTGCAAACGATCAAAATGGCTCTGCGCGGACGGGCTATTAATGTGAATCCGGCGGCTATTGTATCGCAGCGCACTAAGCGCATTCCGGCAATCAGTCTAAAACTGCGCGAAAATCATGCAGCCGGGATGGAAAGGAAATTGACGCAGATGCATGACATTGGTGTCTGCCGTGCCGTTCTTCGTTCAGTTTTTCAGGTCGAGGATTTGGTTGCTGTGTATAAAAAGGCTGACCTCAGGTCTAATATATCTTGTAGATCTCACCGCACTTGCAGCGTGTCGGCTTCGTAGGTGAGGCCGAGCGACGGGATGACGACCGCCTTGCGACCGCCCTCTTTCTTCACGCGACCGGCCACCCAGGCGTTGTGACCCGCGGCCTTGGCCGCCGCGAGTGTCGCGTCCACCGCCGGCGGCGCCACATAGGCCGCAAAACCCGCGCCCATGTTGAAGGTCGCGTAGGCCTCGCGCAGCTCGATCGGCCCGGCCTCCATCAGGAATTTGAACAGCGCCGGCGCTTCGCGCGGCTCGGTGATCTCGTAGACGAACGGCTCCTCCAGCCGCATGAGCTTCCGCCAGCCGTGGCCGGTGACATGCGCCACATAGTTCAGCTTCACGCCCGCCTGCTGGCAGCGGATGACAAAATCCACGTAGATGGCCGACGCCGCGAGCAACGCCTCGCCGTAGTTGCGCGGGTCGCCGTGGCCGATGGGCGTGTCATAGCCTTGCGGGAGCTTGTCGGCGATGAGCCGGCAGAGGCTCAGGCCGTTGGTCTGCACGCCCGTCGAGGCGAGGAAAATGATCGCGTCGCCGTCCCTGATGTCGCCCGTGATGCGCTGCGATTTCGGGGAAATTTTTCCGATGGCCGAGCCGGCGAGCACAATCGCCGATTGATCCACGATATCCTTGAGCGTCGGTGTCTCGCCGCCGCCCCAGACCGCACCGGCCCGCCGGCAGCCCTCGGCCCAGCCGTCCACCAGCGCCTGCATCCGCACCTTGTCGGCAAACCAGCCCGAGTCGCCCACCGCCGCGTGCATCGCGACGGAGATCGGCCGTGCGCCACAGGTCACGAGGTCGTTGACAATGGTCGCCACCGTATCGATGGCGATCTCGTCATAGAAACATTTGCCCGTCGCCGCATAGACGGCGTCGGCCACGAGGTTCTTCGTGCCCAGCCCCTCCTCGACATGCGCGAGGAAATGATCCGCCGCCTCGATGAGGTAGGCGCTCTCGCCGCGGGTCGTCGCCGGCTCGGCGTAACCGTGCGCCTTGAGCTCGCCGGCCGTCGTGCGCGCGGCCTGCTGGCAGGCCCGCTTGAACGCATCGAGCTGGTCGTAGCGGACCCCGGAACTTTCGTAGGAGAGTGGCATGTGATCAGGTCACCACGAATGACACGAAAAAGAAACCCTCCTTTCGTGTATTTGGTGTATTTCGTGGTGGCTCATCAGTAGCTCCGCCCTTCATTTTTCTCGAAATAATTCACATAGGCCTGGTTCACCACCCGGTAGCCGCCGGGCGTGGGATATTTCCCCGTGAAATACCAGTCGCCCGTGTGGTGGGGCAGCGCCTTGTGCAGGTTCTCGATGGACTGGAAGATGATCTCGATCTCGCCCCGCCAGCCGTTGGGTGAAGGCGAGACGAGCTGGCTGATCTTTTTGGAAATCTCCTCGGCCGTGAACGGCTCGTAGATCCTGCGCACATGGTTGACCGGCTCGGGGGACGGGTTTTGCAGCTCCGCCCGGCAGAGATTGTAGACCTCCGCGACGAGCCCGACCTGCCCGCGCTCCCGCAGCAGCCAGATGGCGGCCTCGAACGCGATGAACTTGCCGATCTCCGACATGTCGATGCCGTAGCAATCAGGGTAGCGGATCTGCGGCGCGGTCGAGGCGATGATGATTTTTTTCGGATTGAGCCGCTTCAGGATGCGCAGGATGGAGCGCCGCAGCGTCGTGCCGCGCACGATGGAGTCGTCCACGCAGATGAGGTGATCCGCCGGCTGCACGACGCCGTAGGTGATGTCGTAGACATGCGAGGCGAGGTTGTTGCGCGACTTTTCCTGGCTGATGAAGGTGCGCATCTTTACGTCCTTCGTGACGAGCTTCTCGCCGCGCGGCCAGTTGTGGAGGATGAGGTCGTCCACCAGCGCCTCGGTGATTTTTCCGGCCTGCGCGGCGGCGAGGAGCGCCGACTTGACCTCCGCACGGCGGCGTTGGCGCAGCTCGCTCATCAGGCCGAAATACGCGACTTCGGCGGTGTTGGGGATGAAACTGAACACGCTGTGCTCGAGGTCGCCGCCGATGGACGCCCAGAGCTGGTCGGCGAGGCCGGCGCCGAGGGCCTTGCGCTCGCGGTAGATGTCAGCGTCGTTGCCCCGGGAGAAATAGATGCGCTCGAAGGAACACTGCGTCTTCGCCAGCGCGGGCTTGAGGCGCTCGACCGTCACCGCGCCGGATTTCTTCAACACGACCGCGCAGCCCGGCTCGACCTCCCGGACGTCGGCCGCCTCCAGGTCGAACACGGTGCAGAGCGGCGCGCGCTCGGAGGCGAAGGCCACCACCTCGTCGTTCTCAAACCAGTGGCACGGGCGGATGCCGGACGGATCGCGGGCGACAAAGGCGTCGCCGTTGCCGATGACGCCGACGAGCGAGTAGCCGCCGTCCCAGTTGGCCGAGGCGGTGCGGAGCACACGGGCGGGGTCGAGCTCGTCGTTGATCCGGCGGGAAATCTCGGCGCCGCGCAGGTTCTCGGCGCGCAGCTCCCGGTAAAGCCGCTCGTGCTCCTCGTCGAGGCAGAAGCCGATGCGCTCCAGGATGGCCTGCGTGTCGGTGGCGAAGATGGGGTGCTGGCCGATGGCGATGAGGCTGTCGTTCAGCTCCGCCGTGTTCGTGAGGTTGAAATTGCCCGCGAGCATCAGGTTGCGGGTCGGCCACGAGCTGCGACGGAAGAACGGGTGGCAGGCGCTCAGGTTGTAGCCACCCGACGTGCCGTAGCGCAGGTGGCCGAGGTAAAGCTCGCCGCAAAAGTCGAATTTCTGCTTGGCCGTGGCGGGGAATTCCGGGTGCACCGCGCCCTCGGCCACGAGCTGGTTGTAGCGCGTGAGCAGGGCCTGGAAGATCTTGTCGAGCGGGTTGGCCTCGACGTTGCGTTCGCGGAACATGTAGGGCTTGCCGGCGGGAACGTCGAACTTCACGCAGGCCACGCCCGCGCCGTCCTGGCCGCGGTTGTGCTGCTTCTCCATCAGCAGGAACAGCTGGTAGAAGCCCCACAGCGGCGTGCCGTATTTCTCCTGGTAGTAGGCGAGCGGCTTCTTCAACCGCACCAGGGCGATGCCGCACTCGTGGCTGATGAACTCGCTCATGGCTTGAAGCGGGGAGCCGGGAGCCGGGAACTGGGAGCAAAGGAAATGGTCGGGCTTGGTATCTGGCTCCCTGCTCCCTGCTCCCTGCTCCCTGCTTGTTCTCCGTTCACACTACGCCCGGCCGATGATTTTTGGGTGGGCGATGGGTGATTCCAGCAGGTCACGGCATTAAAGACGTTTATTCCGCCGAGAGACGGGGTTTCGTCAACGGCTTTCTCGGGCATAGTTTGAAAGGCAGGGAGAAATCACCACGAAATACACCAAAGGTACGAAAACAGACCCCAGTCACTTTGGCCTATTTCGCGTAATTCGTGTATTTCGTGGTTAATAATCAGAGGCTTGGTCAGGATCTGGCGGTGCTGGATCCATCCGTGGCTGCCTCTCTGTTTTTGCGCTTCTTGTGCTTTTTGTGGCCAATCCCCGGTTCAGTCCACTTGACCGCGCGGGCGTTTTTGCGAACATCCCGCTTCAGACCATGCTGATCCTCCGCGGCTCACCTGCCCTCTCCTCTTTCCGCCTCTCCAAGCTCCTCCAAGACCTGATTGCGGCCGGTTTGCCCGCCTGCGCCCTCAGCGCCGAGTTTGTCCACGTGGTCGAGGTGGCCCAGGAACTGACCTCCACCGAGCGCAGTCTGCTCGACCGGCTGCTCACCTACGGCCCCAGCCGCGCCGCTGCGCCGGTCCACGGCGTCGTCCAGGTCGTCGCCCCGCGTCCGGGCACCATCTCCCCGTGGTCGTCCAAGGCCACCGACATCGCCCACATTTGCGGCCTCACCGCTATCCAGCGCATCGAGCGGGTCGTGCTTTACACGATTGATGTCGGCAAAACCGTCCCGCCCTTTCCCCTCACCACCCTCGACACCGGCCAGTTGCAGATTTTGCGGCCCAAGCTGCACGACCGGATGACCCAGGTCGTCTTCGGCGACCTCGCGGCGTGTGAAACCCTTTTCCGCCACGAGCCGCCGCGCCCGCTGACCACCGTGCCGGTGCTCGCCGCCGGCCGCGCCGCCCTCGTCGCGGCCAACGCCGACCTCGGCCTCGCGCTCGCGGAGGACGAAATCGACTACCTCCTGGCCAGCTTTGCCAAGCTCGGCCGCGACCCCAGCGACGTGGAGCTGATGATGTTCGCGCAGGCCAACTCCGAGCACTGCCGCCACAAGATCTTCAATGCCACCTGGGAAATCGACGGCTCCGCCAAGGACAAGTCGCTGTTCCAGATGATCAAGAACACTTATGAACTGCATCGCCGCGGCATCCTCTCCGCCTACAAGGACAACGCCGCCGTCCTCACCGGCACTCGCGGCGGCCGCTTCTACGCCGACCCCCGCACTCACGAATACGCCGCACACGACGAGGACATCCACCTGCTCTGCAAGGTCGAGACACACAACCACCCCACCGCCATCTCGCCCTTTCCCGGCGCCGCCACCGGCTCCGGCGGCGAGATCCGCGACGAGGGCGCCACCGGCCGCGGCGCCAAGCCCAAGGCCGGCCTCACCGGCTTCACCGTCTCCAACCTCCGCCTCCCCGGCGCCGTCCGGCCTTGGGAAAAGAACCACGGCAAGCCCGGCCGCATCGTCTCCGCGCTCGACATCATGCTCGAGGGCCCGCTCGGCGGCGCGGCCTTCAACAACGAGTTCGGCCGGCCGAGCGTCAACGGCTACTTCCGCACCTTCGAACAAGAAGTCCCCGCTGCATGTTTAAACGCGGAGGGCGCAGAGAGCGCGTCCTCTGCGTTAAAAATTCGGGGCTTGGCCTTCGAAGTCCGCGGCTACCACAAACCCATCATGTTGGCCGGCGGACTCGGCAACATCCGCGCCGACCATGTCCAGAAGAGCGCGATCAACCCTGGCGACAAGCTCGTCGTCCTCGGCGGCCCGGCCATGCTCATCGGGCTCGGCGGCGGTGCGGCCAGCTCCATGCTCAGCGGCACCGGCCAGGAGGAACTCGATTTCGCCAGCGTCCAGCGCGACAACGCCGAGATGCAGCGCCGTTGCCAGGAGGTCATCGACCGCTGCTGGGCCCTCGGTGCGGACAACCCCATCTCCTTCATCCACGACGTCGGCGCCGGCGGCGTCTCCAACGCCCTGCCCGAGCTCGTCAATGACGGCGGACGGGGCGGCCGCTTCGATATTCGCAAACTGCCCAACGACGAACCGGGCATGTCGCCGCTCGAGCTCTGGTGCAACGAATCGCAGGAGCGCTACGTCCTCGCCGTCCCGGCCGACCGCCTCGCCATCTTTAAAAAACTTTGCGAACGCGAGCGCGCCCCCTTTGCCATCGTCGGCGAGGCGACAGAGAAAAAGCAGCTCGTCGTCGAGGACCCGCATTTCAAGAACACGCCGATCGACATGCCGCTCGAGGTCCTGCTCGGCAAGCCGCCGCGCATGCACCGCAAGGAGACTTCTCTGAAGCGTCCGCAACACCCGCTCGATCTCCGCAGCGTCACCATCCTCGAGGCGGCCAGGCGCGTCCTCTCCCACCCCACCGTCGCCGACAAGACCTTCCTCATCACCATCGGCGACCGCACGGTCGGCGGCAACGCCGCGGCTTCCGCCCGCCTTGCCGTCGGCGAAGCCCTCACGAATCTCGCCGCCGCGCAGGTCGGCGACCTCGGCAAGGTCAACCTCTCCGCCAACTGGATGGCCGCGCCCGCCGTGCCCGGCGACGCCGCCGATCTCTACGCCGCCGTGCAGGCGGTCGGCCTGGAACTCTGCCCCGCGCTCGGCATCACCATCCCCGTCGGCAAGGACTCGATGAGCATGTCCACCACCTGGCACGAAGGGCCGGAACCGAAGCGCATCACCGCGCCGGTCTCGCTCATCGTCTCGGCCTTCGCCTCTGTCGCCGACATCCGGCTGTCGCTTACACCCCAACTGAAATATGATCTTCCGGATTTAACCACGAAGGACACGAAGAGCACGAAGTCCAAGCCCGGTTCGTCTTCAAAAAACCCCTCTTCTGAATCCTTCGTGTCCTCTGTGAACTTCGTGGTCGATAGTCAGGGTTCGGAACCCATCGGGGATACAGTCCTGCTTCTCATCGACCTCGGCCGGGGCAAGAACCGGCTCGGCGGTTCCATCCTTGCCCAAGTCGTCTCCCAGATGGGCGAGGCCACGCCCGATGTGGACAACGCCGCCGACCTGAAGGGATTCTGGAACGCCATCCAACAACTCGGCCGTGAAAAGAAACTCCTCGCCTACCACGACCGCTCCGACGGCGGGCTGCTCGCCACGGTGGTTGAGATGGCTTTCGCCGGTCACGTGGGGGTGGATATCGAGCTGCCGCACCTCCACGAACCGTTCGCCGCGCTCTTCAACGAGGAACTCGGCGCCGTCATCCAGGTGCGCGAGACGGACCTCGACGATGTCTACCTCGCCCTGCGCTCGCACGGGCTCAAGGCCTGCGTCTCACGTCTCGGCACGTTGAATTCCCACTACGCCCTTCGCGTGAAGCAGTCGGGCAGGGATATCTTCAACGAGAGCCTCGTCACGCTCCGCGGCTGGTGGTCCGACGTCACCCACCGCATCGCCGCGCTGCGCGACAACCCGCAGTCCGCCGATCAGGAGCACGAGCACCGGCTCGATCGGGATGACCCCGGCATCACGCCACACATAACATTTGAATTAACCACGAAGGACACGAAGAGCACGAAGTCTGAGACTAATAAATCCTCTTCTGATTCCTTCGTGTCCTCCGTGAACTTCGTGGTTAAAAATAAACCGTCCGTCGCGATACTGCGCGAGCAGGGAGTGAACGGCCAGGTCGAGATGGCCGCGGCGTTCACCCGCGCGGGATTCAGGGCAGTGGATGTCCACATGACCGACATTCTCAGTGGCCGCGTCTCGTTGGAGGACTTCCGCGGCATCGCCGCGTGCGGCGGGTTCAGCTATGGCGACGTGCTCGGCGCCGGCGAGGGCTGGGCCAAGAGCGTGCTCTTCCACGACCGCGCCCGGGCCGAGTTCGAAAAGTTCTTCGCCCGCGAGGACGCCTTCGCCCTCGGCGTGTGCAACGGCTGCCAGATGCTGAGCAATCTGAAGTCCATGATCCCCGGCGCCGACCACTGGCCCCGTTTCGTGCAGAACCAGTCCGAACGCTACGAAGGCCGGCTGGTATCGGTGAAGATCGAGAAGACGCCCAGCATCCTTTTCGCCGGCATGGAAGGCTCGGTCATACCGATCGTCACCGCCCACGGCGAAGGCTTTGCGGAGTTTGCGAATTCAGAAGCCATGAAACAATGCAGTGAATCTGGATTAGTTGCAGCACGCTTTGTCGACAATCATCACAAAGTCACCGAGCAGTATCCCCTCAACGCCAACGGCTCCCCGCTCGGCATGACCGCTTTCACGACCACCACCGGCCGCGCCACCATCCTGATGCCGCACCCAGAGAGAATCTTCAGGACAGTAGCAATGAGTTGGCACCCCGCTGACTGGCCTGAAGATAGTCCGTGGATGAAGCTATTCTACAATGCCAGAAACTGGGTTGGCTAGCTGGCATGACAATTGCCTGACAAGGTCTTGACGCCGGGGTGACAACCCCGGTCGCGATTTCTGGTTCAATGGGAGCGAAACCTCCTCCTTCCATGAAACTCAAATCCCTCCTCCTCGCCACCCTGTTGGCCCTGAGCCTGTCGAACGGGCTGACCAGTCCGGCATTCGCCGCCGAGTCCGCCCGCATCGCCAATCCCCTCGTCGATTTCGCCGGACACAAGGACGCCGTTCTCGCCGTGGAAAAACTCCGCAGCACCCGCGTCGTGTCGGAGACCGAATTCCTCCGCCTGGCCCGCGAACCGGGCACCGTCGTCCTCGACGCGCGCAGTGCCGCCATGTTCCAGCGCCTGCATCTCAAGGGCGCCGTCAACCTGGGCTTCCCCGATTTCACCGCCGACACCTTGGCCCGCATGATCCCGGAGAAAACCACCCGTGTGCTCATCTACTGCAACAACAACTTCACGGGCAGTCCCAGCGCGTTCCCCGCCAAGCGAGCGGAGATTGCCCTGAACCTCTCCACCTACGTCGCCCTGCATGCCTACGGCTACGACAATGTCTTCGAACTCGGCCCGCTGCTCGATGTGAAGACGACCCGGCTGCCGCTCGAGGGCTCGGAATTCCCCGCGCTCGTGCCTTGATGATGAACGATCCTTTTCTTACAGGAGGACGCAAAGGTAGCAGAGAAATTCCGGTATCGACACCTATCTGCTCTCTTGTTCTCTCCGCGACCTCCTGTAGAATAGTTCGGCTGCGGGGGGTGTCTAAACCAAATCGGTCCCGCCAGTGTGCAGGAGCCTGCTTGCAGGCGATTTCACGACACCCGGTAACGGTTTACGCTCTGAATCGCCTGCAAGCAGGCTCCTACATTTGTTTCGGCGAGAGCTTGGCCATCAGGGTGTCGAGGAGCGCGTCGGCTTGCAGGGCGAGGTGCTGCGCGGGTGTTGGCGGCTGGTTCGGCGGGGCCATTTTCTGCAGTGCCGCGAATGCGGCATCGGCCTTGGCGCGCGCGGCATTGAGCATCGCCTCCTTCACATCGTGGATGGCCCCGCTGGCCGTCAGTTCCTTTACCGTGCCGGGCTTGCCGGCAAAGGCCGGCGTCAGTTCATCGCCGATCCACACGCGCCAGTCGGGGTCGTCGGCGAAATAGACCACCAGCACGCCGTGCCGGAGCGTGCCCAGTTTGCCCGAGAGCGCACTCATGTAGGCACCGGGCACCTTGTCCTCCTCGGCGGACGGGGACTTCAGGTGAATCTCCACGTGGATTTTTATGCCGGTGGCGCGCTCAAAATCACCGAGCCTGGCGTCAACCGCCCTGGTCCAGGCCGGATCGGCCGGCAGCAGTCTGCCGGGATCATCGAAGTGCGACGCTAACTCCGCCATGGACAAGGCGGCCGCGCAGGCGAAGAAGCCCAAAGCGAGCAGTCGGTTCATGACACGGGGCCAGCCGGCTGCGGGCGAAACCTGCTGATCGCGAGAATGCCGAGCACCACGAAGAGTAACAGCGCCGCGCCCTGCGCGATGGCAAAGGGCGGCTCCTTCTGCGTCGGGGCGAGGGCGTTCAGCGCCGGGATCTTCTGGAAGGACTGCACGATCAGGACGAAGAAATTAAAATAAAGGGCCAGCACCGCGCAGATGACGTAGACCCAGCGCCAGTTGCCGGCGAGCTTCCCGGCATACAGCGCGTAGAACGCCGCCGCCAGCACGGGCAGCGAGATGATCCCTAGGCCGATGGCCGGGGTGAATCCATGGAACGGAAAAAAGAATCCCGTCACCACCGTCGCCAGGGTCGTCCACAGAAAGACCGGTGTCGAAATCCGGCATAATTTCGATGCGAGCAGGCCAAACGAAGCGACGAATCCCGCAAGAATCCCCACCAGGCTCAAGGCCACGTGAAACAGGGTGAATGTACTCATACCGGGGAGACTAAATAACAGATTCCGCGGCGTCCATGCCGATCGCCGCGGTGAACCGGGGCATGGCGAAGGTCAAGCGGCTCGGTGGGAAGATCTGCAAACCCAGGACGGCGGTGCCCCACATGGGCTATTTCGCCATCTGCCTGGACACGGAAAAGAACGCGTTCGCCCTCTGGGAAGTAAACCCCCAAGGCCAGATAAGCGGTCCCGCCTGAACTGGCGGTTTGATGAACTCCGGTTCGGGATCCCGCCCTACCAGGCGCGCACGCGCGCGGCGGGCTCGAGGTGGAGCGCCTGCCCGGGCTTCACCCCGAACGCGACATACCAGGCGTCGATATTGCGGACGGTCAGCGCGCGGTATTGGCCGGGAGCGTGCCCGTCGGTGATGAGCCGCTGCCGCAGGCTCGCTTCGCGAAACTTGCTCCGCCATTTCTGGCCGAAAGCGATGAAGAACAACTGGTCGTTGGTGAAGGCCGCGCCGGCCGGCTCCTTCTGTCCGGCCGTGGCGGCGCGGTAGCCGTCGTAGGCAGCGGCGAGCCCGGCGAGGTCCACCAGGTTTTCACTCAGGGTCAGCTGGCCGTTGACCGCGAGATCGGGGAACGGCCGGTAGGCGGAATATTGCGCGACGAGGGCGGCGGTCGAGGCCTTGAAATGCGCGAGGTCGTCGGCCGTCCACCAGTCGCGCAGGAGGCCCCGGGCGTCGAACTGGCTGCCCTGGTCGTCAAAGCTGTGGCTGATCTCGTGCCCGATGGTCGTGCCGATGCCGGCATAGTTGACGGCATCGGGCGCGGCGGGATCAAAGAAGGGTGCCTGGAGGTAGGCCGCCGGAAAATCGAGCGCGTTCCGCATCGGCATGTTCACGGCGTTCACCTCCTGCGGGGACATGCACCATTCGGTGGCGTCGACCGGACCGCCCAGCTTCGCCACGCGGCGGCGGTAGGTGAACTTCTCCGCGCGCAAAATGTTGCCGGCCGCGTCGGCCGGGTCGATGCCGAGCCCGGTGTAATCCTCCCAGCGGTCGGGGTACCCGACGCCGACGTAGAGCGACTTCAGCTTGGCGCGGGCCTGCTCCTTCGTGGCGGGCGCCATCCAGTCGAGCCGGCTGATGCGGGCATCGAAGGCGCGGACGATATTGGCGACCATCGCCTGGACCCGGGCCTTGCTCGACGCCGGAAAATATTTTGCGACGTAAACCTGGCCGACCGCATCGGGCACCGCCGCGTTGGCGGCGGCGAGGGCACGCTTCCAGCGGGCCGACTGCTGCGGCGTGCCGCGCAGCGTGTTTTCGTAGAACGCGAATTTCTCCTCGGCAAACGCCTTGGGCAGCACGCCCGAATACTTATTCAGCGCGTGGTAGACGAGATAGTCCTGCCAGACCGCGAGCGGCTCACCGGCGACCAGCGCGGCGGCGGCGGTGACCGCGCCCGGGTGCCAGACGATGAAGCGCGGTGACGCGGCGAGCCCGGCGGACTGAAAGAACGCGGCCCAGTCCAGGCCCGGGGCCTTGGCGGCGAAATCCTCGCGGCGCCACGGGTTGTTGGCCTTCAGCACGTCCTCCGAGTCCTCGCGGGGCGAGTGGACCTGCGCGAGCTTGAGTTCGAGGGCCAAGACGCGTTCGGCGCGAGCCTCGGCATCGGTGAGCCCGCCCAGCCGGAGGATGGTGGCGATGTGGGCGCGGTATTTCGCGCGCAGGCCCTCCATGCGGGGGTTGGCGGTGACGTAATACGCCCGGTCGGGCATGCCGAGGCCGCCCTGCAGCAGGTAGGGCGTGTAGTGGGCCGGGTCATCGAGTCCTTGCGCAACCCACAGCCCGAACAGGTTCTCGGTGAAAAAATTGGTGGCGTTCAACGGATCGACGTCCGCCCGCAGACTCTCCCCCAGAGTGCGGGCCAGCGCGGTCTTGTCCTTGATCGCCGCGATGCCGCTCAGCAACGGCTGCAACGGCGCGAGTCCCCGGGCCTCGATCCCGGCCTCGTCCATGTAGGCGGTGTGAAAATCGGCCGCGATGCGCTCTGCCGGCGTGGCGGCGCGGTTTTTCGCCGCGGCTTCGATCAACGCGACGAGGCGCCGGTTCGTCTCCTCCCCGAGCGCGGCGCCGGTGCCCCAATTGCCACGGTCGGCCGGGATCTCCGTGGCGGTCATCCACGCGCCGTTGGCATAGGCGTAGAAATCCTCGCCGGGCGCGATCGCCGGGTTCATGCCGGCGGTGTCTATGCCGGTTGTCTTCGTCGGCTCCGCCGCGGTGGCGAGGAGAACGGCGAGCAGGAATAGTGGCGTGAGGCGCACGATTGAAGGGAAGGCAGTCATGGCGGGAAGGGGTTGATGATTGGCCCGACGATGTCCCGCGTCCCCCCGCGGCGTCAAACGGCAAGCGTCAGTTTGCCCGCACCGGCGCGGTGTCGCCAAAACCGCTGAGGCGATCGGCCTGGGCCTGAAGCGCCACCAAGCCGTCCTCGAGGCTCGTGCAGAGCCGGTTGAATTCCGGGGCCTTCATCTTTGGCGGCACCTCG
>WNFI01187636.1_pt1 | contig 24478 bp, 25 predicted proteins | sample 5400471 | NCBI WGS metagenome assembly WNFI01 (sample SAMN13153348, study PRJNA577476) | soil metagenome | isolation source: 100 cm saprolite on Douglas fir-dominated hillslope | place: USA:California | collected 2013-09-17 | reverse complement strand
CCCGGCCGGGCCGGACCCGGCGTGCCCGGACGGCCCGCACCCGTCTGGCGCGGCAGCCGAGTACCGCCCGGCCCGGCTGGTCGAGCTGCCGCTCGGCGCGACCGAGGACCGCGTCACCGGCAGCCTCGACGTGCCCAGGGTGCTGGCCGGGGCAGCCACCTCCGAGGCGTTCGTGCCGGGCCTGCTGGCGCTGGCCCACCGCGGCGTCCTGTACGTCGACGAGATCAACCTGCTGCCCGACCACCTGGTGGACGTGCTGCTCGACGCGGCCGCGGCCGGCACCACGGCCGTCGAGCGGGAGGGCGTGTCGCTGCGGCACGCCTGCCGGTTCCTGCTGGTAGGCACCATGAACCCGGAGGAAGGCGAACTGCGCCCGCAGCTGCAGGACCGGTTCGGGCTGTGCGTGCCCGTTGTCGCCAGCGCCGACCCGCGGCAGCGGGCGGAGGCAGTGCGCGCCCGGATCAGCCACGACCTGCGGCCCGCCGCCACCGCCGCCGCGCACGAGCGGGCCGGTCAGCAGCTCACTAGCCGCATCGCCGCCGCGCAGGCCGCGCTCGGCGGCGTCGACCTGCCCGAGGCCGAGCTGTTGCGGATCACGTCGGCCTGCGCCTCGCTCGGCGTGGACGGCCTGCGCGGCGACCTGATGACCGCCCGGACCGCGATCGCGCACGCCGCCTGGCGCGGTGACCTCGCGGTCACCAGCGCCGACGTGCGCGAGGCAGCCAGGCTGGCGCTGCCGCACCGGCGTCGCCGGGGCCCGTTCGACGATCCGGGCATAGGCCAGGCGGAGCTCGACGAGGCACTCGGCGGACCCGACGACACAGACCCGCCGCCCGGCGGCGGTGGCGGCGAGCCGGAGGGCCCGGCCAGCACCGAGGCCGCCGCCCCGACGGGGCATGATGACAGCGCTCCCGCTGAGGCAGCCGACGAGCCGTCGCCGGCTGATCTGGGATCCGGAAGCGTCGGCCAGGCTGGCCAGCCGGCAGCGGGCCCGCGCGGTCCGGCCGGGCCGCGGACCGCGGGCGCGCCCGGGCCGGCCTTCGAGATCCGGCACCTGCAGGCCGGCGGCATCGGCACGGCCAGCGGCGGGCGCCGGTCGCGGTCCCGCGGCGCGGGCGGCCGGCCGACTACGAGCATCGGCACGGCAACCCGGCCTGACCTGGCGCCCACGGTCCGCGCGGCGGCGCTGGCCCGTCCCGGCCAGCCGTTCCTGGCCACGTCGCGCGACCTGCGGCGCTGGCTACGGCGTGGCCGCGAGTCGAACCTGGTCATCCTGCTGCTGGACACCTCCGGGTCGATGGCCGCCCGGCGGCGCAGCCAGACTGTCACCACTGTCGCGCTCTCCCTGCTCAACGACTCCTACCGGCGCCGTGACCAGGTTGCCGTGCTGACCTTCCGCGGCCGCGACGCCACCGTGGTCCTGCCGCCGACCAGGTCCGTGCAGCTCGCCAGCCAGCGCCTGCACGACCTGCCCGTCGGCGGCATGACGGCGCCTGGCCGGGATCTCCGGCGTCGTCGTGGACGCGGAGGAAGGACCGGTACGCCTCGGGCTAGCCGCCCAGCTTGCCCGCGACCTCGACGCCGAGCTCGTGACCGTCGCGGGCCTGGCGTCAGCGAGCCAGCCCTCCCGGCAGGATGCCGCCCGCGCCCTGGCCGCCGTCATCACAGCCGGGGAGGTCGCCTGATGCCGCAGGGACAGGTCACATCGGTTCCCGACGACGGGCTCACCACCCGGCAGCGCCGGGCACAGCCGCTGCTCGTCGTGCACACCGGCGACGGCAAGGGCAAGTCGACCGCCGCGTTCGGTATGGCACTGCGCGCCTGGACAGCATGCTGGCCGATCGGGGTATTCCAGTTCACCAAGAGCCCGAAGTGGAAGAGCGGCGAGGAAGCGGCGCTCAAGTCGCTCGCCGCCGTGCACGAGAGCACCGGGCAGGGCGGCCCGGTGACCTGGCACAAGATGGGCGAAGGATGGTCCTGGCTGCGGACGCAGCCCGCCGACCACGAGCGCGCCGCCCGCGCGGGCTGGGACCAGGTGAAGCTAGACCTCGCGGCCGCGCGGTACCGGCTGATCATCCTGGACGAGTTCACCTACCCGGTCAGCAACGGCACGCTGGACGTGGCTGAGATCCTGGCCACGCTGGCGTCTCGGCCAGGCACCCAGCACGTCGTTATCACCGGCCGGCGCGCGCACCCGGACCTTGTCGCCGCCGCTGACCTCGTTACCGAGATGACCAAGATCCGGCATCCGATGGACGCCGGGCGCAAGGGACAGGCCGGCATCGAGTGGTAGACCAGCCCAGGCTCGTCATCGCCGCCACGCGCTCGGGCGACGGCAAGACCACGGTCGCCACCGGCCTGATGGCCGCGCTGCGGGCCGCGGGCCTGCGGGTCTCGGCGCACAAGGTAGGACCGGACTACATTGACCCCAGCTACCACGCGGCGGCGACCGGCAGTCCCGGCCGCAACCTCGACCCCTGGCTGACCGGCGAAGAGCAGATCGCGCCGCTCTTCCTGCACGGCGGACGCGGCACCGACATCTCGATCATCGAGGGCGTCATGGGGCTGTTCGACGGCGCGGCGGGCCGCCGCGACTTCGCCAGCACCGCGCACGTCGCCAGGCTGCTGGACGCCCCGATCATCCTGGTCGTCGCGGCCGGAGGAGCAGGCCGCTCGATCGCCGCGACCGTGCACGGCTTCGCCAGCTACGACCCGGCAGTCCGCGTCGCCGGAGTCGTGCTCAACCAGGTGTCCTCAGCCCGGCACGAGCAGATCCTGCGCGAGGCGCTGGCCGGCACCGGCATCCCGGTGCTCGGCGCGCTGCCGGTGCAGGCGGTCCTGCACACCCCGTCGCGGCATCTCGGCCTGGTTCCGGCGGCCGAGCGCAGCGCCGAGGTCAGGGCCTGGCTGCCGCCGCTGCGCACGCTCATCCGGTGCCACCTCGACCTGGACCTGCTGACCGCGATCGCCCGCGCCGCGCCGCCGCTGACCGCAGTGCCCTGGTCGGCCGCGTTCCCGGACAATGCGATGCCGGAAGCCGGCCCGGGCCCTGGCGCACCTGCCCGGGTGGCCGTCGCCGCCGGGCCCGCCTTCACCTTCGGCTACGCCGAGCATCGCGAGCTGCTGGCCGCGGCTGGGGCAGAGGTCGCGGAGTTCGACCCGCTCACCGTCGGCGCGCTGCCGGCCGGCACCGACGGGCTCGTGACCGGCGGCGGCTTCCCGCAGCTCTACGCCAGCGAGCTGGCGGCCAACGTCACGCTGCGCGCCGAGGTGGCCCGCCGGGTAGCCGCGGGCATGCCCGTGATCGCCGAGTGCGCGGGCCTGCTCTGGCTCGGCGCCCAGCTCGACGGTCGCCCGCAGTGCGGAGTGCTGCCGGCCGCCGCGACGATGACACCGAAGCTGACCCTCGCCTACCGGGAAGCGGTAGCCCTGGCATCCAGCCCGCTCGCCGAGGCCGGGACAGTCGTCCGGGCACACGAGTTCCACCGCACCGCCAGCGTTCCCGCGCACGGGACCAGCGCCGCCTGGCAGTTCGCCGACGGCAGCCGGCACGGCTGGGCAACGCCTACGCTGGTCGCGTCCTACCTGCACGTGCACTGGGCCGGCCTGCCGTCCGCTCCGCGCCGGCTGGTCGCAGCCGCGCTGGACTCGCGGGCGGCGCGCACATGACCGCCGAAGCTGCGCCTGGCCGGCACGCCGGTGACGGCATCACGTTTGCCGGCCCCGCGCAGCACGGCGACGCCGGCCTTCCCCCTGACGCGGACGCCGCCCTCGGACACCACGGCGACGCCGATCTCGTGCCCGGCCTGGTCGACCTTGCCGTCAACGTCCGGTCGTCCGGGACGCCGGGCTGGCTGGCCGCACTGATCCGCGCTGCCGACCTTGCCGCCTATCCCGACCAGCGGCCGGCGGTCGCGGCGGTCGCCGCCCGCCACCGCCGCCCCGCGGACGAGGTGCTGCTGACCGCGGGTGCCGCCGAGGCGTTCGTGCTGCTCGCGCGCGTGCTGCAGCCCCGGCACGCGGTCGTCGTCCACCCTCAGTTCACCGAGCCCGAGGCTGCGCTGCGCGCGGCGGGTCATCAGGTCGACCGGGTCGTCCTGCCGTTCCCGTTCACGCTCGACCCGGCGCTGGTCCCGGCAGACGCGGACCTGGTCTTCGTCGGCAACCCGGTCAACCCGACGTCGGTCTGTCACCCGCTTGCCGTGCTGCTGGAGCTGGTGCGGCCGGCTCGGCTGGTAGTCGTTGACGAGGCCTTCGCCGACTGCCTGCCCGGTGAGCGGGAGTCGCTGGCTGCCCATGCCGACCTGCGCGGACTGGCCGTGATCCGGAGCCTGACCAAGACGTGGGGGCTGGCCGGGCTGCGGGTGGGCTATGTGCTGGCGGCACCGGACGTGATCGCGCTGCTGGCGGCGGCGCAGCCGCTGTGGCCGGTGTCTGCACCGGCGCTCACGGCGTGTGTCGCCACCGCATCCAGCGCAGCCGCGGGTGAGGCGGCGGCCTGGGCCCGGGTGCTCGCGGGGGAGCGCGCGCACCTGCTGACCCGTCTGTCCAGCCTCGGCGCTGTCCGTGTGGTCCCGGACGCGTCGGCGTCGTTCGTGCTGCTGGACGCCGGGATCACCGACGTGCGGACCCGCCTGCACGAGCGTGGCTTCGCGGTCCGGCGTGGTGAGACCTTCCCCGGCCTGGCGCCGGGCTGGATCCGCGTCGCCGTCCGGGACACCGGCACCTCCGACCGGTTCGCTGCTGCGCTGCGGGAAGTGCTCGGCCGTGCCTGACGCGTCGGCCGTGCCTGCCGGGTCGGCTGCGCCGGCCGGGCGCGTCGTACTCGTCGGCGGCGGCCCGGGCGCCGACGACCTGATCACGGTGCGCGGGCTCGACCGGCTGCTGGCCGCGGACGTGGTCATCACCGACCGGCTCGCCCCGACCGGCCTGCTCGGCAGGCTGGGGCCTGACGTCGAGATCATCGACGCCGCGCGAGCACCCGGCTGCCGGACCCTGACCTACGACGAGATCGTCGCCCTCATGATCGACCGCGCCCGGGCCGGCCTGACCGTCGTTCGGCTCAAGGGCGGCGACCCGTTCGTCTTCGCGCATGGAGCGCAGGAAGTGCAGTCCTGCGCCGATGCCGGAATCCCGGTCGAGGTGGTACCCGGCGTCACCAGTGCCACTGCCGCGCCGGTGCTCGCCGGCCTGCCGCTGACCAGCACCGACGGCGCGGCCGGCTTCAGCGTCGTGTCCGGGCATCTCGACCCTGGTGACCCGGCCAGCCGGATCGACTGGTCAGCGCTGAGCCGCTCTGGGACGAACCTGGTCATCCTCATGGGCATGCGCTACCTGCCGGCCATCGTCGCGCGCCTGATCAGGGAGGGAGCTGACCCTGCCGCAGCGTCCGCGTGCGTCGCCGAGGCCAGCCTGCCGTCCCAGCGCGCGGTCCGGGCTAGGCTCGGCGACCTGCCGGCCGCGGTCGCGGCGGCCGGGCTGACCAACCCGGCGACCGTGATCATCGAGGCCGGCCCGCAGCGCCGGTCGTGGACGGCGACTGGGTCCATGTGTCGGGTACCACCGGGTTCGACTACGCAACCAGGACGATCTCCGGCGACGTGATCGAGCAGTGCGAGCAGTGCCTGCGCAACGATGCACCTACGTCAGCGCCCGGCGGGGCGCGGCGATCGAGCTATAGAGAGCCTGGTGCTCGCGGGCCGACCGCGACCAGGTGAATCTGCGGGACACCGCCAGGCCAGCGGCGCGCAGTTCCGCGGCCAGACCGGGATCGTCCAGAATGGCGGCGAGTGCCCTGCTGAGCGAGGCCGCGTCGTCGACCGGGACCACCAGAGCGTCTCTGCCCGGCCGCAGGTACTCGAGGAATACCGGCAGATCCGATGCCACGACGGGGAGCCCCGCGCTCATGGCCTCCAGGACGGCCAGGCCCCAGCCCTCCTTGGTCGACGGGAATGCGAGCACGTCTGCCGCGGCGTACCAGGCCGGCATCTCGGCGTCCGGGACGGTGCCGAGCTGGATAACGTCGCTGCCGAGTATCAGCCCGAGGTCGGGAAGCATGGCCAGGACGCGCTCGGCGTACGCGCGGTAGTCCTGGAAGGAGTGGCCTCCGGCCATAGCCAGAACGGGATTCCGGCCCGACTGCCGCAGCGCCGCCAGTGCTCGCATCAGGGTGTCGCTGCCCTTGCGGGGCTCGATGCCGCCGACGGACAGGATCAGCTGACGGCCAACAGCGCCGGCACGCTGGCGCAGCCGCCCGGCCAGGTCGCTGTCCGCGCATGCGAAGCGGGCCGCGTCGACGCCGTTATGGACCACGCCGGCTTCGACCCCGTACTGCTCCCGCAGCAACCGCTGCCAGTACTTGCTGACGACCAGGACCTTATCGGGCTCGATGATTGCCTGCTGCTGGCAGTCGATGAGGGAGGGGCTGGTGAAGTCGTCCACGTGATGGACGGTCCTGATCACGACGGGCCCGCGCCTCGGCCGGCCGCCGCCTGAGAAGCCATCATCCGGGCGGCCCGCCCGGCCCGCATCGCGAACACGACACGCGGCACGCGCCGAGATGCAGTCCTGCGCGTGCATGATCGGGTAAGCGGTGACCTGGCCTGCGAGCGCGTCCGCCAGCGCCGCGACGCTGGCGAACACCCGTTCCTCCAGCGTTGGCAGGGCCGCCGGGGCGGGGATGATCGTAAACGGGGCGCGCACGCTCCGGAAGAAGCCAGCGGCAGGATCGCCGAGAGCGAAGACGCGGACGGGATGGCCGGCCTCGTGCAGCGCCTCGGCCAGAGCGAGGGTATGGACCACGCCGCCGCGCGGCTTGACCGAGTAGGTCAGCAGCGCGACCGGGGTCGGCGAGCTCACCGGGTCACCATGGCGACGAGGTCAGGCTGACGGGTCGCGATCGCCGCGGCGGTATGGGCGGCGCGGGCGGCCGTCTCGGTCACGATGACGCCAGCGTCCTCCAGTATCGCGCGCTGGGCGTCGTACCCCTGCGAATCCGCCCGGGTGCCGAGCACGTACGCCACGACGGCTGCGCCGCCGGCCACGATGTCGGCGCAGGTCCCAGCGATGTCTCCGGCGGGGTCCCGGTGCGATCCGTACCCGAGTACGACGTCGAGGAGCACGACGGCCACGTCCGGCCCCAGCGCCCGGTCCTGCATGATCTCGCGGCGCGCGGCCGGGTCGATCATCGGATGCGGCTGGCCCTGGGTGAATTCCTCCTCACCCAGGTCCAGGCAGACGTGCGCCGCCGGCGGCGCGGGCAAGCCGTGACCGGCGTCGAGCGGAATGTTGGAGTAGACGGCGCCCAGCAGCTCGCGCAGTATCACCTGCGCCTCGTAGCACAGCGTGCCGCCGGTGAAGAATCCGCGTACCGCCCTCCTGCCGCCGTCCAGCCCTCGGATGGCGTTCTCCGCGGCGCCGCGAAGGCCGGGCGCCAGGTCCGGGACCGGCCTGCCGAGCTGGCCGGCCACCCGGACGGCCCCTTCCTCCAGGGTCCGGGCGAGCACCGCCCCAGTCAGCTGGTCGTCTGGTGCAATCATCCCGATGCACGCGGCGACGAGCGGCGTATGCCGGGCCTGGGCCGCCACCTCGGCGGCGACGACGGGGTCCGGCGGCTTGGACACGAGCAGGATCGCGTCCGTCCCGGGATCGGCGTCGAGCGCCCGCACCGCGCAGGCGGCCATCCGCCCGCCGACGCGGGCGGAAAGGTCACGCCCGCCGACGCCGATCACATGGGAGACGCCGATATCCCAGCGATCCAGAAGGGTCATCACCTCCTGCGCTCCCGTGCCAGCGGCGGCGACGACTCCGACGGGCCCCGGGCGGACGGCGTTCGCGAACCCGAGGCCCACCCCGCCGAGCACGGCGGTTCCGGCGCCCGGGCCCATCATCAGCCGAGACAGCTTGCTGGCCCGATCCTTGAGCCCGATCTCCTCCTCCAGCGGCACGTTGTCGCTGAACAGCAGCACGTGGAGCCCGGAGGTGAGGGCCTGGTGCGCGGCCAGGCCCGCGTAGGGACCCGGGACCGAGACGACGGCGACGTTCGCGCCGGGGAGCTGCGCCACGGCGTCGGCCACGGTCCGCCGGGCCCGCGCGCCCGGCCCGTCCTCGGCGCCCAGCCTGTCCTCGGCGCCCGGGCCGCCCTCGGCGAAGAGGACGGCGCGCCCGCGGTCCAGGGCCGCGCCCGCGATCTCGGCGGCGCCGGCGCGGACCGCGAGCACGAGATCGTTGGCATCGGCGCCGTCGAGATCGCCGCTGGGAAAGCCGCGCGCGGCCAGGTCATCGACGGTCGCGGGAGCGGCCATGGCGGCCGTCGCCCATTCCACTCCCTCGCCATCGCGCATGGACCGGCTCGCGCTGAGCAGCAGCAGCGAGTCGCGGTAGGCCCCGGCATAGACCCGGAGGCTGGTGACGCTCATCGGATGTGCCCGGCTCGCGACGGGCTCGGCTCGATCCGCGTGCCACCACCAGGACCGGTTCCGGCCAGGGTCTCGGCGAGCAGGGCGGGGGTCGTGATCACCGCCAGGCCTCCGCCGTCGGCGAGAAACTGCAGCGCGGCCTCGATCTTGGGGCCCATGCTGCCGGGCGGGAACTGGCCCTCGGCCAGATAGCGGGCTGCCTCGTCGGCCGAGATCGTGGTCAGGCCCGCCTGCCGCGGGCCGCCGTAGTCCAGCATGACCCGGTCTACCGCGGTGACCAGCAGCAGGGCCTGCGCGCCGATCAGGGTGGCCAGCAGCCGGGCCGCCCGGTCCTTGTCGATGACCGCATCGGGAAACACGGTGCCCACAGGCTCGTCCGATGGGACAGGCCCGCCTGGCGGCACAGCCCTGTCGGCGGGGCGACCGCCGGTCCAGGCGGCCACGGGAATGCCGCCGCCGCCTGCCGCGATGACCAGGAGACCCGCGTCGACCAGAGCCCGGATCGCATTGATCTCGACGATGCCCGTAGGTTGCGGTGAGGCGACGACGCGGCGGTAGCCGTGACCGGAGTCCGGCCGCACGACCCACTCCCGCTCGGCCGCGAGGAGCTCGGCCTGATCGCGGTCGAAAAACGGCCCGATCGGCTTGGTGGGGGCCAGGAACGCGGGATCGGCCCGGTCCACGGTGACGTGCGTGATCAGGGACGCGGCGGAGCCCGGGCCGCGCAGCCGGTCGATCGCGAGCGCCAGCAGGCTCCCCAGCTGTCCCTGGGTCATCGCGCTGAGCACGGCCAGGGGCTGGGCCGGCACCAGCGCGGTGGACTCCTGCTGCAACGCGAGATTGCCGACCTGCGGGCCGTTGCCATGGACGATAACGACCCGCCAGCCGGCCTCGATCACCTCGTTAATGGAGGAGGCCATCTCCGTGGCGCTGGCCAGCATCTCCTCGCACGTCCCCGCCTGGCCCGGCCGAGTCAGGGCGTTGCCGCCGAGAGCGACCACCGCGGTCTTGGTCATGGGATCCTGCTGCCTGGGGTTGACGGCGAGAGCGAGTCGTATAGGTGATGTATCGTTCAGAATAGTAAACACGACTCGGCGAGAGGCGCAATGGCTGGCCGTGGCGGCGACGTTCAGGCGAGCGGCTCCGGCCCGGACCGGCCGGGGCCGACGGAGGCGCCTGGCCGGGCCGGGGCGGACGCTGTCCCCGCGGAGACCTTGCGGTCGTGGGACGCGGCGGAGGCCCGCCTTTTCCCGTTGGTCATGGCCAGGCCGGAGGAGTACGAGCGGTCCCTCGCCCTGATCCAGGTACTGCTCGGGTGGCTTCGGAGCCGCTGCCAGGACGTTCCGGGGCTGCTCGCCCAGTCTGCGCGCGGGGCGGCGATCGTCACCGACGCCGCAGATGAGCTGTCGGGCGATCAGGGCGGGCCCCGCCTGGACGAGGGAGGCGTCGGCACGGGGGTACGCGGGGACCTTATCGCGGCTGCCGCGTGCGCCATGCGCTACCGGGAGCTGGTGGCCCAGAGCGCCGCCCGCGGCCGCCGCGACGCGTTCGCGAGAGCCAGCGCCCGTGGCGCGTCCTGGGCGGTGATCGAGGAGGTCGGCGACGAGGCGCGCGCGCCCTATCTGCCGTATCAGCGGGTAGAGGCACACGTGCCCAGCGGGCGAGTCGTGATCATCTCGATCGAGCCGGACGAGACGCTGAACGCGGTCCGGCGCCTCGACGAGGGAACGCTCGACCCGGCCAGCGGCAGGCTCGTGGTTGGCGCCGAGATCGGCAGCTACGCCAGCGCGAACGAGTTCGATGACGCGCTGGCCCGCGCGCGCCTGCGGCTGAGCTGACCCGCGAATCCCGGGCCCCGGGGTTGCCTGGCCCAGCCCGGAGGTCTGATCCGCGAATCCCGGCCCCGGGGGGTTGCCCTGGCACAGTCCGAAGGTCTATCAAGGATGATAAACGTCTATGTCGCATGACGAAGGCCGCGTCGGATGAGCCGACGGTGGCAGTCCGATGCGGGCGAAGTGAGGGGCTATGGATCTCGCGCACCTCATTGCCGAGCTCCAGGGGCATGGCCTGCGTGCCGAGGTGCCGATGGAACGGCGCCAGGGCGGAGCCGGGCCTGCCGATGCCGGCATGCTATGGATCGACGGCGTCGCCGCGACCGTGCCGACGAGCTCCGACTACGCGCAGGCCTCGCCCTACGTGCTGCGGGCCGAGGATGACGGCTGGGGGATCTATCGTGACGACCGCAGGCTAGCGTCGGCGCGGCCGCTGCAGCGTCCCCGCTACTACGACCTGGAGACGGCCGCCGGGACTCCCTACTGGAAGATCGCGCTGCTGCATCTGGACTCCCTGGCCAGCACGGTCATCCAGACCTGCGCCTACTGGGGGAACTCAGACCAGTGCACGTTCTGCGGCATCGGGGTGACGCTCGCCAACGGCCGAACGATCGCCAGGAAGACCCCGGAGATGCTCGCTGAGGTTGCGGTTGCGGCGCGGGACCTCGACGGCGCGGTCGATGCGACCCTCACCACGGGAACGACGGCCACGCCGGACAAGGGTGCCCTGTACGTGGCGCGCTGCGGCCAGGCGATCCGCGAGGCGGCGGGCCTGCCGGTGGAGGTGCAGTTCGAGCCGCCCGCCGATCTCGACGTGATCGACCAGGTCGCCAGCATGGGGATCGACTCGGTCGGCATTCACGTCGAGTCCTTCGACCCCGAGGTGCTGGCGAAGGTGGCGCCCGCCAAGGCCCGCACCGGAATCGACGGCTATTTCCGGGCGTGGGAGCGGGCCGTGGCGGCCTTCGGCGCGGGACAGGTCTCCACCTACGTGATCCTCGGCATGGGCGAGGACCCCGAGCTCACGGTCGAGGGCTGCCGCCGGGCGACCGACATCGGGGTGTACCCGTTCGTGGTGCCGCTCCGCCCGACCGTGGGCAGCCTGATGGAGCGGTGCGCCGCGCCGTCGCCCGGCTACACCGAGGCCATCTACCGCCGGGTCGCGCCCCACCTCGCCGCCCGCGGCCTGGGCGCACATGGGGTGGCGGCGGGCTGTGCCCGCTGCCAGGCCTGCTCGGCGATGAGCCTGCTGGAAAGGAGTGGTGACCGGGATGACCGTACCTACCTCCCGCTGGTCGGCAGCGGCTAGCCCGCCCGCCGCCGCGCCGTGCCTCGCCTGCCGTCCGGCGGCCTCGGCGGCCGAGCTAGCCGCCCATTTCCGCATCCGGCACCAGGTCTTCGTGATGGAGCAAGGACTTTTCCGTAACGGAAGTGGTGGGCCCGGCCACGACCATGACCCTCACGACGACGACCCGGCGACCATTCACGTGATCGGCCTGGCCGACGGGGCCATCGGCGGGACCGTGCGGCTGTACCCGCTCGGCGGCGGGGAGGGCCGGTGGAAGGGCGACCGGCTGGCGGTCCTGCCCGAGTACCGCCGCCACGGCCTCGGCGCCCCGCTGGTGCGCCTTGCGGTCACCGAGGCCGGTGCACGCGGCGGCCGGGAGATGGAGGCGTACATCCAGCCCGAGAACGTGGCGTTCTTCGAATGGCTGGGCTGGCGGCGGGTCGGCAGGGTCGTCCTGTATGCCGGGATCAACCACCAGCGCATGGTGACCAGGCTGACCGCCCGCCGCCAGCCGGGACAGTCGTACTAACGACCCTGGCGAACGGCTGGCCGGCACAGGTTCGTCACGCTCTCCCGGCTGAGGTCGAACGCGGTCGCCACCTGGCCGCCGGAGCTGACCCGCAGCTGGCCGGTTCCGTCCAGTGTCCCCACCGGCGCGGCGGCCAGCCCGCGCTCGGCAAACGCCCGCAAGCACTCCGATTCGAGCTGCGGCGGAACGCAGAGCAGAAACGCGTAGCAGGGAAAGCACATGATCCAGCGGTCCAGGGCCACCCCGGCCGGGACCGGAAGCCCGTCCAGGTCGAGGAGCACCCCCAGCCGGTTGCATTCCAGCAGCATCGCGAGCGAGCCGACCAGCCCGGCCATGCTGACGTCCTTGGCCGCCGTGACCCAGCCGCGGGACGCGACCTCGGCCAGCAGGCGCACGTCGTCGGCGAGAAGCTCGCCACGCTCGTCGAACGACGGGAAGAACGGGTAGTCCGCCCGCATCTGCCCCTCAAGGCAGCAGGCGAACACGAGCGTCTGTCCCGGCGCTGCGAACCGGGCGGACAGCGGCCGGTCGGCCCGGCCGAGGCCGAAGGCCGACAGGGACGGGGCGCCGTCGGTGATCGTGAGGTGACCGCCGACCACCGGGACCCGGTAGAGCCCGGAGGCCCAGCGCATGCCCTCGAGTACCTGCCGGGCCAGTGGTTCCGGGCCGGTCACGGTGTCCACCAGGCTTAGCGGCCAGGCGCCCATGGCGGCGAGGTCGTTGAGGTTGGTGGTCACGGCGGCGATGCCCGCACCGTGCGGATCGGCGGCCACGAAGGACGGCAGGATCGCCTCGCCCCCCACGACCAGGCTGAGGCCGCCGTCGCGCACGACGGCCCCGTCGTCACCCGGGCCGGCCAGCCAGTCGGTGCTCTGGAAGATCTCGCTGACCATGCCGATCGCGGACTTGCCCCGCACGCCCGGGCTCGTCCGGATCCGCTCGATCAGGCCGGGAAGGTCGGCGGTCATGGCTCGCCCTTTCGGCCGTCCGGCCGTTCTTGCACTAAAGTGTAGGAAAATCTATTATAGCATTCATGCCGGGGCCTGACTTCCTTGATCTGCCGGCCAGGACGGCCAAGCCGCGCCGTACTGGCATCACCCACGTCCTGGACGCCGGCATCCCGCTGCGGCAGGCCGCCGACCTGCTGGACATGTGCGGGACGTACGTGGACGTCTGGAAGCTCGGCTGGGGCGTGGCCTACCTCGACCCGAACCTGGACGCGAAGCTCGAGCTGCTGGCGGCGCACCGGGTCCTGGCCTCGCCGGGCGGCACGCTGCTGGAGATCGCCTGGTCGCAGGGCCGGTCCGCGGAGTTCCTCGGCTGGGCCCAACGCGCGGGCTTCCCCTGCGTGGAGGTATCCGCCGGAACCGTGCCGATGGATGCCGCCGCTCAGGCGGGCCTGATCGCCGAGGCCGCCGAGCACTTTATCGTGCTCGCCGAGGTGGGCGCCAAGGATCCCGCGGTCCGCCTCACGCCCGATGACTGGGCCGCGGCGGTGACCCGTGGCCTGGAGGCCGGGGCGACGTGGGTCATCGCCGAGGGCCGGGCGAGCGGGAACGTAGGCATCTACTTCGCATCGGGCGGCGTGCGCGAGGACGTGGTCGAGGCAATGGTCGCCGCGGCCGGGACCGACAGCCTGGTCTTCGAGGCGCCGCGAGAAGAACAGCAGGCGTGGTTCGTCCGCCGGTTCGGCCCCGACGTGAACCTGGCCAATATCCGGCCGGCGGGTGCCCTGGGCCTGGAGACGCTCCGGCTCTCCCTGCGGGCGGACACCTACGATGCCTCGTCGGCCAGTCCGGTCGCCGCGTGCCGAACGTGACCGGGCCGATCGTGAACCTTGTTCCGGCCAGGTACCGGAACATCAGCGTCGCCAGCGTGCCGGTGCCCCTCGATGAGGCAAGCCTGCGCGCGCACTTCGTCGGTCGGCCCGCCTACCGGCAAACCCGTTACATCGTGGCCCAGGCGGGCGGGTCGCAGGCGGCCGGGGCGAGCGCGGTGGTCGAGGTCACTAAGAGCTCGGACGCACCCCTGTTCTCTGAGATAACGGCCGTCACCGTGATCGCACGGCCGGACGAGACGGCGTTCATCGAGGTACCCGAGGCGGACACCGGCATACCCACCGTCCTCGGCCGGATCGCCGCTGACCGCGCTCCAGGGGCCCGGTGCGTCATCGTGCGCGGGCGCTATGGCCACGTCGGATTCATCGTCGACCCGGCCCCGGTCAGGATCCGGGTGGTCGAGGTGGTTCCCCCGTCGCCGGCCAAGCTGGTCGACCAGGCGAGCCGGGTGCTCGAGCTGGCCGAGGACCTGCCCCCGGTCGAGCTTGTGCCCGAGCTCACGGATCTCGGCGCGCTGGCGGGAAGCTCGCCCGCCGGCCACTACCTTTTCCCCTGCCGGGCGGGAGCCGCGGCCGGGCCTGCCGAGGATTCCGCGGTCTCTTACCTCGATGAGATCCCGCCGCGGGCCGACTGGACGCTCGTGGGCTGCGCCCGGTCCCGTGCCATCCATGAGTGGTTCTACGGCGACGCGGTTCCGGTCGTAGACATGTGCCCCCGCCAGCTGGCGCGGCAGGCCGGGGCCGACGTAACGCTTCCGGTCCTCACCAAGTGCTGCCTGCTCGAGGACAAGATCGCGGTCGAGGACGGGCTCGTGGTCGTGCCCTGGGGAGCCAGCCTCGCCCAGGTCAGAGAGGGGCTGGGCCGCGCGGTCGCGATCGCCTCCGCCGCCCAGCGGGTCGGCCTATGAGCACCCGCATCACGGACTCGGCCCTCTACGGCCACCTGTGGGGGACCGAGGAGACCCGGGCCATATTCGGCGAGCAGGGCAGGCTGCAGGGCTGGCTGGACGTCATCGCGGCGCTGGCCCGGGCGCAGGCGGCGGAGGGCGTCATCCCGCCCGCCGCGGCCGGCGCGATCACAGAGCACGCACGGGCCGAGCTGATCGACCTGGACTACGCGGCCAGGCAGACGCGCGGATCGTCTGGCGTGACCTGCGGCGGATCGAGGATCAGCTGCTGTCCCTCGCGGTCGCGCACCGGTCGACCGTTATGGCGGGGCGGACGCATGGCCAGACGGGCAGCCCGGTGACGTTCGGCTGGAAGGCGGCGTCGTGGGCCGATGAGATCCGCCGGCACCTCGGCAGGTTGCGGGACGGGGCACCACGCTGGCTGGTGGGCCAGCTCGGCGGGGGCGTGGGCAGCCTGGTGTTCTACTCCGGCCGGGGCTTGGCGGTCCGGGCCGGGTTCTGCGGCGAGCTGGGCCTGGCCGATCCCGTCATCTCCTGGCTGTCATCCCGGGACCGGGGGGCCGAGGTCGCGCAGGTGCTCGCGCTGATCTGCGGGACCCTGGCGCGCATCGGGGTCGAGGTCTACGAGCTGCAGCGGCCGGAGATCGGCGAGCTCGCCGAGCCCGCTCTGCCGGGAGCGGTCGGCAGCATCACCATGCCGCACAAGCGCAACCCGGAGGCGAGCGAGCACCTCGACACGCTGGCCCGGCTGGCCCGGGCTCAGGCAGGCGTTATGGTCGAGGGGATGGCGCAGCAGCACGAGCGCGACGGCCGCGGCTGGAAGGCCGAATGGGTCGCGCTCCCGGAGGTCTGCCTGCTGACCGCGACCGCGTTGCGGACGGGGGTAGAGCTGACCGGCGGGCTGCGGGTCGACGCCGCGGCGATGCGGCGTAACGCCGGGCGCGACGGCTACGCGGGCAGCGAGCAGGCGCTGGCGCGGCTGGCTCCTGAGCTGGGCGCCCGCCGGGCGCAGGCGCTGCTGCAGGATGTCCTGGGCGCGGGCCTGGCGTCGGGCGTGACTGCGACCCGGGCGCTGGCCGAGGCTGGGCTGGCCGACGGACAGCTGGCCACTGACCCAGAGCCCGCACCAGACACCGGCGCGTGCGGCGACATCGTCGACATGGTGGTCGACCGGGCCCGGGCGGCCCGGGCCGCCGAGCCGCCAGAGTGGCCATGAGGCTCACGGGCCGGGTGGCGGACGAGCCGGTGGTCGGGTTCTGGGATACCGGAGGGATGTTGGCGGCCATCGCCTCGGCCGCTGGGGAGGTGCGATGACGCCCGGCCGCCCACTGTCCGCCGGGGCGGCCGCGGGACCGCCGACCGGTCCGCCTGCCGCCGAGCTGATCGCGGCCGGGTTCGAGCTCGAGAACGCGGACGCGCCGCTCCTGCACGACGGGATCAACCTGGCCGATCTCGCGCACGTGCTCGATCTCGCCCGCGCCGGGGTGATACCGCCGAAGGCAGCGCGCCTGCTGCTCGCGCTGCTGCTCGAGACGTTGCGGGTCCCGGCGGATGAGTTTCCCTACGAACCCGGCTACGGAGAGCCCTACAACTCCCGCGAGCGCTACTTCGTCGGCCGGGTCGGCGACGTGGCCGGCTGGCTGCACGCGGGCCGGCCGCGCCGCGAGGCGATGCGCATCGCGTTCCGGCTGCGCCTGCGCGACGGCCTGGTCGACCTGATCGAGGCGGCCGCGGACCTCGCGGCCGAGCTGGGCACCGTGGCCGAGGCGCACGCCGGGACGCTGATGGCCGACCAGACCTACCTCCAGCATGCGCAGCCTTCCACGTTCGGTCACTACCTGCTGTCCTTCGCCTTTCCCGTGCTGCGCGAGTGCGGGCGCCTTGACGAGGCGCTGACCTGGACGGACGCCAGCCCGGGCGGGGCAGGTTGCGTGAACGGCACCCGGCTGCGCTCCGACCGGGCGAACGTTGCCCGGCTGCTGGGCTTCCGGGCGGTCGCGGAGCACACGAGAGATGCCATGTGGCAGACCGATGGCCTGGTCGACATGATCGCCGCCGCCGCCGGGTTGTTGCTGACCCAGTCAAAGCTGGCCGAGGACCTGGAGATCTGGGCGAGCCAGGAGTTCGACTACGTGAGCCTGGCGGATGCCTACAGCCGGGCCAGCGTGCTGATGCCGCAGAAGCGCAACCCTTACGCGCTGTCGATCATCCGGGGCGCCGCCGGCACGCTCATCGGCAGGCTGACCGGCCTGCTCGCGGTGGCCAAGACCCCGTCGGCACGCAGCGACAACCTGATCTTCGCGTACGGCGAGGTGCCCCGGGCCCTGGAGCTGGCCCTGCGGACCACCCGCCTGAGCAGCGGCGTAGTACGGACGCTGGAGGTTAACGCCGCCCGGATGAGAGCCACGCTCGACGCGGGCTTCTCCCAGGCGACGGACATCGCGGAGTACATCATGCAGGCGTGCGGTATCGACTACCGGACCGCGTACCGGGTGGTCGGCCATGCCGTGCGGGAGGCGAGCGCGGCGGGCCTGCGCGGGATCGATATCGACGGCGCCCTGCTGGACCGCGCGGCGACTGCGGTCACCGGTCGGCCGCTGCACCTGGCCAGGCACGATCTGGCCGCCGCGGCGGACCCGGAGCAGATCGTCCGCGGCCGGACGGGGCTGGGCGGGGCGGCGCCCGGCGAAGTCACCCGGATGGCAGACGAGGTGGGAGGGCAGGCGGCGGAATGGGCGGCCGGAGCGCGGCGATGGCGCGAGGCCTACCAGCGGGCCCGGGAGGCGCTGATCGCGACGGCGCGCCGCTGCGCCGAGGCCGCAGACCAGGACGTTCGGCAGGCCGCCGGGGCAGTTCCCGGCCAGGACGGCAGCCGGTAACGCCGGGAGCGGAGGCAAAGCGATGACCGATCTGGCCGGCCCCCCGCCGTCCTTGCCGCGTGCCGTCAGCGTCATCAACATCGGGCTGCCCTTGTTCGCGGAAGCCGTCGCGGCTCAGGGCGCAGATGTCGTCTCCGTCGACTGGCGCGTCCCGGCCGGCGGGCAGCCGGAGGCTGTCGCCGCCCTGGGCCGGCTCTACGGGCGGCATGCGGAAAAGATCGACGAGGCCAACGCCGAGGTGGTACGCCGGCTGGACACCGGCGTGCCGCTGCTGACCGGGGTCGCCGCCGTGGCGGAGGTTGTGCCCGGCCTGCCGGGCCGCACGCTGCTGCACTGCGGTCCGGCCATCGGCTACGGCGACGCGCCCGATCCGCTGCGCAGGTCGATGCGCGCAGCCGCGGTCGCGGAGGGCTGGGCCGCCAACCCGCGGGACGCTCACAGGATGCTGGAACGCGAACAGATCGGGCTTAGCCCAGCGAACGAGCACCGGATCGTCGTGCCGATGGCGACGGCCCTGGAGCCCGGCGCTCCGGTCTACGTCGTCGAGAACGCCGCGGGCGGCACGACCGCGTACGCGCCCGTCTGTCAGGGCCCGGGCGACGTCGCTTGGTTCGGCTGCGACAACGCCGCCGCGATCGCGCGGCTCGGCTTCCTCCGTGAGGTGGCGGCGCCCGTGATCCGCCAGGTCCTCGAGCGGTCCGGTCCGCTGGACGTGCTCGCGCTGGCGGCGCAGGCGGTCACCATGGGCGATGACATACACGTCCGGACCCAGGCCGCGACCAACCTGCTCATCCGCGACTGGCTCCCGTACCTGGCCGGGCTCGGCGATCCCGCCCGCGTCGCGTTCGCCCGCTTCCTGTCCGGGAACCACCTGTTCTTCCTGACCATCGCGATGGCGGCGGCTCGGTCGCTGACCGAGTGGGCGGCCCAGGTCCCGGGCGGGTCCATCGTGACCACGATGGCGCGCAACGGCACCACCTTCGGGATCCGGCTGGCCGGCTCTGACCGGTGGTTCACCACCGGGGCACCGGACGTCGGCCACGCACTGTACTACCCCGACCAGGGAGCCCAGACCAGCGCGCGGGACATCGGCGACAGCGCGGTCCTCGAGCTCACCGGCCTCGGCGCGGCCGCCGCGGCCGGGTCGCCCGCCGTCGCGCAGTTTGTCGGCGGGTCCATGACGGGCGCGGCCGCCCTGACCGAGCGGCTGGCGTCGGTCTGCGCCGGGCAGTCAAGCAGGTTCAAGATCCCGGTCCTCGGGATGGCGGGCACACCGCTCGGAGTGGACGTGCGACGGGTCGTCGAGCTCGGCGTCACCCCCGCCATCACCACCGGGATCCTGCACCGCAGCGCGGGGACCGGGCAGGTCGGCGCGGGCGTCGCCGAAGCCCCCCTCGGATGCTTCGCCGACGCTCTCGCGGACCTGGACCGGCGGCTCGGCGGCGGGACTCAGCGGGATATAGCTCATATTTCGTGAGATCTACTGTGTAGATGCCCCAGATCCGCTCAGCCGTCCGGCGGGCCCTGACCGGCGAGATCGGCGGCCAGGCCGCGGGGCGGCATGCCGCCGATCACTACCTCGATGGGCGGCGAGGTCGCGATCGTGTTGGAGACGTAGCAGGCGCGCAGCGCAGGCTGGATCAGCGGACTGACCACATCCGCCGGGGCGCTGGTCGCCACGTCGAGCACGAGTCGGCAGAACCGCGGCCCGTCATAGGTGCCGGTCGCGGTGACCGCGAGGTCCGGTAGTTCCACGCCGCGCTTGCCCGCCGACCAGCGCAGCGCGAGCGCGTAGCACGAAGCCATCGCGGCTAGCAGGTACTCGGTCGGCATCGGGCCGGTGCCTGTGCCGCCGGCGCTTTCCGGCTCGTCCACGACCAGGTCGAATCCGGCCGCGGTCACGCAGCACCGCCAGCCGCCTTCCCACCGGGCGATGACCGAGTTCGTCTGCGGCCGGTCAGCCGGCATGGCTGGCGCCCGACGGCGCCGGCGCTGCGTCCTGCGGGTGATCGTGGCGGTGGCCGGGCGGGCCATGGTCCGGTGGCCGTGCCGCGATCATCGCCGCGCGGGCCCGCAGATCATCGTCGCCGACCAGGCTGCGCTCGCTGACCAGATGCTCCAGCGCGCTGAGCCAGCATGCGTAGTAGCTCCAGCCGTCGTTCGCGGCATGGCTGGCCTCCCAGATGCCGATCTCGACGATCAGGCGCTGCCGGAAATCCTCCCAGTCGATCTGGCCGGCCTCGTACAAGGCGAGCGCGAGACCGAACGCCTGGCTCTCCCAGGGCGCCGCGAACGTGAGCTCGCCGTTGTACCTGGGCGGTGCCGCCGGGCCCGCCGCATCCAGGAGGTAGGCGGTGTCCGCATGGCCGCCCGGGCCGGTCACGGTGCGCTCACCCTCGCCACGCCGACCATCGAGTCCCTGGTGACCAGGGCGGCGAGATCTTCCTCGGACAGCTCCTCGGTGCCGGGAGGTCGCTCGGGCAGTACCATGTAGCGGACCTCTGAGCTGGAGTCGTGGACCCTGACCTGGACGCTCGCGTCCAGGTCCAGGCCGAATTCCGCGAGCGCCCGCCGGGGCTCCCTGACGACGCGGGACCGATAGGCCGGATCCTTGTACCACGAGGGCGGCAGCCCGAGCACGGGCCAGGGATAGCACGAGCACAGCGTGCAGACGACGACGTTATGGATGGAAGGGGTGTTCTCCAGGACGACGATGTGCTCGCCCTGCGGCCCCTTGTAGCCGAGTTCCGCGATCGCCGCCGTCCCGTCGGCCAGCAGCCGGGTGCGGTACTCGGGGTCGGTCCAGGCGCGGGCCACCACCCTGGCGCCGTTCATCGGACCGACGGACTGCTCGTAGGTCTTGATGAAGTTCTCGACGGTGGCCGGGTCGACGAGCCCGCGCTCGGTCAGCAGCGAGGTGAGCGCTTCGACGCGGAGTGCGGGGTCGAGATGTTCCTGGGCGGCGGTCATGTGGTCGGCTCCAGATAGGGCTCGAAAAGGTCGATGATGAGGCTGAACGGCTCGGCGCCGGGTCCCCACAGCTCCGCCGAGCCGAACTCCACCGAGTACACGTGCTGCGGGTCCTCGCCGAGGAAATGCGCCGCGCTGTCGGGAAAGACCTGCGCAGGCTGGATGGCGGTGACCGTTCCCGTCCGCCGCCGCACATATCTCGGCAGCCGGGTGTGGCCGACCGGGTCGACGTCCCGGGTCCGCACCGCGTCGCCGATCGCGAAGGCGGGCGGGGTATCCAGGCTGCGCAGGTTGCCCGGCCCGCCCGAGCCCATGTCCGGCTTGTGCGGCTGCGGTGGCGGCGGCTCTTCCGCGTCCTGGCCGCTGAGCCGCGCGGCCCTGGCCGCGACCTCGTCACCGGTCACGATGCCGCTGTCGGCCAGCAGGTTCTGGGCGCCCATCAGCCACCGGGCGTAGTAGGCACTCAGGTAGTCGGCGGGCGGCACCCGCTCGATAGCGTGCCGGAAAGCGTGCAGGTTGGCACCGGAAGCGCGAATGGCAAGCAGCCCGAGCGCGAACGCCTTCCCTTCCCAGGGCTCCGCGAACGGCGGTCCGGCGTGCGGCGTCATCATGTGGCCGAAGCCCTGCATCCCGCCCATGTCATGGATGCCGTCCACGCGCTGGTCACCTCGCTTTCGGGGCGGCTCGGCCAGGGGAACCGCCACCGGCGGCCGACGCGCGCCGGGCGGCCGGCGCATGTCCTGGCGGTACCCCCCGGAGCGCAGTTGTCACACGGTCCACGTGTTGAGCTGGAAGGCGCCGGCCCGCCACGCGGTGAGGGCGGAGTCGAGCACGTCGAGCGGGCTGAACGCCTGCACCCCGTCGATGAGGTCTTCCTCGCGGAACCCGTACAGCGCGCCCATCGCGAACCGGCAGGCGTAGACCTTGGCGCCCTCTTTGAGCAGCGTCTCGATCTGGCGGTTGCCGGCCAGGTTGCCGGGGAAGCCCTCGGTGCCGACGGTCGGGTAGCCGCGGTGCCGGGAGGCCAGCATGACGCCGGGGCCGTAGAGGATGATCGACACGTCGAAGCCCTTGCGGACCAGGCGGGTCGAGGTGAGCAGGTTGACCAGTGACACCGAGCCCTCGAACGGGACGGAGTGGATGAAGATAAATGCCTTCTCGCCCGGCTCTGCGCGGATGTCGTCGAATACTTTCTCCTCGGTCTTGTACAGCGACTCGCCGGCCTCTGCGCGCGGCGACTCGACGGTGATCGGCATGGCTGCTCCTGACTGTCGTGTGGACTGACGGACGATGGATATGTTCCTGACTCAGGCCCCGGGACCGCGCGGGCGGTGGCCCGTCGTCCACCTCATGCGGTGGCTGCCGGGCATCTGCCGCATGATGGCGGATCGCAGGCGCCAGGGCACGGCCCGGTAGGCCGGGACGTAGACCCGGAGCCAGAAGACCTCTCGCCAGCCCCGCCCCCCCGCCCCGCGGGGCCTGCGGGGCGGGGGAACGCCGTACTTGGCGGCGATGTCCTGCTGAGCCGCGATCATCAGGTAGCGCTCGGAGGTGGCCCGCAGCCAGCGTGAGAACGCCATGTCAGCGCCCCAGGCCGGAGAGCAGGTTCTGCGCCGCGAGCGCGATCGGCTCGTTCAGCGCGCCGATCGGAGGCGAGTACACGTTCTCCATCGTGGCCAGCTCGCCGATCGTGATCCCGGTCCGGACGGCCATGGCCAGGAAGTCCGCGCGCTCCTTGATGCCCTCGGCACCGACCATCTGCGCGCCGATGAGCCGCAGCGTGCCCGGCTCGGCCAGCAGCTTGACCCGGAGCTTCTTGACCCCGGGGTAGTAGCGCGCCCGGGAGACGCTGGCCGCCGGCCGCGTTGGTGCCCGCGACCTTGCCCTGGGCGTAGGCGTGACTGCCCGACAGGCCCTGGATCGGGATCTGCGAGACGCTGTGCGGGACCTCGATGCAGTCGCCGGCCGCCCAGGCCCCGGGCGTGGTGGTGGCCATGCCCTCGTCGACGATGACGCCGCCCGCCGACCCGATCTTGAGGCCAGCGGCGCGGGCCAGGGCCGTGTTGGCCTGCTTCTTCGTGCATACTACGGCCAGGTCGCAGCCGATCTCCCCGTCCGATGTCATCACCGCGCGCACGGAGCTGTCGCCCGCAAATCCGGTCAGCACGGTGTTGAAGTGCAGCTTCGCCCCCATCTCGAGCCAGGAGTCCTGTACCGGGCCCGCGATGTCGGGGTCGGTCGCCGTGGCCAGCGCCCACGCGTCCGGGTCGATGAGGTGCGTCTCTATCCCGCGATGGCACAGCGCGGTCACCATCTCCAGGCCGAGCGGGGATGCCTCGACGACAACGGCGGTCTTGACCCCGTCGAGCACCTTGTCCCACTCCATCGCCCGGCGGATGTTCTTGACGTAGTACAGGCCCCCCAGGTCGGCGCCGGGCACCCCGGTGGGCGCGTACTCAAAGCCGGTGCACACGATCAGCTTGTCGTAGCTCGCCGCGGCCTCACCCCGGACGGAGACCGATTTCTGGCCGGTGTCGAAGCCCGTGACTTCCGTTCCGTAATGGATATCGATGCCGGTGGCCTCGTAGGTTTCCTTGGTGGCCAGGAAGAGGCGCTGGAAGTCGGGGATCTCCTTGCCGTGGACGTAGGGAATGCCGCACGGGCTGTACCCGACGTCCTCGAATTCGGTGTACACGCGTACGTCGGCGGTCGGATCCGTGGCCTTGGCCGCCCCAGCGGCGCCGATCCCGGCGGCGCCGCCGCCGATCACCACGATCCGCTGCGTCACCAGTACCCTCCTCATGCGAGTAAGGGAAGCGACCGTTTAGTATCCGCGACGCTCCGTACACTATACTGGCCGTGGCGTCCATGAACGTCAAGATGATCCGCCCGGACGGAACGGGACCCGCATGAACCGACTCCCGCGTACCCAAGGACCGCCGTGCCTCGACGCACAGTCGGCGGTAAACGGCGAGGACGCCGCGGACGACCTCGAGCGCATCGTCAGTTCCATCGGGCTTAAGGTGTTCAGCCTGCGCAAGAGCATGGGGCTGTCGCTGCAGCAGCTCGGAGAGCGCTCCGATGTCTCCGCCGCGGCGATTCACAAGATCGAGCAGGGCGGGATGGTGCCGACGATCACCACCCTGCTGAAGATCGCCGGCGCGGTGGGCCGCCCGGTCTCGTACTTCGTTGAGGAGGACGGCAATCGAGATGACCTGGCGGTGTTCACGCCGGCCGATGAGGTGCGCCCCGTCTACACCTCGCACAAGGGCATCACGCTGAACAGCATTTCCGGCCCCTATGCGCGCTTCCTGCTGGCCGGCGCGCGGGCCACGGTGACGCCGGGCGCCAGCAGCGGGCGCAAGCCGATGCAGCACCCGGGCGAGGAACTGGTGCACGTCACCGACGGCCTGCTCGAGTTCAGCGTCGCCGGGCAGTCGTTCGCGCTGGAGCCCGGCAGCTCCCTGCACTTCCGCGGCGACCAGCCGCACACCTGGCGCAACCCGGCCGACACCGACGCCCACGCGGTCTGGATGGCCCTGCGGCCGCAGTGACCAGATAAATCCTGCCGCCGCGGATAGCAGTCGCCGAGACGCTCTCGGGCATCTCCGACGCGAGGCTGTTCCCCGTATGCCGGCTTGCTTACTGCGCCTCGGTTGCGTGCGGCGCGCCTGGAGCGGCCACCATACCGTCGCTCGTGATGCCGGCTGCCGCTTCTTCCAGCTGGTAACCAACCTCGGCGTGCTCGCTGAGATCGAGACCGGCTTCCTCGTCTCCTGGACTCACCCGCAGCCCGACGGTGCGGTCGGTGACCCACA
>WNFI01702024.1_pt1 | contig 24482 bp, 32 predicted proteins | sample 5400471 | NCBI WGS metagenome assembly WNFI01 (sample SAMN13153348, study PRJNA577476) | soil metagenome | isolation source: 100 cm saprolite on Douglas fir-dominated hillslope | place: USA:California | collected 2013-09-17 | reverse complement strand
GCGCCCTCCATCAGGACCTGGTCGTGGAATTCCTTGATGTCGAACCTGGCCCCCAACTGCTTCTCCGCCAGCGTGCGCAGCTCGCGGATTTTCAACTGGCCGATCTTGTAGCCCAGCGCCTGGCCGGGCCAGGCCATGTAGCGCTCGATCTCGGCGACCTGCCCCTCCGGTTTGCCGCCCTCGGCCTCCGCGCCATATTGCAGGGCCTGCTCGCGGGTCCAGCCCTTCGAGTGGAGGCCGGTGTCCACGACGAGCCGCACCGCCCGGTGCATGTCGCCCAGCAGCATGCCGAGATATTGGTAGGGATCGGTGAACATCCCGAGTTCCTTGCCCATGCTTTCGGTATAGAGCGCCCAGCCCTCGACGTAGGCGTTGTTGCCATCGTACCGGCGGAACTTCGGCAGCCCGGTGTTTTCAATCGTCAGCGAAATCTGGAAATGATGCCCGGGAATCGCCTCGTGCAGGAACAGGTCCTCCATGCGCGGCGTGCGGAAGGCCTGGGGGATGAGGATCGGCACATAGAAGACGCCGGGACGCGAGCCGTCGGCGGTGCCGGGATTGTATTCGGCCGAGGCCGAGGCGGCGCGGAATTTCTCGGTGGCCCGGACCTCAAAGCCCGTGCGCGGGACATGGGCAAAAAACTTCGGCACGGTCGCCATCACCCGGGCCTCGATGGCGCGGTAGCCATTGAGCACTTCCTCATCGGTCTTGTAGGGCGCGAACTGCGGGTCGGTGGCGACAAAATTGAGGAACTCGGCAAGGGTGCCCTTGAAGCCGACCTGCGCCTGCACCTTGTCCATCTCGCCGCGAATGCGGGCCACTTCGCGGAGGCCGATGTCATGGATCTGCTCCGGGGTGAGGTCGGTGGTGGTTTGCAGGCGGACGGCGTAGGCATAGGCCTCCTTGCCGCCGGGCAGAGTGCCGATGCCCGCGGTGTCCCGGCAGTGCGGCAGATACTCGTTCTTGATGAAGGTGTGCAGCCGGCTGTAGGCCGGAATGATGATTTCACGGATGGCCGCGCGGTATTCGGTCGCGAGCTGGTCGCGGTCGGCCGGCGCGAGGTCCTTCGGCAGCATCTGCAGCGGGGCGAAGAAAATATTCTTCTCCGCGTCATCCGCCATGAGCGGCTCAAGCTGGGGCAGCATGCGCTCCATGAGGATTCTCGGCTGCACGATGCCTTTGGTGACGCCTTCCTTCATGTTGGCGATGGCGGTGTCGACCCACGCGCTGAAGCCCTTCGGCCGGCTGATGAAGTTCCGGAAATTCTGCGCGGTCTTGAACGGATGCACGCTGCGGCCTGAGCCCATCTGGCCGAAGGTGAGCGTCGCACTGCTGAACTGGTTGACCGGCGTGAGATGGAAAAACTGCTTGGTGCCTTCCAGGCGGATGGCGAGGCTCCACTTCAGGGTGTCGTAGCTGAGCTGGTCGGTCGCGGAAAGCGCGGCGCGGTCGAATTTGGACAGTTCGCCCAGGTATTTGCCGCACATGGCCGCGACCTTCGCGCGGTATTCCGCGCTGATGTCATTGGGCCAGACGGCCTCGTAGCGGGGGTCGTTGTTGCCGCTGAAGGCCGAATCGAGGGGAAACAGCGCGAGGTATTCCTCGTAATAGCGGTCGAGCATCGCGCGGAAGGGTGCGGTGGTGTCGGCGGCACGGAGCACGCAGGTGAAGACGAGGCACAGGGCGAGCAGGAGGCGTTTGAGCATGGGGATGAAGGGGAAATATTCAGACCGGATTAACCGGATGTGGTCGCAGCGGATGCAGTGGAAGGTGATCTTGCGGCGCTCATGGTCGTAGAGGGCCCGGTCGCGCCGGTCGTAGTAGAACCACAGGAAGCCGAACACACCCAGCACCAGCAGGCCGTAGAGAACGACATCGAGGGTGAAATCAGGCGGCGTGACCACGGCAGGAAATTCACACAAAGGCGCGAAGACGCCAAGGGGAAAGAAAAACGCGCCGGCGGTGAAGCCAGCGCGTTGAGAGTGGATCTGAACGGCGCGTCAGCGATAACGTGCCCTACCCTCAGGCTTTCGGAGCCTCGGAGGCGGCTTCAGCAGCCGGAGCATCGGCGGACTTGGCTTTCTTGCCGCCAGGCGTTTTGGCGGACTGCTTGGCCGCACCCTTGGACTTCTTCTTGTAGCCCTCGTCCTCGGCGCTGACGAACTCGATGAGCGCCATCTCGGCGGCGTCGCCGAGGCGCTGCGGACCGAGCTTGTAGATGCGGGTGTAGCCGCCGGGGCGCTTGGCGAACTGAGCCGCCTTCTCGTTGAAGAGGATGGTGACCGCCGCCTCGTCGCGAATGTCCTTGAGGGCCATGCGGCGAAGATGAATGGCGTCCTTCTTCTCGGTGGCCGCCGCAGCGTTCTTCGCCTTGGTGATGACCTTTTCGATGAAGGGACGGAGGGCCTTGGCCTTCGTCAGCGTGGTCTCGATGCGACCGTGGCGGATGAGGGAGGCACCCATGTTGGAGAGCATCGCCTTGCGGTGCTCGCGGGTGACGCCGAGGGAGGCGTGATGTTTATTGTGACGCATGACTGCGGAATTTTAGATTTTTGATTTTGGATTCTCGATTGGGCGCCGCCTGAAGGCGGCGCGCCGACTGGCAATCGCCAATCTAAAATCGAAAATCGGATTAGGCTTCCTTCTTGGTGTCGAGAAGGCGCTCGTCGAACTTCATGCCAAGGGACAGGCCGAGAGCCTCGAGCTTCTCCTTGATCTCGTTGAGGGACTTTTTGCCGAAGTTGCGGTATTTGAGCATCTCCTGCTCGGTCTTCATCGCCAGCTCGCCGACGGTGGTGATGTTGGCGTTGTTCAGGCAGTTCGCCGCGCGGACGGAGAGCTCGATCTCGTTGACCGACATGTTGAGGAGCTTGCGGAGCTTGTTCTGCTCCTCGGAGACCTCGGCGGCCTGGCTCTCGAACTCGTACGCCTCCTGCGAGACGCGGTCGAACACGTCGAGGTGGTGCTTGAGGATGGAGGCGGACTGCTTGAGAGCGTCGTCCGGCGTGATGCGGCCGTCGGTCCAGACCTCGAGGACGAGCTTGTCGTAATCGGTGATCTGGCCGACGCGGGTGTTCTCGACCGCATAGCGGACGAGGCGGACCGGGGAGAAGAGCGAGTCGATCGGGATGACGCCGATGGCTTGGTCTTCCTTCTTGTTGTTCTCGCCGGGGCAGTAGCCGCGGCCGGTCTTGATCTCGATCTCGGCCTCGAAGGTGCGCTTGTGGTCGAGGGTGCAGATGACCTGGTCAGGGTTGACGATCTTGATGTTGGCGTCGGCCTGGATGTCCCCGGCGGTGACGGCGCCCTCGCGGTTGACCTTGAGGTGCAGCTTCACCGGCTCGCGCTTTTCCGAGACAATGAGGATCTTTTTCAGATTGAGGACGATGTCGGTCACATCCTCGACGACGCCGTCGACAGACTGGAACTCGTGGTTCACGCTCTCGATCTTGATCGAGCTGATGGCGCTGCCCTCGATGGAGCTGAGGAGCACGCGGCGGAGGGAGTTGCCGATGGTGTGGCCATAGCCGGCCTCGAAGGGCTCGGCGATGAACTTGGCGTAGGTGGACGTGGCGCCCTCCTCGATCTTGGTGAGCTTGGAGGGGATTTCGAATTTTCCGAGACGTTTGGGCATGGGAGGAGTGAGTTTAAGTGGAAAGGATGGACGGAGGCAAAGGGCTCAGAAGCGCGAGTAATATTCGACGATGAGCTGCTCGTTGATCGAGGGCTCCATCTCGTCGCGGGTGGGCAGGCGGGTGATGGTGCCCTTGAGGGCCTCGTCGTTGCGCGTGAGCCAGCCGGGGACGACGCGGGCGCGGTTTTCCTCGATGGCGCGGGTGGCGAGCTGGCGGGAGGAGTTGATGGCCTTCATCTCGATCTCGTCGCCCTGGACCACGGTGTAGCTGGCGATGTCGACCTTGTGACCGTTGACGCGGACGTGGCCGTGGTTGACGAGCTGGCGGGCCGCCGCGCGGCTCTTGGCGAAACCGAGGAGGTAGACGACGCTGTCGAGGCGGGTCTCGAGGAGCTGGAGGAAGCGCTCGCCGGTGACGCCGCGCTCCTTCTTCGCGATGGCGAAGGTGCGGCGGAACTGGCGCTCGAGCAGGCCGTAGATGAAGCGGAGCTTCTGCTTCTCGGCGAGGCCGACGGCATACTCGGAGAGCTTGCGGCGCGACTTCGGGCCGTGCTGGCCGGGCGGGAAATTGCGGCGCTCAAGCACCTTGGCGGAGCCAATGATATACTGGCCGAAACGGCGGCTGATGCGGGTGGATGGTCCTGTGTAGCGAGCCATGGGAGGATGTTAGATTTAAGATTGGAGATTTGAAATCCGAGAGGAACTCAGACGCGACGGCGCTTGCGCGGGCGGCAGCCGTTGTGCGGCACCGGGGTGACGTCGATGATGGAGGAGATCTCAAGACCGATGGCCTGGAGGCCGCGGATGGCGGAGTCGCGGCCGAGGCCGGGGCCGCTGACGCGGATCTGGACTTCTTTGAGGCCGTGGGCCATGGCGTTGCGGGCGGCGTCCTGCGCCACGACCTGGGCGGCGTAGGCGGTGGACTTGCGCGAGCCGCGGAAGTTGCACTTGCCGGCGCTGGACCAGGAGATGACGTTGCCCTTCGCGTCGGTGATCGAGACGATGGTGTTATTGAAGGTGGCGGCAATGTTCGCGATGCCGGAGGTGATGTTCTTCGAACCCTTGGCCTTGCGGACCTTGATCGAGGCGAGCTCCTCCTTGAGAAGATCCTCGGCGGTGGCGGCCTTGGCGACGCCCCCGACCATCTCGACGGGAGCGGCCGGAACGGCATCGGCGGCGGGAGCCTTCGGATTCTTTTCCTTGCCCGGCTTGGCGGGAGCCTCGGCCGGGGCGGCCGCAGCGGCGCCAGCCTTGGCGGCGGAGGCGGCGGCGGCGGGCTGGGCCTTCTTGGGGGCCTTTTCTTTCTTGGGAGCGGATTTCTCTTCGGACATGGAGTGGTGGATTATGAAGCGGTTGCGGTTTCCTTGGCCTTCGTGACGCCCACGGTCTTGCGGGGGCCCTTGCGGGTGCGGGCGTTGGTGCTGGTGCGCTGGCCGCGCACGGGCAGGCCGCGGCGGTGGCGGATGCCCCGGTAGCAATTGATGGCCTGGAGGCGCTTCAGGTTGCCGGCAATGTCGCGGCGGAGGTCACCCTCGACCACCCATTTGTGGTCGGTGATGACCTTCTGAATCTTGTTCAGCTGCTCCTCGGAGAGATCCGAGGCGCGCATGTTGGCATCGAGACCGGCGGTCGCGATGATGAGGTTGGCCCGCGTGGGGCCAATGCCGTAGATATACCGGAGGGAGTATCCGATCTTCTTTTTGGCGGGAAGTTCTACGCCGAGGAGACGAGGCATGGGATGGTAGGTTTAAGTTGTAAGGTTTAAGGTTGTAAGAAGTGGAGAGAGGGAAATTTTTCAGGAGGCCTGCGGGATGGTGAGGATCTCCGGGCTGGAATCGGTGGTGAGCACAGTGTGTTCGAAGTGGGCGGAGGGCGAACCGTCGGCCGTGACAACCGTCCAGCCGTCGGCGAGGGTGCGGACCCCGAAACCGCCGAGGTTGACCATGGGCTCGATGGCGAGCGTCATGCCGGGCTTGATTTTCTCCCCGGTGTTGCGGCGGCCGAAGTTCGGGATCTGCGGCTCCTCGTGCATTTCGCGGCCGACCCCGTGGCCGACCATTTCACGCACCACGCTGAAACCATGGGCCTCGACGTAAGCTTGCACCGCGTGGGAGATGTCGCCGATGCGGTTGCCGGTGACGGCCTGCTTGATGCCGAGGTAAAGGGCCTCCTCGGTGACTTTCAGCAGCTCGGCGATACGCGGGGCAATGGCGCCCACGGGCACAGTGACGGCGTTGTCGCCGATGTAGCCGTTGTATTCGATCGTGACGTCAACCGAGATGATGTCGCCGTCGCGCAGGATGCGCTTGAGGGAGCCGATGCCGTGGACGACCTCTTCATTGACCGAGAGGCAGGTGTAGGCCGGATAGCGGCGTGAGTGCAACTGGTAGCCGTGAGGGGCGCTGCGGGCGCCGAACGAGGCGATGAGATCGCGGCCGATTTGATCCAAGTCGTAGGTCGTGATACCGGGACGAACCTGCGCCTTCAGCTTCGCCAAGATGGTGGCGGCGATGGCGCAGGATTCGCGCATCCGCTTGATCGCTTCCGGGTTTTTGAGCGGAATCATCAGGCGGCGGCGGGAATGGCTCCGAGGGGGAGCCCTTGAGTGCGGTAGTGGGTGACGATCGAGTCTGCCGGTGGCAGGGAGGCAACGAAGCAGGCCGTGAGGGTTTCCCCGCGGGCCTCGAGCCACTCGTCGAACACCAACGCTTGGAGCAGCGTAGCCGGGAAACCTTCGAGAAGGAATCCCGCATCGGGTTTGCGCGCCCAGAACCATTTGCGCAGAAGCGCAAGGTGAAGCTGGTTTAAGTCCCGCGGCAGGGCGGAACGTGTGCGTCGCGAAATCTCCTGTTGCACAAGGGACGCAGGAGAGACGTGCTCAAGATTCAAAGAACGGCCTTGGCTGGCCAGACCCGCGAAATGCGGACCGGCGGGACCAAGGAGAAGGACCTTCGCTTTCGCCGAGGCAAAAGTGGAAAAGGGGCTGAAGTGTTCAGCCCTATTCACCGAAGTAAAGTGTTAAAGAGCAAAGCGCTTGACGGCCCATGCGGTCAGGCCAATCAACAATATAACCACCATCACGGCAGTCAGTTGCATCACTGACTTCTCGCTGGCGGCCTCGCCGATTGCGACGTTGGTGGAGGTGCTGCGGCCCCGGATGCGTCCCTTTTTCAGGAAGCCGTCGTAGTGGCGCTGCAGCAGGAAGGTTTCGATCTGGCGCATCGTGTCGAGAATGACGCCGACGGTGATCAACATGCCGGTGCCGCCGAAGAAATAGGCGACGCGCTGCGGGACCTTGAAGAAGTTCAGCAGGCTGTCCGGGATGACCGCGATAATCGTGAGGAAGATGGCGCCGGCAAGCGTCAGGCGCGTCATGATGAAGTCCAGGAAGCTCGCGGTGGGCTCGCCGGGGCGGACGCCGGGGATGTAGCCGCCGTATTTCTTCAGGTCGTCGGCAATCTGGATCGGCTTGAACATGACCGAGACCCAGAAATAGCTGAAAAACAGGATGAGCGTGGTGAAAAGGGCGTAGTAAGTCCAGTGACCGCGGGTGAGGTTGTTGGCGAACTCGACGAGGAAAGGCATGCCAAAAGCCGCGCCAACTTGCGACATGATCGTCGTCGGGAAGATCAGGATGGCGCTGGCGAAGATGACGGGCATGACGCCCGAGTAGTTGACCTTGAGCGGCAGGAAGGAGCTCTGGCCGCCGTAGACCTTCTGGCCGACGACGCGCTTGGCGTATTGCACCGGGATTTTGCGCTGGCCCTGCGTGACGGCGATGATGCCCATCGTCACGATGACAAAGAGGGCGACCATCATGATGCCCTGCGGCAGGCCGAGCTTGGCGACGCCGATGGGGGCGAAGAAGAGCTGGTAGGTCGCGGCAGCCGCGGCCGGGATGTCGGCCAGGATGCCGACGGTGATGAGCAGCGAGACGCCGTTGCCGATGCCGCGCTGAGTGATCTGCTCGCCGAGCCACATCAACAGCATGGTGCCGGCGGTCATGATGATGGTGGACTGGATCACGAACCAGGTTTTGCCGACCAGGACGATCGGGCCGTAGTGGTTGACATCGTAACCGGCGAAGAGCTTGCCCGGATTCTCGAGGGACAGGATCAGGATGACGCCCTGCACCAAGCAGATGACGAGGGTCGCGTAACGGGTGTATTGCGTGAGTTTCTGGCGGCCGACATCGCCCTCCTGCTGCAGGCGGCTGAGCGACGGCACCACGGCGGTCATCAACTGGAAGATGATGGAGGCGCTGATATAGGGCATGATGCCGAGCGCGCAGATGGCGCCCTTCAGCAGCGCGCCGCCCGTGAACATGTTGTAGAGGCCCACGAGGCCGCCGCCACCGGCGGCCGTCTGGTCGGCGAAGAACAGCTGCAGCGGTTTCGGGTCGACGCCCGGCAGAGGGAGGTGCGCGCCGACCCGGGCCACGAAGAGCAGACCGAGCGTGTAGAGGATCCGCGAGCGGAGCTCGGGGATCTTCATGGAGTTGGCGAAGGCGGAAAACATGAGGGAGAGTTGATTTCGCCGTCGCCGAGGACCTTGAGCATGGTGATGCCCGGGCGCACCAGGCCGGCCTGCGCCAGCACCTCGGCGTTCACCTCGGTGACCTTCTCGTCGAGCCGGGCCAGGTCGCCGACGTTGACGACGGCGTAGCTGGTGCGGAACTCGTAGTTGTTGAAGCCGCGGTGCGGGAGCTTGCGGTAAAGGGGCATCTGGCCGCCCTCGAAACCGGGGCGGATGGAGCTGCCGGAGCGCGCGCTCTGGCCCTTGCCGCCGCGGGTGGAGGTCTTGCCGTGGCCGCCGCCCTCGCCGCAGCCGACGCGCTTCTTGCGGTGCACGGCACCGGGGACATTCGTGAGATTATGGAGACGCATTTTGGTATTTCCTGATTTTTGGGCGCCGCCCCCCGCAAGGGAAGGACGACTCGGAGTTTGTCAATTAGGAGCGGAGAGCCTTGAAGTCCTCCTCAAGGCGGAGCTTGCGCAGGCCGTTGAGCGTGGCGTGGACGACGGCGATGTGGTTCTTGGAGCCCATCGACTTGGTGAGGACGTTGTGGACGCCCGCGGCCTCGAGGACGGCGCGGACGCCGCCGCCGGCGATCAGGCCGGTGCCGTTGGAGGCGGGACGGAGGAACACCTTGCCGCCGTCGTATTCGCCGAGGACCTCGTGCGGGATGGTGCTGCCCTTGAGCTTGACGGAGACCATGCGCTTCTTGGCGGACTCGGTGGATTTCTTGATGGCGTCGGGGACCTCGTTGGCCTTGCCGTAGCCGATGCCGACCATGCCCTTGCCGTCGCCGACGACGGAAAGCGCGGAGAAGCTGAAGCGCCGGCCGCCCTTGACGACCTTGGCGCAGCGGTTGATGAAGACCACCTTCTCGAACATGCCGGGTTCACCCGAGTTGTTGCCAGGGCCGGAGGAAAAAGATCTGTTGTTGTTAGCCATGTTAGAATTGGAGACCACCCTCGCGGGCGGCGTCGGCGAAGGTTTTCACGCGGCCATGGAAGGGCCGGCCGTTGCGGTCGAACACGACCGCGGTGATGCCGGCGGCCTTGGCCTTGGCGGCAAAAGCGACGGCAAGGGACTTGGCACCGGAGAGGTTGGCCTTCACCTTCGACTTCCGGGTCTCGGCATCGAGGGAGGAAAGGAACACGAGGGTCTTGCCGGCGTCGTCGTCGACGGCCTGCGCGTAGATATGCTTGCCGGAGAACTTGACGCTGAGGCGCGGACGGGCGGCGGTGCCGGCGACCTTCTTGCGGATGCGCCATTTGCGCTTCTGGAGCAGCATGGCTTTGTAGACGGTTTTCATGGGTGATGGGACGGTTAGGCGACGGTTTTGCCTTCCTTGCGGCGGACGCGCTCGGCGTGCTCGCCGACGATGCGCACACCCTTGCCCTTGTAAGGCTCGGGCGGGTAGTAGGCGCGGATCTCGGCGGTGACCTGCCCGACAAGCTGCTTGTCCGCGCCCTCGATCTTCAGTTTGGTCTGGTCGGTGACGGTGATTTTGATGCCGTCGGGGATGTCGTGGAGAATGGCGTGCGAGTAGCCGAGCGCGAGGTCGAGCTGCTTGCCCTTGAGGTTGGCCTTGAAGCCGACGCCTTGGATCTCGAGCTCCTTGAGGTAGCCGACGCTCACGCCCCTGACCATGCCGGCGATCACGGAACGGGCCGTGCCATACATGGCGCGAGAAAAGCGGGTCTCCTCGGTCGGCGAGACGACGACGTTGTTTTCTTTGCGCTCGATCTTCACGACGGACGCGAAGGTTTTCGAGACTTTGCCCTTGGGGCCTTCGACGGACACGGTGGTGCCCTTGATGTCGACCTTGACCTTGTCGGGAATGGGGACGGGTTGTTTGCCGATTCTGCTCATGGTGGTGGGATCCTTTTACCAGACGGTGCAGACGAGTTCACCGCCGAGCTTCTGGCGGCGGGCGTCCTGGTCCTTCATGAGACCCTTGGAAGTGGAAATGATCGAGAGGCCGAGGCCGTTGAGGACGCGCGGGATGTCCGCGTAGCCGGAATAGAGGCGCCGGCCGGGAGTGGAGGTGCGCTTGAGGCCGGTGATGACGGGCGCGCTGTCCACATACTTCATGGTGACGACGACGGTCTTGTGGCCGCGCTCGTCGGTGCCGGTGGCCACCTCGCGAATGAAGCCTTCGGCCTTGAGAATGTGCGCCAGGCTCTCCTTGAGCTTGGAGTGCGGCGAAACGCACACGGCGAGACCGGCCTTCGACGCATTGCGGAGGTGGGTCAGGAAATCACTGATCGGGTCTGTCATGGATGGATGTTGGTTGGATTGCCCGTCGGATCATATCCGACTTCCGGCGGGAAAGTGTTTACCAGGAGGACTTGGTGACGCCCGGGATCTTGCCGGCGAGCGCGAGCTCGCGGAGCGTGATGCGGGAGACGCCGAAACGGCGGTGGAAGCCGCGCGGCCGGCCGCTGAGCGAGCAGCGGTTGCGGATGCGGACCCGGGAGGAATTGCGCGGGAGCTTCGCGAGCTTCTTCTGGGCGGCGAAGAACTCGTCATCGGTCGTCGCCGGGTTGGCGAGGATGGCCTTCAGCTCGGCGCGCTTGGCGGCGTGCTTCTCGACGAGGCGGATGCGCTTCTTGTTGCGTTCGATGGCGGAGGTTTTCGGCATGGGCGGAAGCGGTTAGGCGGCGGTGGTCGTCTTGGCGGTGGGCGCAGGATCGGTGCGGCGGAACGGCATGCCCAGGAGCTTGAGGAGCTCGCGGGCCTCGTCGTCGGTCTCGGCGGTGGTGACAAAGGTGATGTCGAGGCCCATCGCGCGCTTGTTGTTCTCGACGACGATCTCGGGGAAGATGGTGAAGTCGGTGATGCCGATGGTGTAGTTGCCCTGGCCATCGAGCTTGTTGGGCACGCCGCGAAAATCGCGGATGGTGGGCAGCGCCACGGCGAGCAGGCGCATGAGGAAGTGCCACATGTTCTCGCTGCGGAGGGTGACGTGGCAGCCGGTGACCTGGTTGGGCTTCAGCTTGAAGTTGGCGATGGCCTTCTTCGAGCGGTTGAGCACGGGCTTCTGGCCGGCGATGAGGCCGATGTCGCGCGCGGCGTCGGCGATGATGTTCTTGTCGGCCTCCGAGCTGATGCCCGTGTTGAGGACGATTTTTTCCAGGCGGGGGCACTGGTGCTTGTTCTTGTAGCCCCGGGAGGCCATCAAGGCAGGCACGACGGTCTCGCCGTAGAATTTCTGCAGAGGTGTGGGTTGTTTGCTCATGGTGCGACCGGGTTTCCGAGCCGGATGCTTAAGGATGGATAAAAATAGTCTGGATGCCCCGCGCCGGCTCAGGCCTTGGCCGCGGCGGCGGTTTTCTTGGCGCGCCCGGATTTCTCATAGCGCGAGAGGAGCATGAGGTTTGACACGTGGATCGTGCCCTCGCGCTCGGCGATCTTGCCCTGCGGGTTCTCCGTGGACTTCTTGAGGTGCTTTTTCATCATGGCCACGCCCTCGACGACGGCGCGGTTCTTGCTCGAGCGGATCTCAAGGATCTTGCCCTGCTTGCCCTTGTGGGAGCCGGTGATAACCACGACGACGTCGTTCTTTTTGATGTGAAACTTCTGCATGTTAGAGGACCTCCGGGGCGAGCGAGATGATCTTCATGTAATTCTTGGCGCGGAGCTCGCGGGCGACCGGGCCGAAGATGCGGGTGCCCTTCGGGTTGCCGTCATCACCGATGATGACGATGGCATTGCTGTCGAAGCGCAGGTAGCTGCCGTCGGTGCGGCGCAACGGGGCGCGCGTGCGGACGATGACGGCCTTGACGACCTCACCCTTCTTCACGGTGGCGTCAGTGCTGCTCTCCTTGATGTTGACGGTGATGATGTCACCGACGTGGGCGTAGCGGGAGGGATGGCCGATCTTGCCGATCATCGACGCGCGGCGCGCGCCGGTGTTGTCGGCAATATCGAGAATGGAACGCATCTGGATCATGGTGGTGTCTCCGGGGCGAGGGTCAGGCCGTCACGGCCTGATTCGTCTTCTTGGTGGTTTTGGTCGGCACGGCCTCGGCGACGTCCTTCTCGGACACGGCGACGATATCAAGGCCGACCGAGGCCTCGACGACGCGAATGACGCGCCAGCGCTTGAGGCGGCTGATGGGGCGGGTTTCCATGACCTCGATCTTGTCGCCGACCTTGGTCTCGTTCTTCTCGTCGTGGACGTGGAGGACGGTCTTGCGGTTGATGACCTTGTGGTAAAGCGGGTGCGGCGTCTTGTAGGGGACGGTGACCTTGACGGACTTGTCGCCCATGCGGGAGCTGACGAAACCGATGAGGGTCTTGCGGCGGTTCTGGCGTTCGGAAGTGGACATGGTGGTGAGCGGTTGGCGCGGAGGCTCAGGCCTTGGCCGGGGCGGCGGTTCTCTTCGCGTGGAGGATGGTCTCCAGGCGTGCGATGTCCTTGCGGTATTCGCGCAGGAGGTGCGGCTTCTCGACCTGGCCGGTGTTCTTGCGCAGGCGGAGCTGGAGGAGCTGTTCGCGGGTCTCGCGGAGCTTGGTGGTGATCTCGGTCGGGGCGAGGTCGCGGATTTCCTTGGAAGTCATGGTGGGCATTCTCCGGTGAATCAGGTGGCGGTGCCTTCGCGGACGATGAAGCGGCAGCGGAAAGGCAGTTTGGCGTCAGCGAGGCGGAAGGCCTCCTTGGCCACGTTGAGGGACACGCCGGCGAGCTCGTAGAGCACGGCGCCGGGCTTGATGACGGCGACGTAGAACTCGACCGGGCCCTTGCCCTGGCCCATGCGCACCTCGGCGGGCTTCTTGGTCACGGGCTTGTGGGGGAACACGCGGATCCAGAGCTTGCCCTTGCGCTTGAGGTGGCGGGCGATGGTGACGCGGGCGGCCTCGATCTGCTGGCCGGTCATGGGGCCGCGGGTCAGGGACTGCAGGCCGAATTCGCCGAACGCAAGCGTGTTGCCGCGCTTGGCATTGCCGGCGCGGGAGCCTTTCATCGACTTGCGGTATTTGGTGCGGGCGGGAGCGAGGGCGGGCATGGGAGTGGTGGGCGGTGAGCGTTAAGCTTGGTGCCGGTTAAACAGTTTAGTTGGCTTCGTCTTTTTTGCAGATCCAGCATTTGACGCCGATCTTGCCCCAGACGGTCTGGGCCTCGGCGAAACCGTAATCAATGTTCTCGCGCAGCGTGTGCAGCGGGATGCGGCCCTGGCGCTGCCATTCGCGGCGGGCGATGTCGGCGCCGCCGAGACGGCCCGAGCACTGGATCTTGATGCCGTCGATGCCGAGGGACATGGCGATCTGGATGGACTTCTTGATGGCGCGGCGGAAGGCGATGCGGCGCTCGAGCTGGAGCGCGACGTTCTCGGCCACGAGCTGGGCCTCGATCTCGGGCTTCTTGACCTCCTGGATGTCGAGGAGCACGTCCTTGCCCGTGAGCTTGGCCAGCTGGGCCTTCATGTTCTCAACCTCCTGGCCCTTCTTGCCGATGACGATGCCGGGGCGGGCGGTGAAAATCTTCACGCGGACGCGGTTGCCGGCGCGCTCAATGAAGATGCGCGGCACCGAGGCCTGCTTGAGCTTCTCCATCAGCGTGGAGCGGATGATCTGGTCCTCGTGGAGCAGCTTGGCGAAGTCCTTCTTGCGCGCGAACCAGCGCGACTGCCAGTTGCGACGGACGGCGAGGCGGAAACCTGTCGGGTTGGTCTTTTGTCCCATGGTGAAAGTTAGTTGGATTTGCCGTCGGTCAGGACGATGCGGAGGTGCGACATGCGCTTGACGCGCGGCTTGGCCGAGCCCTTGGCGCCGGCCTTGAAACGCTTGAGCACGGGACCGTTCTCGACCAGGGCGCGGTGCACGGTGAGCTTGTCGGCGGTGATGCCGATCTTCGCGTCGTTCTCGGAGTTCGCGATGGCGCTCTTGAGGGTCTTGGCGAGCAGGCGGGCGGACTTGCGCGGGATGAGCGTGAGAAAGTCGAGGGCCTCGGGAACCGGGCGACCCTGGATGAGGCGCGCGACCTCGCGGACCTTCTTGGGCGACATGTGCGCGTAACGGGTGAGAGCTTGAATTTCCATTTGAGTATTCCGGTTGGGCCGTGGCCTCAGATTTCCTTGCGGGTCATGCCGCCGTGGGCCTTGAAGATGCGCGTCGGGGCGAACTCGCCGAGCTTATGGCCGACCATGTTCTCCGTGATGTAGACGGCGACGTGGGTCTTGCCGTTGTGCACGCTGATGGTGTGGCCGACGAAGTCGGGCGTGATGGTCGAGCGCCGCGACCAAGTCTGGATCGGCTTGCGGGTGCCCGCAATCTTGGCGGCCTTCTGGATTTTCTCCAGCAGGTGGTAGTCGACAAAGAAACCTTTTTTGATGGAACGGGCCATGGGACGGAGTCGTTGGGATTATTTCTTGCCGCGCGGCGGACGGCCGTTGGCGCGGACGAGGATGAAGTTGCTGGAGAGCTTAGTGCGCTTGCGCGTCGGGAAACCCTTCGCGAGCTGGCCCCACGGGGAGACGAGGTGCTGGCGGCCGCCACCACCCTTGGACTTGCCCTGGCCGCCGCCGTTGGGGTGGTCGACGGGGTTCATGGCGACGCCGCGCACGCGCGGCCGGCGACCGAGCCAGCGGTTGCGGCCGGCCTTGCCGAGCGAGCGCTTGCCGTGGTCGGCGTTGGAAACTTCGCCAATGGTGGCGCGGCACTTCGCGTTGACCAGCCGGGTCTCGCCCGAGGCGAGCTTGAGCTGGGCGTAGCCGTGCTCGACCGCCACGAGCTCGACCGAGGTACCGGCGGAGCGGGCCATCTGGGCGCCCTTGCCCGGGAGCAGCTCCACGGCGTGCAGCTTGGTGGCGGGCGGGATGACAGCCAGCGGAAAGGAATTGCCGGGCTTGAAGTCGTTCGTCTCGGTCTTCAGCGCATTATAGATCGTGTCACCGACCTTCAGGCCCGAGGGCGCGAGGACGTAGGTCTTCGTGCCGTCGGAGTAAGCGAGGAGCGCGAGCAGCGCGCTGCGGTTGGGATCGTATTCGATCGCCTGGACCTTGGCGGGCATGTCGAGCTTGCCGCGCTTGAAGTCGATAATGCGATAAAGCTTCTTGTGACCGCCGCCGCGCCGGCGCGAAGTGATGCGGCCGTAGCTGTTGCGGCCGCCGGTCTTGCTCTTCGACTCGACGAGCGAGCGCTCGGGACGCTTGGTGGAAATGTCATCCGGCCGGTTCAACGTGGTGAACCGGAGGGACGCGGTGAGAGGACGGAAGGATTTGAGGGCCATGGTGGGTGGTCTCCGGGGCTCAGGTGAGCTCGATCTTGTCGCCCGTCTTGAGGGTGACGATGGCGCGCTTGCTGTCGGACGCATGGATGGGCTGGCCGCGGCGCGAGCGCTTCGGCTTGCCCTTCCGGTTCTGGATGTTCACGCGGGTGACGGTGACCTTGAAGGTCTGCTCGACGGCCGCGCGCACCGTGAACTTGGTCGCGGTCGGATACACCTCGAAGGTGTATTGCCCGTAGTTCGAGGAGAGCTTGTTGGACTTCTCCGTCAGACGGATGTTTTTGAGAATCTGGTCGGCGTTAATCATGACTGGGCTCCGGTGGCGCGGGCGATGATCTTCTCGAGGGCCTTGCTGGACATCACGATCTTCGTGAAGGTGCAGAGATCGAGGGTGTTGAGTTTCGAGGCTTCCTGCAGGGTGACGCGTTCGAGGTTGCGCGCGGCGCGGGTGGCCTCGGCGGTGAACGGATCGTCGACAATCAGCACGTGGCCGATGGGGGCGATGCGGTCGATGACCTGGTTCATGACCTTGGTCTTCGTCTCTTTCGGGGCGAAGGCCTCGATGACGCTGACGTCACCGGCCACGGCGCGGTCGAACAGGGCGCGGCTGAAAGCGAGGGCCTTTACCTTGCCGTTGATCTTCTTGGAATAGTCGCGGGGCTGCGGGCCGAACACGACACCGCCGCCGACCCAGAGGGGCGAACGGTTGGAGCCGGCGCGGGCGCGGCCGGTGCCCTTCTGGTTCCAGGGCTTCTTGCCGCCGCCGCTGACCTCGCCGCGGCGCTTGGTGGCGTGCGTGCCGAGGCGGGCGTTGGCGCGGTGGGCGACGACGACTTCCTTGACGGCCTGGAGGCCCCGGCTGCCCTCAAAGGTCGGGAGATTGAATTCCTTCTCGGAACTCTTCGTGGCGTCGGATGTGAAAATTTTGAGCTTCATGATATGACGTTCTCCGGGACTCAGGCTTTCTTCGCCTTCTTGCCGGCGCGGATGATGACATCGTCGCCGTTGGCACCGGGAATGGCGCCCTTGACGAGGATGAGGTTCTTGTCGGCGATGATCTTCACGACGCGGAGATTCTGCACGGTGCGAAAATCACTGCCCATGTGGCCGGGCATGCGCTGGTTCTTCCAGACGCGGCCGGGGGTCTGGCGCATGCCGACCGAGCCGATGCGGCGGTGGAACATCGAGCCATGGGCGGCAGGACCGCCGGCAACGCGAAAGCGTTTCACGACGCCCTGGAAGCCCTTGCCCTTGGAAACGCCGAGGACGTCGATGATCTGGCCTTCCGTGAAAATCGCGACCGTGATGATGTCACCGAGCTTGACGTCGGGAGCCGCGGCGAGGCGGACCTCGTTGAGCACGCGCGGCGTGGTGGCGAGACCGGCCTTCTTGGCGTGGTTCGCCTCGGCCTTGCTGGTCCGGACGGCCTTCTGGGCGCCGAAGCCGAGCTGCACGGCGTGGTAGCCGTCGGACTCAACGGTCTTGATCTGGACGACCGGGCACGGGCCGGCTTCCACCACGGTGACCGGGACCAGGACGTTTTGCGCGTCGTAGACCTGGGTCATGCCGATTTTTTTTCCTAATAGTGTAGCGATCATGGGCTAAGTGGTAGGTGGCGGGTGAGCGCCGTTTGTTTAGACCTACTTTAGAAGGGCCGGGTGAGCCGGCTGCTGCTAAGCTGGTTGGTGGGTTGAAATTTCAGACGTTGATGGTGATGTCCACGCCGGACGGGAGATTGAGTTTCTTGAGCTCGTCGACCGTCTGGGCGGTGGGCTCAAGGATGTCGATGAGGCGCTTGTGCGTGCGGGATTCAAACTGCTCCATGGACTTCTTGTCGACGTGCGGTGAGCGGTTGACCGAAAGCTTCACGATATGGGTGGGCAGCGGGATGGGACCCGAGACGCGGGCGCCGGAGCGCTTGGCGGTTTCCACGATTTCCTGGGCGGACTGGTCGATGACCCGGTAGTCATAACCCTGGAGTTTGATGCGGATGCGTTGGCCTTTCATGACGGTATAAAGAACGAGGGTTGAAAATCAGGTGCGGGCGGGGCCCTTGGCGTTGGTCTCGACGATTTTGGCGAGCTGCGAGTTCGGGACCTGCGCGAAATGGGACGGCGTGACGGACGCGCTGGCCCGGCCCTTGGAGAGGGAGCGGATGTCGGTGACGTAACCGAAAAGCAGTTCGAGCGGGACGTGCGCGGTGATGATGCACGCGCCGGCCTTGTTCTCCATGCCCTGGATCTGGCCGCGGCGGCGGTTGATGTCGCCCAGCAGATCGCCCTGGTATTCCTCGGGCGTGGTGACCTCGACGCCCATGATGGGCTCGAGCAGGATCGGGCCGGCCTTCTTCATCGCGTCCTTGAACGCGAAGATGCCGGCCATCTTGAACGCGAGTTCGGACGAGTCCACCTCGTGGAACGAACCGTCCGTGATGCGCATGATGACGTCCACGACCGGGAAGCCCGCGACGACGCCGTTGTTGGCGCCCTCGAGCAGGCCGTCCGTCGTCGGCTTGATGAATTCCTTCGGGATGGAGCCGCCCACGGTCTCGTTGATGACCTCGACGCCCTTGCCCTTCACATTGGGTTCGAGCGTGATGACAACGTGGCCGTATTGGCCCTTGCCGCCCGACTGGCGGATGAACTTGCCCTCGCCGTCGGACGCCTTGGAGATGGTCTCGCGGTACGCGATCTGGGGCTTGCCGGAGGTGGCCTCGACCTTGAACTCGCGCTTCATGCGGTCGACGATGATCTCGAGATGTAGTTCACCCATGCCGGCGAGGATGGTCTGGCCGGTGTCCTGGTCGGTCTTGACGCGCAGGGTTGGATCCTCGGCCACGAGGCGCTGGAGCGCGACACCCAGCTTTTCCTGGTCGGCTTTCGAATTGGGCTCGATGGACATCGAGATGACCGGCTCGGGGAAGGACGGCGGCTCGAGGCGGATGTCGAAATCCTCGTCGCAGAGGGTGTCGCCGGTGATGACATCCTTGATGCCAACCACGGCGCAAATGTCGCCCGCATAGGCGACTTCGATTTCCTCGCGGTCGATGGCCCGCATGAGCACGAGGCGCGACACGCGCTCGCTGCGGCGGGTGCGGGGATTGTAGAGCGACATGCCGCGCTTGAGCGTGCCGGTGTAGACGCGGAAGAACACGAGACGGCCGACGAAGGGGTCGTTCCAGAGCTTGAACGCGAGGCCGGCGAGCTTGGCCTTGTCGCTGACCACCGCCTCGACCATTTTGCCATCGGTGTCCTGGCCCTGCATGGGCGGAACATCGATCGGGCTCGGGAGGTAGTTGACGACGCAATCCAGCAGTCGCTGCACGCCTTTCTTCTTGAAAGCGGAGCCGGGGAAGACCCCGGTGAACTGCAGGGAAATGGTGGCCTTGCGGACACCGAGCATCAGCTCATTGACCGAGATCTCTTCGCCATTGAGGTATTTTTCCGCGATGACGTCGTCAAAGTCTGACACGGCCTCAATGAGCTTGTCGCGGTATTCCTTTGCCACGGCCGCGTGTTCGGCCGGGATCGGCACCGTCTTCGGATTCATGCCCAGCGGATCCTTCGGGTCTTCCTCGAACAGGTAGGCCACGTTCTGCACGAGGTCGATCAGGCCGGAAAAATTCTCCTCCGCGCCGATCGGCAGGTAGAGGGCGTGGGCGTTCGCCTTGAGCTTCGTGCGGATGTCCTCGACGCAACGATGGAAATTCGCCCCGACCCGGTCCATCTTGTTGATGAACGCGATGCGCGGTACCCGGTATTTGTTGGCCTGGCGCCAGACGGTCTCGGACTGGGGCTGCACCCCAGCCACCGCGTCGAACACGGCGATGGCGCCGTCGAGCACCCGGAGGGAGCGTTCCACCTCGGCCGTGAAGTCCACGTGGCCGGGGGTGTCGATGATATTGATGCGCTGCTTGATGCCCTTCCACGGCCCCCAGGAGGCGTTCCAGGCGCAGGAAATGGCGGCGGCGGTGATGGTGATGCCGCGCTCGCGCTCCTGCTCCATCCAGTCGGTCACCGTGGTGCCCTCGTGGACCTCGCCCATCTTGTGGACGGCGCCGGAATAGAAAAGGATGCGCTCGGTCGTGGTCGTCTTGCCGGCGTCAATGTGTGCGGCGATGCCGATGTTCCGCGTCCACTCGAGCGGGAACGGACGGTCCTTGGCGTTGACGGACGAGATCTTCGCCTTATCGGTGACGACAGTGATATTGGGTGAGGCTGCGACGGACATGCTCGGGATTCCTTACCAGCGAAGATGGGCGAAGGCGCGGTTCGCCTGGGCCATCTTGTGCATCTCTTCCTTCTTCTTCACTGGTAGGTGGCGCCACCGACGCGGCGGCTCTTGACCTCGAGCTTCGGGCGGGCGTTTTCCATCGCGCCCATCAGCAGGTCGACCGGGTCGCCCTTCTGCAGCTTCTCACTCACACGCTCGAAGGCGCCGTAGACGATGCGCTCGGCGAGCGTGCGCTTGCCGCTCTTCATGATGACATTGATCAGGTGGGTCACCAGCGCGCTGTTATAGCGGACATCCGGGACGGTGGGACGGTGAGTGGCTCTGCGACGGCGTGACATGGTGACTTAAAAAGAACGGGGGTTAGGAGGCCTTGGCGGCCTTTGGGCGCTTGACGCCGTATTTGGAACGGGAGCGACGGCGCTTCTCCACGCCGGTGGCGTCGAGCGTGCCACGGACGATGTGGTAACGGACGCCGGGGAGATCCTTCACGCGGCCGCCGCGCACGAGCACAATCGAGTGCTCCTGCAGGTTGTGGCCTTCGTCGGGAATATACGAAATGACTTCCATGCCGTTTGTGAGGCGAACCTTGGCGACCTTGCGGATGGCCGAGTTCGGCTTCTTGGGTGTGCGGGTCATGACCTGCACGCAGACGCCGCGACGGAAGGGGTTACCCTGCAACGCCGGAGCCTTGGACTTCGCGACGACCTTGCGACGTCCTTTGCGTACGAGTTGGTTGATGGTTGGCATGTGGTTAAATAGAAGCTTCTTAAAAGTGGAAAAGTCGCGAAACCTACCGGAGACGAAGCCTCCGGCAAGCACTATTTCGCGCTTCGGGTGGAAACACAAATTTCAGAGGGAAACCGCCCGAAATCGTGTCGTCTCAGGTGCCCCAACAGTTTGGCTGCGGAGGCTGTAAGTGACGAATGGGACGGTTAGGAAAGCAGGCGGCTTCACCCCCTATCAAGTGTTAAATCAAAAAAAGGCGGGAAATGTTGTTCACACCCACCGCGACGGCTCAAAAGCCGGTTGTAAAAAACCATTCCTCCCCCTTCCCTCGCCTGCTTATGCGAGGCGATCCCAAGCGAGCTAAGCGGAACCCACGGAACGCCTTTGGCCTTCGTCGCCCGTTTGGACTAAGACGGGTTGGTTCCGGGCAAGCCGAAACCAAAAAGAACGCCCGGCCGGTGAGGGCCGGGCGAGAAGACATCAGGAGCAGAGCTCTACCGATATCTTTTTGGCGGGAGGAACTACAGGTTCGCCATTTTAGGACGAAAAACAAGGCGAAACTTTTGCCGGACAACCGGGCCGAACAAAGAAAAAGCCGCGGACTTTCGTCCGCGGCTTTGAAATGTTTCGAGTGAGGCTTAGCTGGCTTCGGCGGTCGCCTTGGGGGCTTCGTCCATCGGGATGTCGCCACCGAGCGGCAGCGTGACCCGGAGCTTCTTGTAGCCCGGCCAGCCCGTGCCGGCAGGAATCAAGTGGCCCATGATGACGTTTTCCTTGAAGCCCTTCAGGTGGTCGACCTTGCCGAGTGTCGAGGCGTCGGTGAGGACGCGCGTCGTCTCCTGGAAGGAGGCGGCGGAGATGAAGCTCTCGGTCTCGAGCGAGGCCTTGGTGATGCCCAGCAGGATCGGCTCGGCCTCGGCGGGTTTGCCGCCGGCGGCATCGATGCGCTTGTTCTCGCGCAGGAACGCCACGCGGTCGATCTGCTCGCCCCAGAACCACTCGGTGTCACCCGGATCCGAGATGCGGACCTTGCGGAGCATCTGGCGGATGATGACTTCGATGTGCTTGTCGTTGATCGACACGCCTTGGAGACGGTAGACTTCCTGCACCTGGCCGATGAGGAACTCATACAGCGCGGTCGGCCCGAGGATCTCGAGGATCTCGTGCGGATCGGCGGAGCCCTCAGTGAGGTGCTGGCCCTTGTGGACGACGTCGCCGGCCTGCACGATGATGTGCTTGCCGTGCGGAATCAGATGCTCCTCCTCGGCGCCGGACTCCTCCTGCCGGACAACGAGCTTGCGCTTGCCGCGGATGGAGCCCTCGAACGAGACGACGCCCTCGATGCGGGCCATCTCGGCGGCTTCCTTCGGGCGGCGGGCTTCGAAAAGCTCGGCTACGCGCGGGAGACCACCGGTGATGTCTTTGGTGACTGACGCCTGGCGCGGCGTCTTGGCGAGCAAGGCGCCGGGCTGGATGATGTCACCCTCGGCAACGGCGACCTGCGCGCCGGTCGGGATCGAATAGGCGGCAACCGGCTTGTTGTGGTCGTCGCGGACTTCGATCTGCGGATTGAGGTCTTCCTTGTGCTCGATGACCACGGTCGCGATGCGGCCGGTGGACTCGTCGAGCTCGCGCTTCACGGTCACACCCGGGATCATGTCCTTGAAGTGGAGCGTGCCGGCCTTCTCGGAGAGGACCGGGATGTTGTAGGGATCCCACTGGGCGATGGTCTCGCCCTTGGTGACCTTGGCGCCGTCGGTGACGGAGAGGAAGGTGCCGACCACGATCGGGTAGGACTCCAGCTCGCGGTCGTTATCGTCAAGAATCAGCAGCGAGCCGGTCTTATTGAGGACGATGTTGTGGCCCTCGGCGGTCTGCACGAGGCGGAGGCCGCGGTATTTCACGAGGCCGGAATTGCGGACCTTGATCTCGGGGTTCTTCGAGCCGGCCGACGCGACGCCACCGATGTGGAACGTGCGCATGGTGAGCTGGGTGCCGGGCTCGCCGATGGACTGGGCGGCGATGATGCCGACGGAGTCCCCGATCTTCGCCACCTTGTTGGTGGCGGGATTGATGCCGTAGGACTTGGCGTCGATGCCCTGCTCGCTCGTGGAGGTGAGCGGCGAGAGCACCTTGACGCGCTCAATGCCGGAGTCGTCGATGCGCTTGGAGAGTTCCTCGGTGATGAGTTCGCCCGCGTCGACAATCGTCTTGGTCGGGGCGAGCGGATCATAGACATCGTCCGCCGAGAAGCGGCCGACGATGCGCTCCGCGAGCGAGACCAGCATGGTCTCGCCCTCGAAGATGGCCTTCTTCCAGATGCCGTCGCGCGTGCCGCAGTCCTCCTCGGTGACAACGGCGTCCATGGCCACGTCGCAGAGCTTGCGGGTCATGTAACCGGCGTCAGCCGTCTTGAGGGCGGTGTCGGCGAGACCCTTGCGGGCGCCGTGCGTCGAGATGAAGTATTCGAGCACCGTGAGGCCCTCGCGGAACGAGGACAGAATGGGGCGCTCGATGATTTCGCCCGAGGGCTTGGCCATGAGGCCGCGGAGACCGCAGAGCTGGCGGACCTGCTGCTTGTTGCCGCGGGCGCCGGAATCCATCATGATGTAGACCGGGTTGACCTCGACCTTGCCGTCGTTGTTCTCGAGCTTCGCGAAGACGGACTTCGCGATGCGGTCGGTGGCGCCGGTCCAGATGTCGATGATCTTGTTGTAACGCTCGCCGGAGGTGATGATGCCCTTCTTGTATTGGGACTCGACCTCGTCGACCTTCTTGCGGGCGTCGTGCACGATCTCCTTCTTGTTTTCGGGAATGATCATGTCGTCGATGCCGATGGAGATGCCGGCCTGGAAGGCGGTGGTGAACCCGAGCTCCTTAAGCTTGTCGAGCGTCTCGACGGTCACGCGATCGCCCGCCACCTTGTAGGTGTTGAGGATGAGATCGCCCAGCTTGCTCTTCGGCACGGGGAAGTTGATGAAGCCGAGGCCCACGGGCCAGATCTCGTTGAAGATCACGCGGCCCACCGTAGTGCGGAGAATCTTGCGCTCCTTGTTCCCGTAGACGGTGTCCTTGCCGAAGTTGGGGTTCGGGATCTCGATCCAATCGTGCATCTTGAGAGCGCCGTCGGCCTTCACATAGAGCACTTCCTGCAGGCCGCTGAGCAGCGGCACGCGGACGCCCTTGGCGGGCTTGGTGCGCGGCTCGATGGTGAGATAATAAGCCCCGAGGACGATGTCCTGCGAAGGTGTGAGGATCGGCTTGCCCGAGGAGGGCGAGAAGATGTTGCTCGTGGACATCATGAGGAGCTTGCACTCCAGGATGGCCTCGAGGGACAGCGGCACGTGCACGGCCATCTGGTCGCCGTCGAAGTCCGCGTTGTAGGCGGTGCAGACGAGCGGGTGGACGCGGATGGACGAGCCCTCGATGAGCACGGGCTCAAAGGCCTGGATCGAGAGACGGTGCAGCGTCGATGATGAACGGCTCGAAAAGGACGAGGGCCATCTTCTTCGGCAGACCGCACTGGTGGAGCTTGAGCTCGGGACCGATGACGATGACGGAGCGGCCGGAATAATCGACGCGCTTGCCGAGCAGGTTCTGGCGGAAGCGTCCCTGCTTGCCCTTGAGCATGTCGGAGAGCGACTTCAGGGCGCGGTTGCCGGCACCCGTGACGGGGCGACCGTGGCGGCCGTTGTCGAACAGCGCGTCGACGGCCTCCTGCAGCATGCGCTTTTCGTTGTGGATGATGACGTCGGGCGTCTTCAACTGCATCAAATTCCGCAGGCGGTTGTTGCGGTTGATGACGCGGCGGTAGAGATCGTTGAGGTCGGAGGTCGCGAAACGGCCGCCCTCGAGCGGGACGAGCGGGCGCAGGTCGGGCGGGATGACGGGCAGCACCTCAAGCACCATCCACTCGGGACGGGACTTCGAGTTGATGAAGCCGCCGATGACTTTCAGGCGCTTGGAAAGCTTCTTCTTGATCTGCTTCGAGCGCGTGGCGCGCATGGTCTCGTGCAGCTCGGCGACGACGGCTTCCATGTCGATCTGGACGAGCACGTCGCGGACGGCCTCGGCGCCCATCTTGGCGGTGAAGGCATCGGCGCCGTATTCATCGACGGCCTGCTGGAACTCGGTCTCGGTGAGGAGCTG
>WNFI01089653.1_pt1 | contig 24528 bp, 16 predicted proteins | sample 5400471 | NCBI WGS metagenome assembly WNFI01 (sample SAMN13153348, study PRJNA577476) | soil metagenome | isolation source: 100 cm saprolite on Douglas fir-dominated hillslope | place: USA:California | collected 2013-09-17 | reverse complement strand
AGGCGAATGTGGTCGCTAAAACTGAGACAGTCTGTTCCAAAGAAGTGGATATGAACTTGTCGCGGCCGGCGGTGCCCTTCAAACTTGAAATGATGGTGCTCAATATTTTGCAAGCTGTGACACATTTCGGATTCTCCAGTGCGAAAGGCCTTGCTCCAAAGGACATTCCCATTCCTTTCGATCGTCGCGGCCACGGGTATTGATTCGAATTCGGCATCGACTACGAGTTCCGGTCCAAGGGCACAAGTGCGGAGCTTCGAGCCAGCGAGGTTCAGATAATTCTTCTTTTCAAACTGATGATCCGAAAACTCATTGCCCACCGCAAAGCCAATTCGATACGGCCGGGCATCCGGAGCGACGAGATAAACGCCCGCGATCTCGGCCTCTTCGCCCCCGTCCTCGGCATAACCGGGAATGTCGAGCGGCTCTCCGTGGGCACGTAACGCGCAACCTGTGCCTTTGTGGAACCACTCTGGAGGGACCCCGATGGCTCCTTCATGCGGGCGTCCGCCTTCGACTCCCCAGCGGAACATCTTCATGCTGTCCGTCAAATCTTCGTTAGCGGCGGCGTGCATGGACTGGCGTCCTCGGGCGCTGCCAAGATGGGTCAATCCAGTGCCGGAGATCAGGCAGCGCGCGGGTTCGTCAGGATGGTCAATTGCCGGAAGCAGTCGCCACTCGGATTGACCGGCATAGATCGCGTCGTAATCGAGCGTCTCGTGTCTGGCTCTCTGGCGTGCAATATCGCTGAGCTTCGCGCCAGCGCCGATGGCGATAAGTGCCAGTTCGTATATCGAGGAGCAGGTATCCAGCAAGCGGATGTTCGGTTCCTCGACCAGCGCCACCCGGCGAGCAGTGCCTTTCTTGATTTGGACGAGTCGTGTCATCGGGTCACATCGGTATGCGAACGATTATTCGATTACCTCGAACTGGCCGAGCCCGGATTCGTTGACGGTCAATCCGAGACCCGGAGTCTTATCATCGAGATCGATGCAGCCGTTTTGTGCCTTGGGCTCGCCCTGGAAGATGTACCAGAACAGCTCATTCCCAACTTCGACATCGACGACCGGGAAATACTCCGCCATCGGAGAATTCAAGCTGGCCATGACAACGTGATAGTTGTGCATCTGGCCGGCATGAGGAATTACCGGCACAGAATACGCTTCCGCGAGGGCGGCAATTTTGCGAGCCTGCGTGATGCCGCCGACCCGGTTAGTGTCGAACTGAATGTAATCGAGCGCATGAGCCTCCAGAAGCTCGCGAAATCCGTACACGGTGAACTCGTGTTCCCCGCCGGCGATCGGAATTCGCCCGTAGGACTTCAGCTCGGCATAACCCTGAATATCATCTGGGATGACGGGCTCCTCCAGCCATCTAAGGTGAAAGGGCTCCAGCAACGGCAACATGCGCTTTGCGTAGTCGAGGGTCCATCCCATGTATGCATCCGCCATCACGTCGATGTCATCACCGACGGTCTCCCGAACGGTTCGGACCAATTCAGTATTGCGCTGCATGCCGGCAGCGCCATCTGCGGGTCCCCATCCGAAGCGGAGTTTCATGGCCTGATAGCCCTCCTCTTTGTAGCGCTTCGCTTCTGCTTCTAGTTTGCTCGGTTCCACACTGTAGAGGCGGGATGCGTAGACCGGAAGGTGTGCCTTCGTCCTACCGCCGAGTAAGCGATACACCGGTTGCTTGGCAGACTTGCCGAGTAGGTCCCATAGTGCGATATCCAAAGCGCTGATCGCGACCATGCCGATTCCTTTGCGACCGAACGCCATCGTTTTGCGATACATGTGTTGCCAGAGGCGCTCGATGTCCCAGGGGTCTTGGCCGATCAGTAATGGCTTGAGATAGAGATCAATAACTTGTTTCGTGATCTGAGGCGCGAGCGCCGCGTTGCCCAATCCTACATGGCCGTCATCCGTAAACACTTCGACAATCAGCCAGCCATGAAAAGTAAAGGTTTGCATCGAGGCTTCTGGCAGTTCCAGAAGATCCATCGGATTGGTACAGAAATGCGGGGGCAGGGGGACGGTCTTGCCGCGCCAGCGCACGACACGAGTGCGAATCTCGGTGATCTTCATGAAGGTCCCTCGTAGTTCAGTTGCGGTGCCAACTTCAAAGGCGAGAGAACGGGGATTGCGATGAGAATGATCAGAAATGCGATGATGTGCAGCGTGCCCGCGGCGCGAAAAACCGCGCCGTAGCCTACGCCATGATCCAGAAGGTAGCCGACGACTTCGCCGAACGCGATGCCACCCATGGCTCCCCCAAAACCAACCAACCCGGCAACCGACCCGACTACATTTTGCGGGAAGAGATCCGTGGGGAGAACCATGACCAGAGTTGACCAGGACTGCTGTCCGAAATACGCGACGCAGAAGAGCGCGATCGCCCACGAAACGGCAACATGAGGGATCAGAATCACGAAGGGCATAAGGGCAGCGCTGATCCCGAGGGCCACCTTCCGCGCTACTCCGAGCGAGAACCTGCGGCGCAGCAGATAGCTGGAAAATGCTCCACCCAGAAGACACCCCACTCCGGCGGCTGCACTGGGCATCCAGGCGAAGGTACCGACTGCTTTGACATCAAAGCCGCGAGCATCGTAGAGATACTTTGGAAGCCAGAACAAGTAGAAAAACCAAGCCGCATCGCTCAAAAACTTGGCAACAACCAGTCCCCACGTTTCGCGGATGCGAAACAGCTGGATCCAAGGCAACTCGGTCTCAGAGCCTGATGCCGCATCGGGAGGCGGGTTGCCAAAGTTTTCCTCAAACGTGACGTTTGGTGGACGATACGACAATCGCCACCATGCTGCCCAAAGCAGGCCCAGCCCACCGGTAATCACGAAGATCCAGCGCCAACTGGAGTAAGAGAGGATTGTCGCGATGAGAGGAGGGGCCACGACCGCTCCAACCGCCGTCCCGGCATTGATAATACCCATCGCGGTTGCACGTTCTTTTGTGGGGAACCATTCCGCAACCGCGCGGGTCGCTGCGGGAAAACCTCCGCCTTCGCCCATGCCAAGCAGGAACCGACTTGCCACCAGCATGGCGAAGCCTCTGGCTAGCCCATGGCTGGCGCAAGCGAACGACCAGAAGAGCATAATCACTGTAAAGCCCCGGCGCGTCCCCAACGAGTCCACCAATTTGCCGCCGCCTGCGTACATCAGAGCGTAGGCGAATAGGAATGCAGACTGGAGGGCAGAGAATTGCGCGTTGGTGAGCGGAATATCTTTGCTGATCGCCAGCACAGCGACCGGCAGCGTCTGCCGGTCAAGGTAGCTGATTGCGATCGCAGCACTGACAAGGACGGCAATTCGCCAGCGCAAATTGGCTTCCTCCTTTCCTAAACTGTTCCGCCTCCGATGAGTGTGGATTATACCTAAGATGGTAAACGTTTACTCTTTTGGCGCGTTTCCGTTACAATCGCCCCCTCCTGGGGTTGCGACGGGAGATTCTCCTGAAAGTCCAAAAGGAGTACACGAGTCATGAGTTCACGCTGGAATCGTCGGGATGTCTTAAAGGGCCTACTTGCCTCCTCCAGCGCCGTGTTTATCCCCAAGCAGGCCAAGGCTGGCGTACAGCTCCCGGAACCGCAAGTTGAGATTCAAATTACTCCTGTCAGCACTTATACGTTCCGATTGAGCATCCTTCCCGTGAATAACGGATCGGTTGGCGATATCGCTATGGATGGGTCGCTGGTTAAGAAGTCCTGGGGCAGTCCGATTGCCAAACTACAGGCGGGGCCAACCCGCACTATTTCTGCCGGCGATCTTCGGCTGAAGATTTCCTTCCAGCCCGTGAGCATCGAGGTTGCGAACCTACAGGGAGACGTCATCCAGCAGTTGGTCTGGGACAAGAACGCGGGTACTTTTTCTTTTCTTAATGGGAGTTCGCCATTATTCGGTTTAGGCGAGGGCGGCCCACAATTTGACCGCCGTGGATCGACCGACTCCATGCGCAGTGGGCAAGGCGGTTATAAACTCGCTACCCATGGCGGGCGGGTACCCATCCCCTGGGTCATCGGGACATCTGGCTGGGCGATTTTTTTTCATCAGCCCTACGGCGCCTTTGACTTTACCGGGCAGCTGGGAAAATTTCAATCCGCCACTCCCGGTGCTGCCCTCGATCTCTTCTTCGTCGGCTCAGCAGATCCAGCCACGATCATGGCCGAATACGCGGGCCTTACGGGTTTCGCCGAGATGCCACCGCTGTGGAGTTTTGGGTATCAGCAGTCCCATCGCACGCTTGCCAGTCGAGAGGAAGTACTTGCCGAAGCGAGAACCTTCCGTGAAAAAAGACTGCCATGCGATGCCCTGATCTATTTAAGTACGGGTTTCTGTCCCTCGGGCTGGAACACCGAAAATGGCTCGTTTGTATGGAATTCTAGAGTGTTTTCCGATCCGAAGGAGATGCTCGATGAGTTGCACCGCCAACACTTTCATGCAGTGATGCACGCGGTCATTCTGTCGGACAGGCTTCGTGGGACCGTTCACGATCCATGCGACGTATCGCGCTTTGATGAGCAGTCGGCAAGCTGCTACTGGGATACACATCGCAAAGACTTTGCCGTGGGCGTCGATGGATGGTGGCCGGATGAAGGCGATCCGCTCGACATTCCGTCGCGCTTGGTTCGCAATCGTATGTACTGGGAGGGGCCGCAGCTGGATCGGCCGAATGAGCGTCCTTATGCGTTGCATCGCAACGGTTACGCCGGCATGCAGCGGTATGCTTCGTTCCTCTGGTCGGGGGATGTGTATTCCACGTGGGAGACGCTGAAGACTCACGTTCCCATCGCGCTTAACACCGCGCTTAGCGGCATTCCGTACTGGGGCACCGACATCGGAGGCTTTGTTCCCACACAGGAATTTACCGCCGAGCTTTACGTGCGTTGGTTTCAGTTCGGCGCGTTCTGTCCACTGTTCCGCTGCCATGGCCGTACCTGGAAATTGCGCCTTCCCTGGGGATGGGACACCGGAGATCCCGGTCCCGTAGAAATCAACAACTACAACGATGCAGCCATTCCCGATTCCGGTCAGTTGCACGATGCTCGCGTGGAGCCGATCTGCCGAAAGTATCTTGAATTGCGCTACCGCCTGTTGCCTTATCTCTACAGTGCCGTGCATGAATGTGCGACCACCGGCATGCCGATCATGCGCGCTCTGTGGCTGCATTTTCCCGACGATCCGAAAGCTGTCGAGTGTGGCGACCAGTATTTGTGGGGTAGGAATGTTCTCGTTGCTCCAGTTATCGAAAAGGGAGCGACGACTCGTCGAGTGTATCTTCCACGCGGCGCCTGGTATGACTTTTGGACGAACGAGCGTGTTGAAGGAGGCGGCGAAATCAGCCGTCCGGTGGACCTGGAAACGATGCCGCTATACGTGCGCGAGGGATCGATCCTGCCTCTCGGTCCAGTGAAGCAGTTTACTGGCGAGATAGTCGAGGAGCCACTTTCTATTTCAATTTATCCTGGGGCTGATGCTTCGTTCTTGCTCTACGAGGATGATGGCAAATCGTTCAACTATCGCAAGGGTGAATGGACGGGAATCCAGATGGCGTGGAACGATGCTCGTAGAATACTTAGCTTGCACCTGGCACCGGGCTCGCGTGTGCTGCCGATGGAATCACGGGCCATTGCAGTTAAGGTAGCTGGAACCACGCGTAGCGTGACCTTTGACGGAAAACCGGTCCAGGTTTCCTTCTAACAGTAGACCTGCTGGAATACAGGAATGGAAAGTTTAGGAGATGAGACGATCATGAAGTATCGCCCCCTCGGCAGAACCGGTTGGATGGTTTCAGAGATCAGCTTTGGCGCGTGGGCGATTGGCGGCGCGTGGGGACACGTCTCAGAGAAGGATGCTCTTGCGGCTCTCCACCGAGCAGTCGATTCCGGAGTCAATTTTATCGATACGGCCGATGTTTATGGCGACGGCCGTAGCGAGCGCTTGATCGCTGACCTGAAGAAAGGGCACAAGGAAGAGATCGTCGTCGCCACAAAAGCCGGTCGTCGTCTGCCGCGCCAGACGATTGAAGGCTATAGCCGCGAGAACCTGAGCACGTGGATAGAACGTAGCCTGCGCAACCTTGCGGTTGAGACTCTCGATCTGCTTCAACTCCATTGTCCTCCTAGCAAACTTTATGATCGTCCCGAATTTTTTGCGATTCTTGATGGCTTCGTCCAGGCCGGCAAAATTCGCTATTACGGCGTCAGCGTGGAGAAAGTGGCGGAAGCACTCCGAGCCATCGAATATCCCAACGTGCAGACCGTACAAATCATTTTTAACTGTTTCCGGCAACGGCCAGCCGATCTTTTCTTTGCGCAGGCAAAACAAAAGAAGGTTGGCATTCTGGCGCGTGTCCCCCTGGCTAGCGGTTTGCTCACGGGCAAGCTTCGAGATGATTCCACTTTCGCTGCGGATGATCATCGTAACTTCAACCGGCATGGGGGAGCTTTTGACGTGGGCGAGACTTTTTCGGGGGTCGACTATGATCTCGGTCTGGAGGCTGTTGAGGAAATTCACCCGCTCTTGCCTGCGGGTACGTCGATGAGTCAATTCGCACTGCGCTGGATCCTAATGTTCGACGCGGTCAGTTGTGCGATTCCCGGCGGGAAGCGCCCCGAGCAAGTTGCGGAAAATTGTCATGCTTCCGATTTGCGACCGCTGACGCCCGAAGCCATGGCAGAGGTCGAGCGCATCTACAAACAAAAGATTAGTCCTCAAGTCCATCGCCGCTGGTGAGTACGAGGCTGGCTCGAAAATCCGGCAGTCGAACCATCGGGAACACAAGGATCGCAAGTTGCCCTGGATCTAGTGAGCCGGATAGCGCACCGTCTTTTGGGTTCTGGAATTGAAAACCTCGAAGCTCCCATCCGGCCAGGCGGTCAATTCCAGATAGTTGGCTGCGTCCGGAGCCTCCGGGTTAGCGATAAATTCGGGAGCGACATTGTGCGCGGCGCCTCCTTCTTCAGAAAAATGCAACTGCCAAAGATTCTCCAGGCGAGGCGATTTTTCAATAATGTCCCAAGCAGAGGGTGTGCCGCCCTTCTTGGCTCCATTGTCCATGATCGCAACACGAGGAGCGATTGCATTCAGGAATGCAGGGCTATTGCTTTGGTACCAGCCGTGATGAGAGACGATATAGACATCGATGGCGCCGACCTTGTTGATCGGACAGACCAACTCTAGTTCCTTGTCGCGGGTCAGATCGCCCAGGTCCAGAATTTTCAGCTTGCCGAACGTAATGAGCGCCCCCAGCGAGCGCCGATTTTCGGTTTGATCAGCAGGGAACTGCTCAGCATTTTTGCAACTGGCGTTCTCCTGTCCCGCGCTGTTCAAGGAATGATCGATCACCGCGCCGTCGGAGCTAATGACCGTAGCCTGAATTTCCCCAATCGGAAGACTCTCTCCCGGTTTTACCGTCAGTCGGTTGAACTTCTTGGCGGCTAGAAGTTCCTGGTAAGCCTGCCAAACCTGCACGGTCGGCGCGTCTGTACTCTCGCGGTTGTCGCCGTGGTCGATGACCGTTCCTACTGGAATCCGAGCCACCAACTGGGGCAGACCACCCACGTGATCGTTGTGAAAGTGGGTAATCAAGATGTCATCAATCTTTTTGATTCCGGCTTTCTTGGCTAGGGCAACAATGCGGTCGGCATCCCGTCCGTTGTTTTCAGGCCATCCTGTATCGATCAGCAGCGAGTGGTGTTGCGGCGTCACGAACAGGGTTGCCTGTCCTCCCTCGACGTCCACGAAAAATATACGCAGCGCGGTCCGGGGGGTGTGAGAGGACCAAGCCCACGGAGAGGAAAGTAGGGCAAAAGCCAAGACTACCCGACAGGAATGACCCGATGCAGATCGGGCCGGCCGCATTCGCAAAAACGATGGCATATGAGACATCTTCTGATCCTTTAGCGGAGATGCGAAGCATCGAGATCATCTTCCACTCGGTTCTTCCCGTCAAGAAAAACCTTTCGTGAGATTACGTTTACTCCACAAGCTTGCGCTATCATCCCTGCAGTCGAGGCACAGGTTGACCGGTGCCACCAGTCGTACTTTAAGGATGGAACGATGAAGACAATGCGCAGCCAGGCATGGTTCGGACGAGACGGCCGCGATGGTTTCCTTTACCGCAGTTGGATCAAGAACCAAGGCTGGCCACATGACCTGTTCGATGGCCGTCCGGTCATCGGGATTTGCAACACCTGGTCGGAGCTGACACCCTGCAACGGTCACTTTCGCGAACTCGCCGAATTTGTGAAACGCGGGGTATGGGAAGCAGGCGGCTTTCCGCTGGAATTTCCTGTCATGTCGATGGGTGAGACGCTACTGCGCCCCACCGCCATGTTGTTTCGGAATCTCGCCAGCATGGATGTGGAAGAGTCGATTCGCGGCAACCCAATCGACGGAGTTGTTTTGCTCATGGGTTGCGACAAGACCACGCCGTCTCTGCTGATGGGAGCGGCATCCTGCGATCTCCCCACCATCGGCCTTTCCGGCGGCCCTATGCTCTCCGGTAAGTTTCGCGGCCGCGATTTGGGATCGGGAACAGGGCTCTGGCAGATGACCGATCAGTTGCGCTCGGGCGAAATGAAAGTCGATGAGTACTTTGAAGCGGAGAGTTGCATGCATCGCTCCAAGGGACATTGTATGACCATGGGCACGGCTTCGACCATGGCCAGCATGGTGGAAGCGCTGGGTATGAGCTTGCCGGGCAATGCGGCGATTCCTGCAGTCGACGCGCGCCGTAATACGCTGGCGCAGATGACGGGTCGTCGTATTGTTCAAATGGTACGCGAGGATCTCTGCATGTCGCAGATTCTGACGCGCGAAGCTTTCGAGAATGCGATCTGCGCTAATGCTGCCATTGGCGGATCCACGAATGCCGTGATCCATCTGATCGCGATTGCAGGCCGCGTCGGCGTGCCATTGTGTCTCGATGATTTCGATCAGATAGGATCATCGCTGCCTTGCTTGGTTGATATTCAGCCTTCGGGCAAGCATCTGATGGAGGATTTTTTCTACGCGGGCGGACTACCGGTCGTACTCCGCGAGCTGGCCGAAGCCGACGTCTTGAATCCAGAAGCTTTGACGGTAAACGGGCAGCCGATCGGGAAGAACGTGGCCAACGCGTCCTGTTGGAATCGGGATGTGATTCGCCCCTTCACAGAACCGTTCAAGGCTAACGCTGGAATCGCGGTTCTGCGTGGCAATCTCGCGCCCGACGGCGCAGTGATCAAGCCCTCAGCCGCGAGTCCGCGCTTGTTGCAGCATCGCGGACGATCTGTGGTGTTCGAAACCATTGAGGGATTTCACGCCCGGATTAACGACGAGACGTTGGATATCGACGAGAACTGTGTCATGGTCCTGAAGAATTGCGGCCCGCGTGGCTACCCCGGCATGGCGGAAGTCGGCAACATGTTGCTGCCGCCAAAGGTCCTCCGCAAGGGTATCAGCGATATGGTCCGTATTTCCGACGCTCGCATGAGCGGCACGGCCTATGGGACCGTAGTTCTGCATGCCAGTCCAGAAGCCGCAGCCGGCGGCCCGCTCGCGTTGGTGCAATCGGGCGACACAATCACGCTCGATGTGCCCAATCGGTTGCTTCGGTTGGACGTCGATGACGCTACTCTCGCCATTCGTCGGGCAGCATGGACGCCTCCACCACTTCCGGAGCGTGGCTGGCTGAGGCTTTACGTCGAACATGTTCAGCAAGCGGACAAGGGGGCAGATCTCGATTTCCTCGTCGGCCGCAGCGGAGCGTACGTGGCGCGCGACTCGCACTGAGCGTTCACTTCCCTTCAGAGTCTTAGCCCAACCACTGAGGGTTTTGATACGTCCCGTCGAAGTTGTGAGTCGTTTTGTAAAGCTCGTACTCTCCCTTACCCGCGGCGGACGCTGTTTTGGCCAGCAGTTGCGCGACCTCTTGCTGACCCATGGGTTTGAACGTGTGCGCCGCATCAAGCGCCTGTTGGAGAATTGGCAACGAGTCGCAGCCGGTGATCACCACGCTGGTCGGTAGGTTCATTGCATAGTGCAGACATTCGACGGCAGATGCCGTTTTACTGCGGAGAATGATGCTGTCGCCCATGGGCTTCATGCCGAGCACTCCAATGTCGTGCTGCACCAGCACGGGAAGCACTTTCTTCTCGAAGCTCTCATAGTGTGCGTCCATGACATTTAGCGGCATCTGCACGGCGTCAAAGGTGAACTGGTGGGCGAAAGCTGTCTCCAGCATCTTGAGATGAATGTCCGGACTCTTGTGTCCGGTGAAGCCAATGTAGCGGATCTTGCCTTCCTTCCTCGCCGCAAGCAGTGCCTCCATGCCGCCGCCCTCGCCCAAAATTCGAGCCGGATCGGATTCGCGAATGACTTCGTGGAATTGCAGGAGATCGATGTGGTCCGTCTGCAATCGGCGAAGAGACGCTTGCAGTTGCTGCTCTGCCGCCTGCTTGGTCTGCCCATCGACTTTGCTCATGAGAAAGGCCTTCTGACGATAGCCATCGCGCAACGCCTTGCCCATCCGGACTTCGCTGACTCCACCGTTGTAGTCCCAGCAGTTGTCGAGGAAGTTGACCCCATTGTCGAGTGCGGTACGGATGATGCGAATACTTTCCTGTTCGTCAGGCTGCTTGCCGAGGTGGTAACCGCCGAGCCCGATGAGTGAGACTTTCTCGCCGGTGTGACCTAACGTACGGTAAGGGAAGGATTCCGCCGCGCCATGCGACAGCTTGGTCGCAAGGGAGGTAAGAACAGTTGTTGCTGCGGCTTTCTTGAGAAAGTCTCTCCGATCCATAAATCATCCTCCTTAGATGCGAGGCTGGGTGTGATTGCTATTTGGACTGGCTGTCAACCCAGCCACTTACTTCCGAGTCCAACACGTCGAGGGGGAGCGCGCCATTCCCGAGCACTTCATCGTGGAAGGCGCGGAGGTCGAATTTGTCGCCAAGCTTCTGGCGAGCCTCCTCCCGCAGTTTCAGAATTTCAAGCTGCCCGAGCTTATATGCCAGGGCCTGGCCCGGCCATGCAATGTAGCGGTCGACTTCGCTCTGGATGTTGGGCTCATCCATTGCGGTATAGCGATGAAAATACGCGACCATCTGCTCCCGGGACCAATGTTTTTCGTGTACGCCGGTGTCGATCACCAGCCGGATCGCGCGCCACATTTCGTTTTCGAGGCGGCCGTAGTCGCTGTAGGGATCCTGATAGTGACCAACTTCCTTTCCGAGTCGCTCTGCGTAAAGGGCCCATCCCTCAACGAATGCTGTGTATCCGGCGTGACGCCGAAACTCAGGCAGGTTCTCCATCTCCTGTGCGAGGGAGAGTTGTAGGTGATGTCCTGGAATGCCTTCGTGATAAGCAATAGCCTCAATGTTCAGCACCAGGCGGTGCTCGGGATCCCACTGATTGACGTTGATGTGGCCGGGACGGGAGCCATCCGCCGCGCCGTCCGTGTAGTCGGCTGGCACGGCATTCTTCGAACGCGAGGCTTCCATGGGTATGACGGTGAGTTTGTTCTTGGGCAGGTGGCCGAAGAGCTTGGGTAGTTCGGGTTCCATGCCGTGTGCATAGTTCGTATACAAATCGAGCACCTGTTGGCCGGAAGTTGCGTAAAAGCTCCGTTCGCTCTTAATGTGATCATTCAGGCTCGCCGGATCCTTGAATCCCAGCTTGTGAGCGACTGCGAGCATTTGGGCTTCGATTTCGTCGATCTGTTTCAAGCCGAGGGCGTGGATCTCCTCGGGCGTCTTGTCGGTCGTGGTGATGCGCCGTATGGCGAAGCGATAGCGCTTGGCTCCATCGGGCAGGGACCAAATTCCCGGGTCGGTACGGCCGTGCGGAGCGTATTCAGTGCGAACAAATGCGGCGAAGCGCTGGTAAGCGGGTACGACTTGATCCGTGATCGCGATTAGAACAGCATCGCGCAACCGTTTCTGCTCGGGCGCGGGCACAGTGGGAGGGAACTCCTTCACTGGCTTGGCAAACGGGCTGCTCTTGCCGGCCTTGTCGGCAACATCGTCAGCTTCGGCTGCGACTTTCTCAAGAAGATAACGCGGAGGCACCAAGCCATCGCGCAGTCCCTGCCGCATATTTGCGGTTACTTGATCGAATGCGTGCGAGATTTGCTTGAGGCGCGCCAGATAGTTGTCATAGTCGGCGACCGTATTGAAAGGCGTCAAAGTAACCAGGTCCGGCAGTTCGAGATGCAAGCCGCCCATCTGATTCACCGGCATCTCCCAGTGCTTGAACTTTGCCCCTTCGATATCCTGGCGCAGTTCGCGAATCATCAGCTCGCGGCTGAGAGCGTCTTGCCGGGAGAATCCCTCGGGATCGATCGCCTCGAAACGCGTTAGGTATTTGCGCTTCTGCTCAAGATCGGATTGGAAGAACGCGGGAGAGTCGTCGCTCAGGCGATCGTTATAGCGAGTGTCACCCAACGTCGTTGCCCACTCGGGACTGGTGCGCAAAACGTATTGCCATTCTTCGTCGAATAGAGACAGAAGTTGCTGTCGTCGCGAATTGAGCGAGGCGGAAGGCGATGAGGCGCCTTGCGCCGACGAATGGGGAGGGAATAGGAGCACGACAAAGCAAAGGAGAATGACGCAGCCAGGCATCAGCCGAGCGGAGAGAGTCATGAATAGTCCTTCCCGACGAAGGTTTCCACCGCCGCTCCAGTACGCAAACAATCCGTCTGACGATGCGGCGTTCAAGGAGAAGTCGGAATTCTATGCAGTCTTCTTGTCAACCTTCCAATAAACCACGTAACGCTCGTGGATCACCTTGTTGAGCGGTACAAGCGTCGACGGTTGCGATTGTCCTACAGTGTTGAATGTGAGGGGCTGCTTTGGGTCGGGCTCAATCCACGCTGTAGGCTTACTCGCGTCCGCAACGATGTCTGGCACCTTCTTTTGGTCGCCTGGTTTCGGCTCGTAATCGCCGTAGGTCATCTCCTTCGTGACCGTGTCGAAGCGTCCAGCCAGCACGAGTGGCCCGTACATCGCTGCCTGAATAGTTTCGTCGTCGGGCATACTCTCGATGTGAATGCCCATCGGCAGACTCAGTTCAATCTTGTCTCCGGTCTTCCAGACACGGTTCAGCGTGAGATAGCTGCTGGGGCTGGCGAATGCGGGAAGTGGAGCGCCGTTGATCTTCACGCTGCCGCCTTGTGCCCAGTAGGGAATGCGAAGGTTGATCGAGAGTTTGGTCGGACTCTTGGCCACGACGGCAAGCGTGGTACCTTGCTCTTCAGGAAAGCGCGTCTCCTGTTTGAGCTGCAAAACCTTCTCCGGCCATTCCAGTTGCGAGTCGATGTAGAGATTTACGTAAAGCGACTCGTCGTCATGGAAATAGATGGTATCGGTCAGCTTGGCATACTCTTCCGAGCCGGTTCCAGTGCAGCACCAGAAGGCGTCAAAAGGCTTGCCGAAAGTCTTCCAGTAACCGGTTGCCAAGGGAAGGTAATACATCATGGTGCCGTCTTCGGGGTTGATGGTGCCCAAGCGGTGATTGAACAGAGTGCGCTCGTAGTAGTCCATGTAGCGAGCATCGGGCGACCAGCCGAACAAGTGCCGCGTCAGTTTCATCATGTTGTAGGCGCAGCAGCACTCGGTGGTGTTGGTGCTGAGTTCAGTCGAAAGCTTCCCCGGATCGGTATTCCACGACTCACCATTGCTCGTGCCGCCGGTGCAATACGAACGTTCGCTGACCACTTCGTCCCAGAAATACTCGGCGATATCGCGATAGCGGCGATCACCCGTGAGTTCGTAATATCGCGCCGCCGCAATCACCTGCGGAATATGTGTATTGACGTGCAGACCTTTCAGTTCATCCCGGTGAGAGGCCAGTGGATCGAAGAATTGCTTTTTGTCGAAGCGTTGCGCGACTTCAAGGTAATATTCCTTGCCTGTGACGGCGTACAGATTTGAGAGCACTTCTTCCATGCCGCCATATTCTGTGCTCAGCACGCGCTGCATGTGTTCATAACTGAGCGGCCCGGTGTAGCCTGCGGTCCAATCCGCCATTTTCTGAACCATGTCGAGAGCTTGCTCGTTGCCCGTGTAAACATACATGTCGAGCAGGCCGGCCATGATTTTGTGGATCGTGTAGAAGGGAGCCCACACTCTCTGACGTTCCCGCAGGCGATCGAAGAGCTCAATCGGGAAGGCGCTCAGGTAGCCACTCTTGAGCGCACTCTGGCATTTACCGAGTTCAGCTACGACGGTATCGGCGTTCCTCTTGAGGTCTTCATCGCCCGTGCTGGCATACATGAGGGCGCAAGCGGAGAGGTAGTGGCCTCCCGCGTAGTGGCCGCGAAGTTCGCAGTCTGGCTTTTCCCATCCCCCGAGCGGCTCCACAGACGTGGGAATGCCAGCAGTGATGCGGAACGTATGTAAGAGCCGGTCGGGCGGCAGGGAATGAAGGTATTGCCGGTCGGCCTCCATCGCGACCTTGCACGGGCCCTCTCCCAGGCGAACCTGCTTCATTGGGAAAGGGAGAACCCTCCAGGAGCCTTTCTCGCGGCTGACGGGCTTGCCGTCCTTCTGAGTTGTGTTGACAACTGGATCCTGCGGCGGGCTTGCCATCAAAGCTTTCGGGAGCAGAGTCGCACCGGCGGTGGCAGCGACAGTCGTCAGGAAATTCCTGCGAGAAAATTGTCCAGACTGGATCATCATTATGTCCTCCGGGAGCAAAGCAGTCCCTAGCGAGCCCGATGGATATTGTATACACTAACGAGCGAATGTGCGAAACATCGAATCGCGGTCTCGTCTTTTTGAGAGTCGTTTCTCACGGAGCGAACAGTGCCGCATTCCAGATCACGCGATATACTTCGCGGAGTCGTGCTGGTGGATCCGACTATCTTCATGTCTGAAATGTTCCGTGTTTGCATCGTTTCCGGAGTCTTTGCGTTTATGTGCGGATGGTCGAGCGCACAGGAACGGCCGAAAGCTCCCGTAACCGATGCTTCCTCCTTCGCCGAACATGGTATTAGCCTGGCGACGAAGGGCCGATGCAAGGAAGCATTGATGTTATTGAAGAAGGCTTCCGAAGAAGTCACGAAAAGGGAACTCAAGTACGACGTGGAAATGTCGATGGCGCGGTGCGCAACTGGAGGCCGAGGCTTTCGAGTCGCAGGGAGATTGGGAAAAGGCGACCGCCGAGTATCGAAAGATACTTGACCAGAATCCCCGACAGCACGGCATCCACTACCGGTTGGGGCGCGTTTTTCTGGCCAGGACGCCGCCGGATGCGGAGAGTGCCAAAAAGGAGTTCGAGGAAGAACTGAAGGTTGATCCCAATAACGCGGCGGCGGAGTTTCTACTGGGAGAGACGGCACGTCAGGCCGGGCAGTGGGATGAAGCCATTGGACATTTCTCACGAGCATCGAAGCTCGATGAGGGATTTCAGGAGTCTTATCTTGCGTTAGGGATGTCTCTGAATTCTGCAGGAAAATTCGCGGAAGCGATCGCGCCGCTGCAAAGATACGTGAAGATGCAGCCGGGAGATCCCGCCGGCCATTACCAACTGGCCACGGCCTACGCACGGACAGGACACAAACACGAGGCCGAACAAGAGATGCTACTTCAGCGGGAAACGGCCGCAAAAGCACCGCGCGGAGCGCCAACGCAGTGATTCGGTACAGAGGTTTGCGGATGGCGAGAGGGCAGGATGATGGGCGGAATCCGTCTTCCCGGCGGCGCTTTCTCCAGTTGCTTGGCTGGACAGGTGCCGGGAGCGTCCTGGCGGGCGCGAGTTCATTCTCTGTTCCTGCTCCGGTTGGGCCTGGCGTACCTGCGCCAGCGTTCGAGGAGGTTCCAGCCTCGGTCAGCGGGATTTCCTGGGCTCACGTGAGTGGACGTTCTCCTATGGCACACTTGCCAGAGACGGTGGGTGCAGGCTGTGCCTTTCTTGACTACGACAATGATGGCTGGATGGACATCTACCTGGTGAACAGTGGGCCGTGCGATTTTTATGAACCGCCCCAACCATTGCGCAATGCGCTTTATCACAATAACCGTGACGGCACATTTACCGATGTCACGGGAAAGGCTGGCGTTTCAGGAAACGCTTACGGTATGGGTGTGGCGGTCGGCGATTACAACGGCGACGGTTTCCCCGACCTTTACGTCACGCAGTACCCGCACAGCATTCTCTATCACAACAATGGGGATGGCACCTTCACTGATGTGACGGCGAAAGCAGGTGTGGCCGCGCCGGGATGGGCGACCAGCGCTGTATGGTTCGACTACGACAACGATGGACGGCTGGATCTATTTGTTTGTCGCTTTGTGGACTACAGCAAAACTAAGCTCAAGTTTTGCGGCGATCTGCTCACGGGCGAGCGTCGTTACTGCATCCCGAGCATCTACGATCCGATGCCATGCTGGTTGTTTCGCAACAACGGTGACGGCACGTTTACCGACGTAAGCAAGGAATCGGGAATCTCGCAATCCCTGGCGAAGGCATGGGGAGTCGTTGCGGCCGACCTGAACAACGACGGCCACATGGATCTGTATGTGACTAACGATACGATTCCGAATTTCCTGTTTGCCAACCGGGGTAAAGGACGGTTCGAAGAGATCGGAATGCTGGCAGGCGTTGGAGTCAATGGTTTTGGCAAGCCTCGTTCTGGCATGGGAGTGGACGCCGCGGACTACGATCAAGACGGATGGATCGATTTGTTCGAGGCTAACGTAGACCAGGAAATGTATTCGCTCTATCACAACGACAAGAATGAAGTATTCAGCGATGTTTCCAATCCGAATGGAATAGGCACGGCAACGCGGCTTATGAGCGGCTGGGGCCTGAAGTTCTTCGATTACGACAACGACGGCAACATCGACTTACTTCTGGGCAACGGCCATCCCGACGATACCGTGGATAAAAGAATAGAGGGAGTGAAATTTCTGGAACCGATGCTGCTGTTCCGCAACACTGGAAAGAGTTTTGAGAATATGAGTACGAAGGCGGGTTCCGTTTTCTCAAAGATGCTCGCGGGTCGAGGCTTGGCGTTAGGCGATTTCGATAATGACGGCTCAGTGGATGCGCTCGTGTCCCAAAACAACCGCGCTCCCGTTCTTTTGCGCAACAATGCCGGGCGAGAGAATCATTGGTTAGGTGTTCGGTTGGTCGGAACGAAGGCTAACATTGATGCCATCGGCGCCAAGATAACGTATCAGTCTGGTGATTTTCGACGCCACAAGTTCAAAGTCGGCGGTGGAAGCTATCTATCTTCGCACGATCCACGGATGGTTCTGGGATTGGGGCAACGAACGAAGATCGACTGGCTTGAGGTGCAATGGCCTCAGCCGAGTGGGAAGACGGAACGATTTGCGGATTTGCCGCTCGATCGTTACATCACAATCGTCGAAGGTCAGGGCAAGTGGAAATAGACGGAGCCGGCTAGTGATTTTTGAGACGAGACGCCGATGAACTGGAGAGCCAGTTCGAGATTGTTCCATGCGGTTGTGGCAGCGGCCGGCATCCTGCTGTGGCTGGGTCAACCGACGACGGCTCAGGGACCTCCCGGAATACAGCAAGCGCAAACTGATCTGAATCGCCAGATTCTGGGAGGTGCCGGGGCTGTCTCCTCGTTCCAGCAGAGGATGGAAGCGGAACAAGCTGAGATCGAGTTACGGAAGGGAACTGAGCTGACCAGTAAAGGACTGTTCAGCGAAGCCATTCCACATCTGCTTGCGGTGCGAGGGCGAGTGTTGAACGAATACGCGGCCAGTTTCAATCTAGCACTGTGTTATTTGGGGGTTGGCAATTTCAAGCAGGCGCTGCAAGCACTGGACGATCTGCGCCGCGCCGGGCATGATCGGTCTCAAGGTAGTCGACATGGGACTCCGCAATCTTCCGCAATCGGCGCGACTGCACTACGAGCGCGGCATGCTTCTGTCGCAACTCGATGAATTCGATCGAGCCAAAGAAGACTTTCAGTTGGCCCGCCAATTCGCACCGGAAAGCGAAATCGGCTATTTGTCTGCGGCGCACGAGATGCTGTTTGAGGGAAACATTCAAGAGGCCCTGAGGGCGGCGCGCGACGGGATCAACAAAGGCTTCGAGAATCCCGTCCTTTTGACGGTTCTTGGGGAAGCCTTGCTTCGCTCCGGCGTAAGTCCGGACCAGCCTGAGTTCAAGGAGGCACAAATCTCGTTGGAGAAGGCGGTTGCGAAGCGGCCTAACGATCCAAGTTCGCAGATTGCTCTAGGCGAGATCTACCTTTTGGCTGGCCGGTTGGATGATGCGATTACACATCTCGAAAAGGTGCGAGAGATGAAGCCCGGGCAGCCGTCTGTCTACGCGAATCTGGCGAAGGCGTACCGTCGGCATGGAGATGTGCAAAAGGCTAAGGATGCACTAGCGACCCTGGTTCAATTGAATCAGGCGCAGGCAGAGCGCATCCGGTCCGCCCCCGGAGATCGCAAAGTGGGCTACGGCGGGTTGGTCGAAGCAGGGGAACAAATCGTTCCGAAGTAGCTAGCTGCGCAGCAGAAGCTTTGCGGAAATTGAGAACGCTCTTCGCTCCACTTCATCTCGAAGAAAAGCGCGGGAAAGGACGTTCGACAATCGCTGTTCCTTCTTTGATGGCGACGATCTGATCGGCCTTAACACCGGCCAACTTAGTTACACTCCCGCCGGGCCAGAGAATTTCAATGGCATCGACGGTGGTTCGTTGTCCTAATCCGAAATGAAGGCGCGGATCCTGCGCGGATTGGTAACTCATTCCGCCCTTCCGTTGGTCATAGAGAACGAGGTCGCCCGCGGACAGTTTGACCCGGGCGCCCACGCCATCGCGATTCGATTTTGTCCCAATCAAGAGAATTTCCAGCCAGTGATTAGCATTCCCTCCATCGTTTCGCAGCAATTGCGGTGGCTGGCCGTTGTTGTTTATGAGAATGTCGAGATCGCCGTCGTTGTCGAAGTCGCCGATGGCGGCGCCACGGCTCACGCGTGGCAATTGAAAATCCGGACCAAGTCGGTCGCTGACGTTTTCGAAAATTCCGTGCCCGGTATTGCGGAACATCAGTTTGGGTTCGGCATAATGGGTGTCGGCGTGGTAGCGCTCGATGTTGTCGAGGACGTGGCCATTCGCCATAAAAAGGTCTCGCGCGCCGTCATTGTCATAGTCCATGAAGCGCGCGCCGAACGTGCTGATGTGATAAGTCGAGTAGGCAATCTTTGAGCGAAGGGTCGCGTCGTCAAAGGTCTGATCGCCGGCGACACCCGCCATATAGCCCACTTCACGGAAGGTGCCGTCGCGGTTGTTGTGAAACAGGAAATTGGGCATGTGGTCGTTGGCGATGAAAATATCCTGCCAGCCATCATTGTCGTAGTCGAATGTCACGACGCCCAAGCCGTTGCCTCCCTTTATTCCAACTCCGGAGGACTTGCTCACGTCGGTAAACGTGCCGTTGCCATTGTTGTGATAGAGCGCCGGCGCTTCGCCGTGGAAGTCATCGGGATGGCAGTAACTGCGCATGCCAGGTCCACGATCGCCGCAATAAAAGTTTTGCTCGGGGGACCAGTCGACGTAATTCGCGATCACTAGATCCAATCGTCCGTCATTGTCATAGTCGAACCAAGCCGCACTGGAAGCCCACCGCCCGGAATTCTCTACTCCCGCGTGTGTCGTGACGTTAGTAAAGGTGCCGTCTCCGTTGTTGTGATAAAGAATGCAGCGCCCGTAGCCGAGAACGAACAGGTCGGGAAACCCGTCATTGTCGTAGTCGCCGACGGCAACGCCCATACCGAAGAGTCCCTCGGCGCCGACTCCGGCCTTGACGGTGACGTCAGTGAACGTGCCGTCGCCATTGTTGCGATAAAGAGCGCATCGCGACGGTTGTTTCGGGGTGTAGACGTGGGTCGCGGCGCCATTCACCAGATACAGGTCCATCAGACCGTCCTGATCGTGATCGATCCACGCGCAACCTGAGCCCATCGTCTCAATCAAGTATTTCTCGGGTGACGCGGCATTGTCGTGAAGGAAAGTGATGCCCGCTGACCGGGCCATGTCGACAAAAGTGACGGGTTCGCCGGAGAACGAATGGCAGCGCGGTCCTGTGACCAACGTCAGACCCATCGAACCCATGTACTTCAGACAATCTCGTCTCGACAATATCATCGGAATTTTCGTGCCTGACGATTGCTTTCTACGATGCTTAGCCAAGAATACGAGCGTAATCGCCGAAAAAGAACGGTTACCGCTAGGTTTTCAGGCCATCTGCGGAAGAGCAAGATACGCAACTCCCGGCTGGCAGGAAAATTTGGTTGACAACTCTAGTGAATAAAGTATACAAAATGCAACCAACGGGCAAACGTTTTCTGGCTCTCTCATCCTTCCATACCGGATGCGCGAGCGCGCGGAAGGCGCCCCGTCCAACTGGAGTAGTAGGACCGAGTGAAAAACCTGTTGCCTCTACGGGAGGACGTTATGTCTTTCAGCTCTTCTTTAAGATCGATTGGCGTTGTGGCGGCGATCCTTCTTGGTGTTTTCGCGCTGGACATCCCGATCGCCTGGGCGCAACACGGCTCTGAAGGAACGGTTACGATAACCGTCCTCGATCCTAGCGGCAGCGTCGTGCAGGCAGCGCAACTAGAGCTTCAAGACATGGCGACAAACGACATACGTAAGGCCGAGACAGGTGAAGGCGGCACACACTCCTTCGTGAATTTGTCGCTTGGAAAATACCGACTCAGTGTTTCGAGAACCGGATTTAAGACGCAAGTGTTCACAGACGTTATTGTGCAAGCAGCCCGGACCACGGACATTCAAGCCGCACTGAAAGTAGGTGCGATCAATGAGACGGTCGAGGTCCAGGGGGGCGCGGCCCCGCTGGTTGAAACCACAACCAACGCAATCGGCACCACCGTAGACATGAAGCAGATTGAGGATCTGCCGATCCAGGGACGCGATTTAGCTCAGTTGTCTCAGCTGATTCCTGGATACACGGGAGGCCAAGACAACATGGGCGGAACGTGGAATGGTCTTCCGTCCATCGACCAAGGGAACAATATCGATGGAATCATTGGCAGTCCGAGTCGCATGAAGTTTAGCGGGAACGCCGCGCCTGTGGTGTCGGCGCGCCTGGAAAGCATTGAAGAGATGACTGTCCAGACCGACCAACTCGACATGAATCAAGGCTTCGGACAGGCGAGCATGCAGGTCAATTTCGTCACGCGCCGCGGCGGCAACGCATTTCACGGGCGTGTGTTTGAGGATTTCAGGAATGCGGCGCTCAATGCCAATAGCTGGGCTAATGATGCGGCGACGTCTCTCGACCCAGCCAATCCCCAAAAGAAGAATCCGGTCAAGCTGAATGATTTTGGAGGCAGCATCGGCGGCCCAATCATTAAGGACAAGCTCTTCTTTTTCGGCACATTCTCTGAACAGAAGCAGCCCGGCACGGTTAGCGCGAATAACTGGTTGTTCACTTCTGCAGCTCAATCGGGAATCTTTACTTACCTGGATACGAACGGAGCCACGCAGACGGTCAACCTCTTCCAGTTGGCGCAGAGCCAAAATGTACCCAACAACAGTCTCAGTTCGGCTACCGCCGCGGTTTTCAGTGCCTATCCTTCGGCTGGCTTCACGACGACACCGATAGGGGGCGACCTGAATGTCCAGAGCATCAACTGGCAAGTCTCCAATCCGACCACTTTTTATTTTCCAGCCGTGAGGGTGGACTTTGCGCCCACCGACAAGATGCGATTCAATGTCGCCTGGAACATGACCAAGATGACGCAGCCCGGCGTTCATCCCCCGGACTTCCCGGGTTCAGCTTGGGCCAAAACAGGCGCGGGTGATCACAGCAAGAATTATTCCGCGGCATTAGGTTTTGACTGGACGCTCTCTCCGTCCATCGTGAACAATTTTCGCGGCGGATATCTTTACAACTCGTCGATGTTCTCCTTCAATGCCGCGCCCGTTGACTTAAATGTCCCCCAGGTTGGCTGGAACTATACAGGTGCGGGGGGAACAAGGGCGACTCAGATGAACGGGACCGTGGACTGGCTACCCGTCGGGACTTTCTATCCCTTACTCAACATATCGGATAGCGTGAGCGTGCAGCACAAGGCGCACACCATGAGTTTCGGCTTCTCGTGGTATCAGGAGCAGGACCACTACTACAACGCTGTCCAGGGTTTCCCGGTTGTGAGTCTGGGACTGACGGGGTCGGATCCCGCCGTAAATGCCATCTCGTCGATCCCCAATGCAAGCGGTACCCAGATCTCTCAGGCCAAGCAGTTGTATGCGATCCTGACGGGCAGAATCTCGGGCGTGACCGGGGAGTATGCATACGATCCGAACACGAAGAGCTACAACTCCTCTAAATTATTAGGGTACAACCTCGACGAACTCCAGCGGGCATGGGCGCTGCACTTTCAAGACTCGTATCGTCTACGGACGAATCTGACTCTTAACTACGGCCTGCGCTGGGATTTCACAGGACCCGATCACGATCTCACCGGTGGGTATCACAATGCTGATCCGGCGGCGATGTTTGGTCCGTCCGGAATCAATAACCTTTTCAATCCTGGGTCCCTAACGGGCGACATGAACCCGCAGATCGCACAGCGTCCGCGTCCCTTTAACAGTTGGAACGTGAGCCCTCAGCCAGCGCTCGGCATTGCCTGGAACCCTCATGGAGGCGAGGGATGGCTGGGAAAGGTTCTGGGCGGAGATCGCACGGTCATTCGCGCCGGTGTATCGCTGAAGAAATTTACGGAGCCGCAGCAGTACTTCTGGAACCAGGCGTCCGACATAGGCGCGTTCTTCTACCAGTTCTTTAACCTCTTCGCCAACAACAACTCAGGTACCAGCAATTACGTGCCAGGAAGTTACATCTTGAACACACCTTTCCTCTTTAACAACAACCAGCCCTTTCAACTGCCGAGCGGTAAGTCCTATGCTTTGTCGCCTCAGACTTATCTAAAGAGCGAGGCATTGTCGGACTTTACTTTCGTTGGTGGGCCGGGAGCGAATGGTATCGATCCGAACATCAAACAGCCTTACACCGAGTCCTGGAACGTCGGAATTCAGCGCCAACTTGGGGAAAGCCGAGCGATCGAGATTCGGTACGTCGGCAACCGAGTATTGCGGCAATGGATGTACGAAGACATCAACGAAGTGAATATCTTCCAGTCCGGACCATACGGGGTGCTCACGAACGTGAAGAGCGCAGAGGCGAATCTGGCGATCAACAATGCGAGTGGCAACCCGAATTTCGTTGGATCCTATGCCAATCACGGTTTGCCCGGGCAGCAGGCAACGCCGCTGTTTGACGCGGCATTCGCTGGAGAATCACCCGGTGCCGATGGAAGTCTTGCCGACTACACTGATTCCAACTTCTCCACCATGGTCGCCACGGGCCAAGCGGGGTCAATTGGTGGCCGTTTAACGAACAATAACGGAGCCGCGTCATACTTTTGCAACTTGGTCGGTTCGTCATTTGGACCGTGCACAAATCCATTGAATGGTGTGAACTACACTGGCGGCGCTGGGGCGGGACTTCCCATCAACTTCCTTCAAGCCAATCCGGACGCGTCTGGAAACTCAGCCTTGTATCTGGTTGCCAAGGGATACTCAAACTATAACGGGCTTCAGGTCGACTTCCGTCAACGGCAATGGCATGGCCTGCAATTTGATGCAAACTACACTTGGAGTCACACTCTGGGCTTGAGCACGCCAAACAACTGGCAGGGCCAAACTTATACGTTCACGTTGCGCAACCCACGTTTAGGATACGGGCCATCCTTATTCGACATTCGGCACTCTCTGAATATCAACGGGACTTTGGATCTTCCCTTTGGCCGAGGCAAAGCCTTCCTGAACCAGGGAGGAGCGCTTGATAGGATTGTCGGCGGGTGGTCTATCGGCTCGATTTTTAACTTCCAGACAGGAACTCCTTTTTTGTTAGGTGGAGGAAGCGGCAACGGCGACCCCACGACTGCCAGCACGTTTAACAACAACCCGAATGCAGATGGTTTGGGAGACGGCGGCGTAGTGCTTAATGGAGTGACCCCTTCACAACTGCAAAGCTCCATCGGGGTCTACCACATCCCGGGACAGGCGGCTGTGGACTTCATCAATCCCAAATATCTAGCGAATAACGGGACGGGGGGTGGAGCAAACCCAGCATTCATTGCACCCAACACCACAGCGGGAACAATCGGACAGCGAGTCTGGCTGTATGGCCCTCACTATTGGAATGACGATTTGTCGATCACGAAACGCTTTCCGATTACCGAGCGGATCAAGTTGACGTTCCAGGCGGAAATGCTGAATGTTTTCAATCACCCGAACTTCCAGCCAGGTGCGGGGAGCGGATGCAATTACTATTGCTTTGCATCGGGCTTCTCTCCGTTCATTCAAAGCGGCGGATTCGGAATTGGCGGTATCTCGCCCAACTACAACGCCGCCTCTCCGAATCAGGGTGCACGTGTAGTCGAATTGCGAGCGAACATTGAATTCTAGTTTGCTTGAATAGTTGCTTGTCTGCGGTGCACGCCAGATGCGATCGTGGAGA
>WNFI01543439.1_pt1 | contig 24530 bp, 22 predicted proteins | sample 5400471 | NCBI WGS metagenome assembly WNFI01 (sample SAMN13153348, study PRJNA577476) | soil metagenome | isolation source: 100 cm saprolite on Douglas fir-dominated hillslope | place: USA:California | collected 2013-09-17 | reverse complement strand
CATCCACGCGCACGCCTTCCGCAAGCTCCAGTCGAAGACCCAGGTGTTCCTCTCCGGCGAATACGATTTCTACCGCACCCGGCTCACCCACTCGATGGAGGTCGCCCAGATCGGCCGCTCCGTCTGCTCCTGGCTCATCAGCCGCGGCGACCCGATGACGGACGACTTCTACATCGACGCCGACCTCGTCGAGGCCAGCTCCCTCGCGCACGACATGGGCCATCCCCCCTTCGGCCACTCCGGCGAGCGCACGCTGCAGGAGCTGATGAAGCGCCGCGGCGGCTTCGAGGGCAACGCCCAGACCCTCCACCTCCTCTGCGAATCCATCTACCAGAACGAATCCGGCGTGAGGGGCATGCAGCCCACCCGCGCGCTTCTCGACGGCGTCCTCAAATACAAGAAGCTCTACACCGAGTTCGCCACGCCCCCGCTCAACCACTTCATCTATGACGGCCAGGCCCCCGTGCGCGACTGGGTGTTCGGCGGCGCCAAGATCCCCGGCCCCCTCATGCGCGGCGACGCCCTCAACGACTTCAAGAGCGTCGAGTGCCAGATCATGGACTGGTCCGACGACGCGGCCTACTCGCTCAACGACATCGTGGACGGCGTGCGCGCCGGCTTCCTCACCGTCGAGCGCGTGGAGCGCTGGGCCGACGGCGAGACCATCGGCGCCGCCGAGCAGCGGCACCTCGACACGCTCTTCGACGCCCTCAAGCGCGACCGGCTCGAGAACATCTTCTCGAAAAAGATCGGCGCCTTCATCCAGGCGTGCAGGCTCAAGCCCCGCGACAATTTCATGGCGGAGACCTCCAACCGCTACAAATACGACCTCATCGTCGACGAGGTCGCGCTCGGCGAGGCGGCCTTCTTCAAGAAGATGGCCAACGACATCATCTTCGAGAGCCCGCAGCTCGAGCAGCTCGAATTCAAGGCGCGGACCATCCTCAACGCCCTCTACAACGCCATCTGGGAGAACTACGCCGAGCGCAACGAGCGCGTCATCCGCATCCTGCCCTCCAACGTCAGCCGCCTCATCGAGGCGGAGAAGACGCAGGACGGGAAGGCGCGGCGCATCTGCGACTTCCTCGCCGGCCAGACCGACGGCATGGTCGTCCGCACCTATCGGCGTTTATTTGATCCCGAATTTGGATCATTTCGGGATCTAAGCTGATATGGGCAGAATCCGACGCGGCGGCTACATTATCACCTGGTGGAAGGGCGACCATCAGCCGCGCCACGTGCATGTGGAGACGGACAAAGGTAAAATGCTGGGCCGGCTCAACCTTGAAACCAAGCGCGGCATAGAAGGCTGGCAACCGGAGAAAAAGTTGCTATCCGTGATAGCTGAACTAGAGAAGGAAAGACGGCTATGAAATCAGCACTCAACCTCAAGGCTTCTTTCGGCAAGGCACGCTTCTCCCGCATCCGCAGCGTGCGCTACCTGGCTTGGGAAGACGCTTTCGATGTGGATTTCGATGACGGCCTCAGCTTTCTGGAGCCCCACAATGCCATCCGCAAGGCCAACGGCATCTCGGCCAGGGCCAGGCCAGTTCAGGTCTTGCTCGACGAAGAATTGCGCTCGGGTTTCGACGTAGTCTACGACACCGGAGAGAAAGCCGAGGTATCATGGTCATTTGTGCGGGAATTGCCTCCGAAGAAGCGTTCGTCCCGTTGGGTCGCCTCGCGCAAGTGACTGCGCGCATCTGCGACTTCCTCGCCGGCCAGACCGACGGCATGGTCGTCCGAACCTACCGCCGCCTCTTCGACCCCGAGTTCGGCAGCTTCCGGGATTTAAGCTAAGCCGGGTGGAATTGTCTCACGCGACTTGTCTCGCCGAAGCTTCCCGGCATAGGCCGGAAGCCGCGAAGTCGCAAAGGGTGGGGGTGCTTGTCGCCCAAAGCTTACAGACTTGGAGCTCTTCGCCCTCGGCTCCCCGCTCCTTTCTCACCTATCAATCGTCGCCATGCGCGAATCATTGTAACGCGGCCCGGCGACCTTTCCCGGCGCCAGTGCGTCATCGAGCAGCTTCATCTGCGCGGGCTCGAGCCGGATGGCCGCGGCGGCCACATTCTCCTCGAGGTATTTCCGGCGCTTGGTGCCCGGGATCGGCACGATGTCGTCGCCCCGGTGCAACAGCCAGGCCAGCGCGATCTGCCCGGGCTTCGCGTGCCGGGCCGCGGCGATGTCGCGCACCGTCTGCGCCGCCTTCACGTTGGCGTCGTAATTCGCGCCCTGGTAGCGCGGATCGCCTCGCCGGAAATCATCGGCCGGATACTCTTCCGCGCGCCTGACCTCGCCGGTCAGGAAGCCCCGGCCCAAGGGGGAGAAGGCCACGAGGCCGATGCCCAGCTCGCGCAGGACCGGGATCACGTCTTGCTCCAGGTTCCGTTCCCACAGCGAGTATTCGCTCTGCAGCGCGGATACCGGATGGACGGCATGGGCGCGGCGGATGTTGGCGGTGCCCGCCTCGGACAGGCCGAAGAACCGCACCTTGCCCTGCCTGACCAGGTCGCCCACGGTGCCGGCCACCTCCTCGACCGGCACGGCCGGATCGATGCGGTGCTGGTAGAGCAGGTCGATGTGGTCGGTGCCCAGCCTGCGCAGGGAGCCCTCCACCGCCTCGCGGATACGCGCCGGCCGGCTGTCCCTTTCGACGCCGACCTGCCTGCCGGCCTCGAAGCGAAAGCCAAACTTGGTGGCGATGACGACCTGGTCGCGCCGGCCCTTGAGCGCCCGGCCGAGCAGCTCCTCGTTGGTGAACGGACCATAGACCTCCGCCGTGTCGAGGAAGGTGCAGCCCAGCTCGAGGGCGCGATGCAGCGTGGCGATCGACTCCCCCTCGTCCGCTGGACCGTAGGACTGGCTCATGCCCATGCAACCCAGGCCGATGGCCGGCACCTCCAGCCCCTGGCGGCCAAGTTTGCGCTTCGGGCCATTGGACAACTGCGCCGCAAGGTCGGACATCATGCGCGGAAAGTTGTCCCGAACCCGGCCGGTTTCAAGTCGAGACGACTCATGCGAGTGGCCCGACCCTACCGCCGCCTCTTCGATCCACAGTTTGGGTCATTCAGAGACCTCTGAGTTTGTCATCCTGAGCCGAGCGAAGGATCCAGTCTTAGCCACGGGTGGCAACCATCCTCAGGTCTCAGGTTTCAGCTCTCAGGTTTCGCCTTAAGCCTTGCCGCCACCAATAGGCTAGGGGACAAGTTCCCTGCTAAACCGCTTGGCATTTTCAGGGCCTGTCGGCAGTTTTCGCAGCGTCACCCCATGTCCTCTGAGAACACCTACCGGCAAGATTCGAATCCCCGGCCCTCCGCTGTAAGGGAGCAAGATATCGAGGTGGCCTTCATCGAAAAACTCCGCGGCCTTAAATACACCGTCCGCACCGACATCTGCGACCGCGCTACGCTGGAGCAAAATTTCCTCGAAAAGTTCGAGGCACTTAATCGCGTCAGCCTGACGCCGGGGGAGTTTCCGCGCCTGCTTGAAGAGATCATCACACCCGATGTTTTCACCGCTTCCCGCACCCTGCGCGCGATCAACAGCTTCACCCGCGACGACGGCACGCCGCTCAATTACACCTTGGTCAACATCAAGGACTGGTGCAAAAACACCTTCGAAGTCGTCAACCAGCTCCGCATCAACACCGACTACAGCCACCACCGCTACGACGTCCTCCTCCTCATCAACGGCATCCCCGCCGTGCAGATCGAGCTGAAGACCCTCGGCATCAGCCCGCGGCGGGCCATGGAGCAGATCGTGGATTACAAGCACGACCACGGCAACGGCTACACTAAGACCCTCCTCTGCTTTCTCCAACTCTTCATCGTCAGCAACCGCAGTGACACCTGGTATTTCGCTAATAACAACGCCCGCCACTTCGCATTCAACGCCGACGAGCGCTTCCTTCCCGTCTATCAGTTCGCCGCCGAGGACAACAAAAAGATCACCCACCTCGACAGTTTCGCTGAGACCTTCCTCGTCAAGTGCACCCTCGGCCATATGATCAGCCGCTACATGGTGCTCATCGCCAGCGAGCAAAAGCTCATGATGATGCGCCCCTACCAGATCTACGCCGTCAAACAGATCGTGGACTGCATCCACCAGAACTGCGGCAACGGCTACATCTGGCACACCACCGGCAGTGGCAAGACTCTCACTTCCTTCAAGGCTTCCACCCTTCTCAAGGACAACCCCGACATCGAGAAATGTCTCTTCGTCGTGGACCGCAAGGACCTCGACCGGCAGACACGCGAGGAGTTCAACCGCTTCCAGGAAGGCTGCGTCGAAGAAAACACCAACACCGAGACCCTCGTTCACCGCCTCCTCTCCGACGACTACGTCGACAAGGTCATCGTCACCACCATCCAGAAGCTCGGCCTCGCTCTTGACGCCACAAACAAGCGCAACTACCCCGAGCGTCTCCGGCCTTTGCGGGAAAAGCGCATCGTCTTCATCTTCGACGAGTGCCATCGCTCCCAGTTCGGCGACAACCACAAGGCCATCAAAGAATTCTTCCCTCGCGCCCAGCTCTTCGGTTTCACCGGCACGCCCATCTTCGAGCAAAACGCCAGCTATCAGCAGATCGAGGGACAGCAGGCCTCCTTCCGCACCACCGCCGACCTCTTCCAGAAGCAGCTCCACGCCTACACCATCACCCACGCCATCGAGGACGGCAACGTCCTCCGCTTCCACGTCGATTACTACAAGTCCGAGGGTCACGCTGCACCCAAACCCGGCCAGACCCTCGCCAAACGCGCCATCATCGAGGCCATCCTCGCCAAACACGACGCCGCCACCGGCCAGCGCCGCTTCAACGCCCTACTCGCCACCGCCTCCATCAACGAAGCCATCGAATACCACAGCCTCTTCGCCGCCATGCAGGCCGAGAAAAAAGCCACCAACTCCGACTTCCAGCCGCTCCATATCGCCTGCGTCTTCTCCCCGCCTGCCGAGGGCAACCCCGATGTGAAGCAGATCCAGGAAGACCTGCCGCAGGAAAAGGCCGACAACGAGCAGGAGCCCGAAAAGAAAAAGGAAGCCCTCAAGGCCATCCTCGCCGGCTACAACACCCGCTTCCGCACCAACCATACCCTCGGCGAGTTCGATCTCTATTATCAGGATGTGCAAAAGCGCATCAAGGATCAGCAGTTCCCCAATCCGGACCTGCCCCACGCCGAGAAGATCGATATCACCATCGTGGTGGACATGCTCCTCACCGGCTTCGATTCCAAATACCTGAACACGCTCTATGTGGACAAGAACCTCAAGCACCACGGCTTGATCCAGGCCTTCTCCCGCACCAACCGCGTGCTCAACGGCACCAAGCCCTACGGCAACATTCTCGACTTCCGCCAGCAGCAGGACGCCGTCGATGCTGCCATCGCCCTCTTCTCCGGCGAGTCGACCGGCCCCAAGGCCCGCGAAATCTGGCTCGTGGACCAGGCTCCCGTCGTCATCGATAAACTGCAAATCGCCGTGCGGCAGCTCGGCGCCTTCCTGCAATCCCAGGGGCTCGACCCCACCCCCGAGGCCGTGCCCAACCTCAAGGGCGACGCCGCCCGCGCCGTCTTCATCAACCACTTCAAGGAAGTCCAGCGACTCAAGACCCAGCTCGACCAATACACCGATCTCTCCGCCGACGACGCCACCGCGATCGAGCGCATCCTGCCCCCGTCCACACACCAGGGTTTCCGCGGCGTCTATCTCGAAACCGCTCAGCGCCTCAAGGAACAGCGCGGCAAGGGCGACGACACGCCCGCGCCGGACGTGGACCAGCTCGACTTCGAGTTTGTCCTCTTCGCCTCCGCACTCATCGACTACGACTACATCATGGGCCTCATCGCCCGCTTCTCACAGCAGACCCCCGGCAAGCAGAAGATTAGCCGTGAGCAGCTCATCGGCCTCATCCAGTCCGATGCCAAGTTCATGAACGAGCGCGAGGACATCGCCGCCTACATCGCCACCCTCAAGGCGGGCGAAGGCCTCAGGGAAACCGCCATCCGCGAGGGCTACATCCGCTTCAAGATGGAAAAAGACGCGCAGGAACTGGCCGCCCTCGCCCAAAAACACGGCCTCGCCCCCGCCGCCCTCCAAAGTTTCGTGGACGGTATCCTCCTGCGCATGGTCTTCGACGGCGAGCAACTCGGCGACCTCCTGGCCCCGCTCGGCCTCGGCTGGAAAGCCCGCACTCAGGCCGAACTCGCCCTCATGGACGACTTGCTCCCCCTGCTTACCAAACGCGCCCAAGGGCGCGACATCTCCGGCCTCAGCGCGTATGAACAATAAAGCGAAACAGACGACCGGGAAAAAGGCCGGTCAATCTGCTTTGACACCCAAGCTGCGCTTTCCGGAGTTCCGTGCTGGGCCTGCATGGGAGGAGACTATTCTGAGCAGCGTGCTAACCGAGCATGGCGAAACGGACGACGGGGCCAGCGAAGTTCACTCCGTCTCGGTTCACAAGGGTGTCATCAATCAGGTGGAACATCTCGGACGCAGCTACGCCGCCGAAGACCGCTCCAACTACAACTTGGCCAAGCCGCACGATGTTATCTACACCAAGAGCCCGACAGGCGATTTTCCGTGGGGCGTCGTGAAGCAGAATCGGCTACCCTACAATGTGATCGTTTCCCCGCTTTACGGGGTATTCTCGCCCGTGAACCGGCACCTCGGCTACATCCTCGATGCCTATTTCGAATCTCCCGTTCGGACCACCAACTACCTTGCTCCGATCACCCAGAAAGGCGCGAAGAACACGATCCAGATTTCCAACGCCACGTTTCTGTCGAAGGGGCTTTACCTCCCCAGCATCGAAGCCGAGCACAAGAAAATCGCCGAGTGCCTGAATTCGGTGGACGAGCTGATTGCCGCCGAAGCCCGGAAACTGGACACACTCAAGACTCATAAAAACGGGCTGATGCAGGAGCTTTTCCCCCGCGAAGGCGAAACCCAACCCCGCCTCCGCTTCCCCGAGTTCCATGCCGCTCCGGAGTGGGAAGTGAAGAATCTCGGGATTGTCGCCAAGAACCTGAACAACCGGCGCGTTCCCATTACTGCAAGCGAGAGAGTGGCGGGCGATGTCCCTTACTATGGCGCATCCGGAATCGTGGATTACGTCGAGGGCTACATCTTTGACGAGGACTTGCTCTGCGTATCAGAGGACGGCGCTAACTTGGTGGCCCGCACCTACCCAATCGCCTTCCCGATTTCGGGAAGGACATGGGTGAACAATCACGCGCACATTTTGAAGTTTGAGAATTCTTGCACGCAAAAGTTCGTAGAGGTGTATCTGAACTCAATCAAACTCGACGACTTCATTACGGGAATGGCCCAGCCGAAATTGAACAAGGCCATGCTTGATAGTATTCCCATTCCTCACCCCCGCGTCTCCGAACAGCAACGCATCGCCAACTGCCTCACCACCCTCGATGACCTCATCGCCGCGCAAACCCAAAAGCTCGCCGCGCTCAAGACCCACAAGCAAGGGCTGATGCAGCAGCTTTTCCCATCGCCGGACGAGATTGAAGTATGAGCGCGGCCACCTTTGCGGACCTGAACGCCTTGGCCGCGCACCTGCGCACGGAACTGGCGACCAAGAAATTCATTCTGCTCTATGCCTACAACGGCACGGGCAAGACACGCCTGTCCACGGCCTTCAAAGATCTCGGCAAAAAGCGAGTAACAACCCCGCTGACGACCGCAGCGGGTGAGCATTTGGTAACTGCGGCTGGTGAGCAAATAGAGGCCGAAGTAATGCAAGGCGACACGCTCTACTTTAACGCATTCACCGAAGACATGTTCTCGTGGGACAACGATTTGGATGGCGATCGCGAGCGGGTGTTGAAGATCAACTCGGCTTCCAACTTCTTCGCTGGGCTGGGCGAGCTGGAAATGGACAACCGCATCCGTCCCTTCCTGAATCGCTACGCGGATTTCGATTTCAAGATCGATACGGTCACCTGGGAAGTCAGCTTTTCCCGCGAGGTCACGACCGGCGTGGCCACCGCCATGGTCGAAAACATCAAGGTGTCCCGCGGCGAGGAGAACATCTTCATCTGGTGCTTCTTCCTCGCCATCGTCCAGCTTGCGCTGGACGGCGCGGAGGCCTACCGCTGGGTCAAATACGTCTATATTGACGACCCGGTTTCGTCCCTTGACGAGCACAATGCCATCACTGTCGCGAGCAATCTGGCGCAATTGCTCAAGAAGGAGGACAGCACGCTCAAAACCGTCATCTCCACACACCACACCTTGTTCTTCAACGTGCTGTGCAATGAGCTGGGCCGGGCCAACAAATATTTCCTCAGCCGCGACAAGACTTCGGTCGGCTATGTCATCCGCCAAACCGGCGACACTCCATTCTTCCACCACGTCGCGGCGCTCGCCGATCTCTACGAGGCGGAGCGTAGTGGCCGGCTATTCACACACCATTTCAACATGCTGCGTTCGATCCTGGAAAAGACCGCCAGTTTTCATGGCTACTCGAGCTTCTCCGCCTGCATCAAACAGGATGCCGGCGACGAAGACGGCGTCCTGCATACGCGCCTGATCAACATTCTCAGCCACGGTAACTATTCCCTCTATGAGCCGCAGGAGATGTTGGAGGAAAACAAGAACTACTTCCGCACAATCCTCCACGGTTTCATCAACCGCTACCCGTTCAACCCCGCATTGTTCCCGACCGCAGCCGTCCCTGCCGCCACACCTGCGCCCGCACTCGCCCCAACTACATGACCGACCAATCCCAAAAAGAACTGGGCAAAATCCTCTGGGACATTGCCGACGACCTGCGCGGAGCGATGAACGCGGACGATTTCCGCGACTACATGCTGTCCTTCCTCTTCCTGCGCTACCTTTCGGGCAACTACGAGGCGGCGGCCAAGAAGGAGCTCGGAAAGGATTATCCGAAGCTGGAGGGCGACGACCGCCGTGTGCCGCTGGCCCTCTGGTATGCGAACAACCCCGATGACATCACCGAGTTCGAGAAGCAGATGCGCCGCAAGGTGCATTATGTCATCCAGCCGTCGCACCTATGGAACAGCATCGCCAATATGGCCCGCACCCAGAATGGCGAGTTGCTCAACACCCTGCAGGCTGGTTTCAAATACATCGAAAACGAATCCTTCGAGAGCACCTTCCAGGGCCTGTTCTCGGAGATCAACCTCGGCTCCGACAAACTCGGTCGCACCTACACTGACCGCAACGCCAAGCTCTGCACGATCATCGCGAAGATTGCCGAAGGGCTGGGGGAATTCTCGGACGAGATCGATGCCCTCGGCGACGCCTACGAATACCTCATCGGCCAGTTTGCCGCCGGTTCCGGCAAGAAGGCGGGCGAGTTCTACACCCCGCAACAAATTTCCGACATCCTCTCCGCCATCGTCACCCTCGACAGCCAGGAACCCGCGACCGGCAAGAAAGACCGTCTGGCCAGCGTCCTCGACTTCGCCTGCGGCTCCGGCTCCCTGCTGCTCAACGTGCGCAAGCGCATGGGACCGCATGGCATCGGCAAGATCTACGGTCAGGAAAAGAACATCACAACCTACAACTTGGCGCGCATGAACATGCTGCTGCACGGGGTGAAGGACTCGGAGTTCGAAATCTACCACGGCGACACCCTGACCAACGATTGGGACATCCTGCGCGAGCTGAACCCCGCCAAGAAACCCGCCTTCGATGCCATCGTCGCCAACCCGCCCTTCAGCTACCGCTGGGACCCCACCGAGGCCATTGGCGAGGACGTGCGCTTCAAGAACCACGGACTCGCCCCGAAATCCGCCGCCGATTTCGCCTTCCTCCTCCACGGATTCCACTTCCTCAAGGACGAAGGCGTCATGGCCATCATCCTGCCTCACGGCGTGCTTTTCCGCGGAGGCGCAGAAGAGCGCATCCGCACCAAACTTCTTAAGGACGGCCACATCGACACCGTTATCGGCCTGCCCGCGAATCTTTTCTACTCAACCGGCATCCCGGTGTGCATCCTCGTGCTCAAGAAATGCAAGAAGCCCGACGACGTGCTCTTCATCAACGCCGCCGAGCACTTCGTGAAAGGCAAGCGCCAGAACCAACTCACGGAAGAGCACATCGAAAAGATTGTCTCCACTTACCAGCATCGGAAGGTCGAGGACCGCTACTCGAAGCGCGTCCCGATGGAGCTAATCGCCAAGGAAGGCTACAACCTGAACATCTCCCGCTACATCAGCACGGCGACCGCAGAGGCAGAGATCGACCTAGCTGTAACTCACAACAACTTGCTTCAGATCGAAAAGAAAATCAAAGAGGCGACACGAGAACATAACAAGTTTCTTGACGAACTAAAGCTGCCTCCGCTGCCGGTCGATGAATCGGACAAAGCTAAGAAAAGTTAAGTAATGTCTAATCACCTTCTATGAGCACATGGCTATATCAATTAAACGCCCAAGACTGGTCACCGGAAACCTTCCGCTACGAAATCTGGGAGGGCAAATCGTGGCATTGGCGCTACGGAAAGAAACAGGACAAAGCCATGCCCGAGACCGGCGACACGATCATGTTCTTCTATGCACCCAGCGGTTGCGACGACCCCGGCTTTTATGGATGGGCCGTGCTCGAGCGTTGTCACGCTGAGAGCCAGACACTCTACTTTTTGCCTGCTGCCCCGACCAATCGCCTAAAAATGGACCCGTGGTGGGATCAGTCAGCGAAGAAACTCGCCGACTCGATACGTGGTCGCATGACTCAGGCCACTCTGTTCCGTATCGAAGATGCGGAGCGCCTTCGACTCCGCACTGCCCTCAGGCGCTGGCTTATCGGCTGAGCCGGTTGGAATTTGACGCAGTGTAGTGTTTGCTCAAAAGATTGTCTGTCGCTCGGGGACGCAGAGAATCGTTGGCGATAGACAACATTCCACTTTTAGAACTATGCCTATACCGGAGTCGGATTACGAGGAGATCGAGCTTCCTGCCTACAAGGAAATCCTGGATGACGGGAGGCGGATGTTTTTGGAGGTTACGCTAAAGCACAACGGCATTTGGAGAATCCACAAGAGCGACCCAGATACAGTGTTCCCAAGTGACTTCCATGCCGATCGTCTTGACGCAGCAGAGAAGCTCGATCTCTACACTGGCGACGTTTACTCGGCAGTGAATCGAAGCCATCTGCGGACAGAGCCCAAGAAGGCTATGCGTTTCATTTTCCAGGCATTGCAGAAAAGCAAAGAAGCTCGAATACAGAGCTGCCTTAAGCAGAAAGGTAAATTCACTTACCTGGATTGAAGATACAGAAAGAGTTTGGTTGCGGATATTGCTGTCGGCTGAGCCGCCTAGGCTAGAGCACTAGTCGCCGGTTGTCGTTTGACGCAGGGTCGGCTTTGCCCAAGGGTTCGCCCGCCGCCGCTGGTGAGTGCAGTGCTCCCCTCAGCCATCAAGTCCCTGAGCATGGCGCTTGCTCCGCGTCGGACGCGCCCATACCGTTCCGCGTCATCCCGGGGCCACGGCTGTGACGAGTCACGCCATGCCTGCCCCTTTTCCTTTCTTCGACCTTGTCCTAACCCGCTCGTTTTCGGCTGGTTGCCAGTGGTGGGGGTCATTGGCAGCCGACGGCCACCCGGGGTTCGAATCCCCCCTTCACCCCGGGGGAGAATCCGCTTGCGACAGCGCCGAAAACGGCGCTATCTACGAGGCAACATACCCGCCACGCCTCTACTGGGCACCGCAAGGTGACCGGCAAGCGCACCCCGGCGGGTGCTTCGTTTTTGGAGGGGCGTCATGAGGTTCACCAAGCCCTCCATGACGATCCCGGAGCAGTTGGCCAAGCTCCAAGCCCGTGGTTTGCAAGTGGTTGACCGAGCAACCGCCGAACACTGTCTCCGCTATGTCGGCTACTATCGTCTGTCCGCCTACGCCCTGACTTTTCAGGACTGCACCAAGCCGGGCAAGCCCTTCCGCCCGGGCACGACCTTCGAGCAACTTATCGACCTCTACCGGTTCGACCGTGAATTGCGCCTGCTGGTGCTCGATGCCATCGAACGGGTGGAGGTGGCGGTGCGCAGCGCGCTGAACAATGAACTGTGCCTGCGCCATGGTCCCCACTGGTTCATGGCTGGGGCCCACTTCCATGGGGAATTCGGGCATGCGAAATTCCTTGGCGAGCTGCGCGAGGAATATCGGCTTGCGGCGGATGGCCGCGGCCCCACGCGACCGCATCAGGAAGTGTTTATCAACCACTATTACCAAAAATACGGCGACCCAGAACTTCCGCCGTCCTGGATGGTGTTCGAGACCTTCACCATCAACACCGTCTCCCGCATGTATCGCAATCTGGCCTCCCGCCAGCTGCGGCAGACATTGGCGACCATGTTTGGGACGGATGAAGTCATCTTCCGGGGCTGGCTGCACACGCTCAGCTATGTGCGCAACCTCTGCGCCCACCACGCCCGTTTGTGGAACCGCCGGTTGGTGATCAAGTTTACCGTCGCCAACAAGCATCACGCCGTGCTCGATCATGGCGACTCGCTGTATGCGACCGCCGTGGTGCTGCGCAGCCTGCTACGTCGGGTGGCGCCGGAAACGCAATGGCACTGGCGCCTGCGCGATCTCATCAGTCGTTACCCCGGCCTGCAACTCCGCGCCATGGGTTTCCCGACCGACTGGCAACGGAACTCGTTTTGGGATTTTCCGCACACCCCGTAAGGCTGCGGATAGTGCAGTCGGCTGAGCCGGTTGGAATTTGACGCAGGGCAGGCTTTGCCCAAGGGTTCGCCCGCCGCCTAGGGCCACAGGCGGCACTTGTTCAAATGGCGGGTGAAAACAAACTGGCCTTGGTGCCGCGCACCTATTCCTATCTCCGTCAGGCGGTCGAGGGTGCGATGGTCAAGGGCCGTCAGGCGGTTAACGCTGGGTATGAGCAAATTACCAGGATTAAACTAATAAGTTGCATATTAGTAATAGGCCGAAATACTAAATCTGACTTTATTAGTATTACATTAGTAACACCTCACGTATGAAACATCCCGACAAGCCTCCGGCCATGTCCGACCTGCTGAGCAAATTGCAGGACGCCACCAAGCTTGAGCAGATTTTCGCGCTCTCTCAGACCGAGCGGTCGACCCGGCAATACCTGCATTGGGATAAGTTGCGGCATCTGCCGGCGCCCGAAGGTGTCAGCCATGAGGAGTGGTGGCTGGCGCTGAAGTTGTCACGCCATGGCGTGCTGCGTCCGGTTTCGTTAAAGAACCTCAAGGGCGAGCCGTTTCAGTTCTGTGTGCCGGAGTTGGTGCAGGAGGAGCTGCACCAAATAGACATCGGCGCAGGCGGAGCCATCGGCGTGCCGGAACCCATTACCAATCCACAGACCAAGGATCGTTACTTGATCCGGTCCTTGATGGAGGAAGCCATCACCTCGAGCCAATTGGAAGGGGCGGTGACTACGCGCGAAGTTGCCAAGGAGATGATCCGCACCGGCCGTGCCCCCCAGGACATCAGCGAGCAGATGATTCTGAATAACTTCGTGACCATGCAGCGCATCACGGAACTCAGAAAGCAAGCGCTCACTCCGCAAATGGTCTTTGATGTGCACCGTTTGGTGACCGAAAAGACGCTGGATGATCCCACTGCAGCCGGTCGCTTTCGTCGCTCGGACGAAAAGCGGGTGGTCGGTGACGACTACGGCGAGGTATTTCACGAACCGCCGCCCGCCGAAGAACTCGAAGCCCGGCTGTCGGCGATGTGTGATTTTGCCAACGGCAAAACCCCGGCATACTTTGTCCACCCCGTGGTGCGGGCGATCATCCTGCATTTCTGGCTGGCCTATGACCATCCGTTTGTTGACGGCAACGGACGGACCGCCCGGGCGCTGTTCTATTGGGCGATGCTCAACAACGGGTGCTGGCTTTTTGAGTTCATCTCGATCTCGAACATTCTGCGCAAGGCGCCGGTCAAATATGGCCGTTCGTTCCTCTACACCGAAACGGACGACAATGACTTGACATATTTCATTGTGGCACAGACCCAGGTCATCCGGCGTGCCATAGCCGAATTGCACGCCTACATTGATGGCAAAACGGCTGAGGTCCGGGAATTGGAGTCGCATGTGCGCGCCTTGAACCTGTTCAATCATCGACAGGCAGACCTGATACGGCATGCCATGAAACATCCGTATCACCACTACACCATTGGCAGCCATCAGAAGAGTCACAATGTGGTTTATCAAACAGCACGAACCGATCTGCTGGATTTAGAGGCTCGTGGTGTCCTGGAACACAAGAAGCGTGGCAGACAGTTGTTTTTCACCGTGCCTGGCAATCTCTCCGAGCGTCTCCGGAAGCTAGAAAAGAAAGCAGGAGTGTAAGAAATCAAAAGAGGCGTGTCACAGATATTGCTGTCGGCCGAGCCGCCTAGGCTGCCGCACTAGTCGCCGGTTGTCGTTTGACGCAGGGTAGGCTTTGCCTAACTCTCCGCCCGTCGCCAACGTTTGGAAGCCATGAGCCTGCAACTACTCCAGCAAAAGCTCCCAGAGGTGAGGGCATGGATCGACCGCACGCTGGCGGCTCACGCCGCCCACGCCCGCGGCGTCGCTAATCTCGGGTTTCCGCGGCTGGGGTCCTACTATTCCCCAACACTGCTGGCCTCCGCCAAGGCCATCCCCGTGGCGCAGGTGCCTGCACCTCCTTTGGCCAGCATGGGCCTAGCCGGCTTCGATAAGTTTGAGAACCTGAACGCCGCCGGCATCACCTATCTGAATTCCTTCTTCGTGCGGCTTGGGTTTGAGCGCAACGAGTCGCTGCACTTCCACGAACTCGTGCATGTGGTGCAGTGGCAACACCTCGGCCCCGATAAATTCATCATGGCCTATGCGCTGGGCCATCTCCTGAACGGCGGCTACCGCACCAATCCTTTTGAAGTCATGGCTTACGATCTCGAAGCGCGCTTCGACCAGCATGCTCCCGCGTTTGATGTGGCCTCAATCGTGCGCCCGGAACTCGATCGCCTCGTCCCCGCGCTCCTCGCTTCCGCCAGCAATCTCTGACTGACCGGATTGCAATTTGACGCCGGGCAGGCTTTGCCCAATTCTCCGACTATCCCCATGCGCGCACTAATTCTACCCTTGATTGTCTTGTGTCTGACGGCGAGCGCCCGGGCCGAGACTTACACGCTCCGTGATCACAGCAAGCTGATCCTCGTCGCCCCCGCGGGCTGGACCCAAAGCCAAGCGGACCTGGGTGACCTGATATTCCGGTTCACGCCCAAGAATCCCAAGACCAACGCGGCCGGCGAACTGACGGTCAGCGCGGGCGTGGTCGACGAGTATGCCACCAAGGACAAACTTTTCCGGTATGTGGCGGATATGGCCCGGGAAATGGCGGCTTCGCTGACACCAAAACCGCGCGTGCCCGACGTGAAGCCCTTCAATTGCAAGCAGGGCTTCGGCTTCTTCTACTCCCTGGTCGACCCCAGCCTGGTCGGCAAGGAATCCGAACCCGGCAACTTCAAGCAGGTCACCGGCGGCGTGATTCGCCTGGGTCCGGGCGTGATGGTCGAGGTGCATATCGCTTCCGACGGAGACCAGACCGAGGGCTACCAGCAACTGCTCGCCATGGTCGAGGGGCTGGAGCTGAAGCGCTGATCACCGGCTCATCAGCGCGCGCAGGTCCGCGGGCACGACCTTCGCCAGGTTGGGCACCATCCACTTGAAGAAGCGCCTGATCTCCTCGTGCGCGCCAGGCAACAGGCTCAGCTCCGGCGCAGAGAGCGTGACCTTGAGCGGCTTGTCGGTCTTCTGGCGGGTGTAGATCTCGAGCACGGGCACGCCGGCCCGGCCCTTCACGCCGTGGTCGCCCATCACAAACTCAAAGCTGGCGAGCTTCCGGCTCTTCGCGTCGCGCCACGCACTGAGCCGCGCGCCGTTGTGGGATTTATACTGCTCCCGGATCAGCCCGGGCGGATTGCGCACGTAGCCCGTGGGCGTGCAGGGGGCGAAGGAGGACCCGGTGACCACCGTCTCGAAGAGCTGCAGATAGGCCTTCTGCCCGGCCTTGTCCTCGAATTGCAGCGTCAGGCCGCAGAAGGAGTGGCTGTGGTAGGTGCGGAAATGCGCGACCTTGCACGGCACCTGCATCGCGTGACCCTCCAGGGTGAGTCGCAGCACGGTTGGCTCGCCGCGCACCGCGACGGCCGCCGGCGGCAGTTGCAGGCGGGCGCCCACGCTGGAGAAATCCGCCAGCTGCCCGGCCCAGTCGCAGCCCCGGCCAACCGACGCGGGCGCGGTGCTGCCGGTGAGATTCACCGTGGCCTTGAGGGGGAAGCCCGCGCCGATCGGGTAGCGCGTGGCCTTGCGCTTGTCGAGGAGCCAGCCGAGCGCTCCCTGCTTGAAACTGAATAGCCGTTTGAACAGCAACACAGGTCGCACGCTAGGGCGGGTCCGCCGGTGGTTCAAGCGCGGCTTCGGCGGGATCGGGGCCGGGCCGGCGGGCCGGGGTGGCGGCGCTCAGATTCAGAACAATTTGACGCCGGGTGGGGCAGCTTGGTTGGTTTGCCGCTGTCTCCAATCGATATGCCAAACCCTGTTGTCTTAGTGGCGCTGCTGGTGGTGGCCGCCGCCTTGCTGGCGCTCAAGGCCATGCTGGGGCGCAAAGGCAAGGCCTACTACCTGCGCAAATCCCTCTTCACCCCGGCCGAGCAGGCGTTCCTCCGGGTGCTGGAGCGGGAGCTGCCGCGTGGCGTCCGGGTCTTCGGCAAGGTGCGGCTGGAGGACATCTTCGGAGTGACGAAGGGCTTCGACCGCAGCGAACACCAGGCATCGCGGAATCGGATCAGCCGGAAGCATGTTGATTTCCTGCTCGTGCGCTCGGGCGACTTTGCCCCGCTGGCCGGCATCGAGCTGGACGACCGCTCCCACGAGGCGGAGGACCGCCGGCAGCGCGACGCGTTTGTCGACTCCGCCTTCGCCAGCGCCGGCCTGCCCCTGCTCCATGTCCCCGTGCAGAAGTCCTACAACCCCGCCGAGCTCAGGGCCCAGGTCGCCGCTATCATTAAAACCTGAGAGATCACCCCGACCGGCCGGGAGGCCGGCCCCCCAGGGTGCAAAACCCACCGGCGGACCTTGCGGCCTCCGTGTTTAAATCCGGGAGTTGATCAAGCCGCCTTGTGGCTGCATGGGCGCGGATGAGAATCCCGACCCTGGTCAGCGGAATATTTATCCGTGTCCATTCGCGTGATGTTCCCTTGTGGCCCAACGGGCGTCCACTGCGGTCACCCCCTGCGCTTTCGCTCCGGGGCCACGCCGGGCGGCATGCCCAGCTGCGCGCTCCGCGCTTCGCCCGTGGCGAACCATGAAAATCACAGGATCAATTCCCAGTAGCCGACGTCGATCCACTGCTTGAATTTGAAGCCGGTCTCCTTGAAGTGGGCGACCTTCTGGAAACCGAGCTTTTCGTGCAGCGCGACGCTGGCCGCGTTGGGCAGGGCCACGCCGCCGATGACGCCGTGGTAGCCGCTTTGCTTCAGGCCGGCGATGAGCGCGGTGTAGAGCCTGGTGCCGAGCGCGCGGCCGGTCGCCGCCTGGTCGAGGTAGACGGTGGCCTCCACGGTGTAGCGGTAGGCGCAGCGGGACTTCCATTTGCCGGCGTAGGCGTAGCCGAGGACTTTTTCGTCCCCGGCCCAGACCAGCCAGGGCAATTTCGCCGCGGCGACCTCGGCCATGCGCCCGGACATTTCCGCGACGCCGACGGGTTCCTCCTCGAACGTGATGATGGTGTTCGCGACGTAATGGTTGTAGATCGCGGCGATGGCCGCGGCATCGGCGGTGGTGGCGGGGCGGATCATGGGGAAGGTGTTGGGGCCGAATGCAGCAGGCCGCAAGCCAAGGTGGGACTGTAGCGGCGGTCTGCGACCGCCGGTGTTTGTCAATTCGGCGCTCATGGAGCGCCGCTACGGCTATTTTGCAGGCGGCGTGGCGCGGCCCTTGGCGGAAAGATAAGCGGCGAACGGGCCCGGGCGAAGGCCCTTGAGGCCGGCGACGACGAGCGAGGCGTTGGGGTCGGCGCCGGCGGGACCGGTGTGGGTGTGGTCCTTCGGGAAAAAGGCATTCACTTTTTCCGGGCCGAGCTTCGGGCATTCGCCGGCGCTGTCGCCGTGGCCGCTCAGGGCTTGGGGGCGAGATGGCCGGCGGCGACGGCGTCGTCGATCATGCGGACGGCGTATTCCCAAATGGCCTGGGAGCCGGCCGCGACGTGGGCGTTGCGGGCGAGCACGCGGTCCTGGGTGATGCCGTGCTTCTGCCAGGCGTGGCCGTCGGTGAGGCAGTTAAGCAGCATCGGGTGGAAACGGTCGCAGGCGGCGGCGAACCTGGCCTCGGGGGTCCGCTGCTCCTCGAACTCGTCCCAGAGTGCGCGGAACTCCGCGGCCTGGTCCGGCGGCAGCAGGCCGAAGATGCGCGTGGCGGCCTTCGCCTCGCGCTCGTGCTGGTCGGCCATGTTCTTGGTGTCGTAGGCAAAGGTGTCGCCGGCGTCGATTTCCACGAGGTCGTGGATGAGTACCATCTTGAGGACGCGCAGCACGTCGAGCGGCTGGTGGTTGGAATGCTCGGCGAGCACGATGACCATGAGCGCGAAGTGCCACGAGTGCTCCGCGCTGTTCTCGGCGCGGCGGCTCTGCGTCACGACGGTCTGGCGGAAAACCTCCTTGAGCTTGTCCACCTCGGTGATGAAGGCGATCTGGCGGCGGAGACGTTCGGCGGCGGGGGGATTCATGGGGCGAGGAGGGGAGTGAGGACCTTCACCCAGATGGCATAGCCCGCGGGCTTCATATGCAACTGGTCTTCGCGAAACAGCCCGGGTCGCGTGTGCCCGGCGGCGTCGAGCAGCGGCGAGGCAACATCCACGAAGAGACAGCGCCTGTCGCCGGCGCAATCCGCGGCGATGAGGGCGTTGGTTTTCAGCACCGCGTCGCGGATGCGGGCGCGCGAAGGGCTTTCCTTGATGGCGAGATAAAGCAGGCGTGCCTGCGGCAGCGCGGCGTGGAGCCTGGTGCGGAATTCGCGGAAATCCGCGGCCACCTGCTCGGGCGATTTCCCGTCCGCGAGGTCGTTTTCGCCCGCATAGAGCACGACCGTGCGCGGATGGTGCGCGAGGACCAGGCGGTCCTCATAGAACACGCTGTCGGCGAGCTCCGAGCCGCCGAAGCCGCGGTTGATGACATTGCGCCCGGGAAAATCCTCCCCGAGTGTCGTCCAGAAACGAATCGACGAGCTGCCGACAAAGACAATGCCGTCCGGGCGCGGCGGGTGGACGGCGTCGGCCTGCGTGAAGTGGTCGATGTCGGCCGCCCAGTCGGCGGGCCTGGCCTGGGCGGGCGGCAGCGCCGCCAGCAAAAGCAGGAGGGAAACGAGGCGGTGAACGGATGCAGGTGAGAGGGCGGCGGGCACGAATCCAGCGTAGTTTGTCCGGGCCGGGGTGCAACTCATCGCTTCCCGGCGTGCGCGGGCTTGCACGGGAGCCGAATCGGGCTTTTTTGGGCGGATGCTTAAATCCGTCCGCCTTCCCCTCGCGGCGGCGCTCGCGCCCGTCTGGGCGCTGGCCGCCTTCAACTATCCCGCCAGCAAGACCGTCGAGCACGTCGACGACTACCACGGCACGAAGGTCGCCGATCCCTACCGCTGGCTGGAGGAACTGGACTCCCCCGACACCAAGGCCTGGGTGCAGGCGCAGAACGTCTTCACCGACGCCGAGCTGGCCAAGATGCCCGAGCGCGCCATCGTCAGGCAGCGGCTCACCGAGCTTTGGAACTATCCGCGCACGGGCCTGCCGTTCAAGGAGGCGAACTGGTATTTCTACACCAAGAACGACGGCCTGCAGAACCAGTCGCCGCTTTTCGTGACGGACGGCCTGCGCGGACAGGAGCGCCTGCTGATCGACCTGAACACGCTGTCGGCCGAGGGCACGGTGGCGCTCGCCGGCTGGTCGCCGTCGCAAGACGGCAAGTGGCTGGCCTACGCCCTGGCGACGGGCGGCTCCGACTGGCGCGAGTTGCACCTGCGCGACATCGCCACGGGGCAGGACGCCGCCGATGTCGTGAAATGGGCGAAGTTCACCGGCCTGAGCTGGACGGACGACAGCCGGGGATTTTTCTACTCGCGCTATCCGGAGCCCGCCGGCGGCGACAGCAAGGTCTTCAGCAAACTCGAAAACCGGCAGCTCCGCTACCACCGCGTCGGCACGCCCCAGGGCGAGGACCAGCTGGTCTTCGCGATGCCGGAGCAGCCGTCGTGGTTTCCCAGCGGCGCGGTGTCGCCCGACGGCCGGTTCCTGGTCATCTCCGTTTCGCAGCCGGGCAAGCTGGGCAACAGCATTTACTACCAGGATCTCGGCGACGCCCAGCATCCGGTCTTCGACGGACCGGTGGTGAAGCTCATCGACCAGTTCGCGGCCAGCTACAGTTTCCTCGGCAACCAGGGCCGGCTTTTCTACTTCACCATCGATGCGGACGCCCCGCGCGGGAAGATCGTGGCCGTCAACCTCGATGCCCCGGCCGGCACGCCGGCCGCGACGGTTGTCGCCGAGTCGGGCGACACGATGGAGGACGCCCGCATCTCCGCCGGCAAGTTCGTCGTCACCTACCTGCACGACGTGGTGAACCGCATCGCGCTGTTCAATCTCGACGGCGCACCCGCCGGCCAGATCCCGCTGCCCGGCATCGGGGCGGTGACGGCAATCTCCGGCAAGTTCAAGGACCCCGAGCTGTTCATCGGTTACTCCTCATATCTTGCGCCCGGCACCACGCTGCGGCATGATCTCGCAACCGGCAAAACCGGGACCTGGCACGAGACCAAGGTGGCGTTCGATGCGTCGCAATACGAGGTGAAGCAGGTTTTCTATCCCTCGAAGGACGGCACGAAGATCCCGATGTTCATCGTGCACAAGAAGGGCCTGAAGCTCGACGGCACCGCGCCGACCTGGCTCTACGGCTACGGCGGCTTCAACGTCACGCACAAGCCGAACTTCGCCGTGCCGCCGCTCGTCTGGATCGAGCGCGGCGGGATTTATGCCGACGCCTGCCTGCGCGGCGGCGGCGAATACGGCGAGGACTGGCACAAGGCCGGCACGAAGGAGCGCAAGCAAAACGTCTTTGACGACTACATCGCCGCCGCCGACTGGCTGGTCGCGCAGGGGTACACCTCGCACCGCAAGCTGGTGCTCGACGGCCGCTCCAACGGCGGCCTCCTGCTCGGCGCGGTGGTCAACCAGCGGCCCGACCTCGCGGCCGCGGCCGTGCCCGCGGTCGGCGTGATGGACATGCTGCGCTACCACAAATTCACGGTCGGCGCCGGCTGGGCGTCGGACTACGGCAACTCGGACACACCCGAGGGCTTCAAGTATCTCGTGGCCTACTCGCCGCTGCACACCGTCAGGCCGGGCGCAAAATATCCGGCGATCCTCGCCACCACCGGCGACCACGATGACCGCGTCTTCCCCGCGCATTCCTACAAATACGCCGCGGCGATGCAGGCGGCGGCCGACCCGGCCAGCGGGCCGGTCCTCATCCACATCGAGTCCAACGCCGGCCATGGCGGTTCCAGCGGCACGTCGCCGGTCTCGAAGACCATCGCGGACTGGTCGCTGCGCATGGGCTTCGGCGCGCACTACACCGGCTGGGGGAGGTAGGGCTGCGGCGAGGGTGGGGCGCGTTGCCCTCAACGCGGTCTCCCCGCGGCTTGGGGGCAAGCCGCTCCACCATTTATTACCGCCTGCAGGGTTGATTTTTGTGCGGGTGGCCTGTTGCTTGGCGCACTTCATGAAGATTCTCGTTGCGGACAAAATCTCCCCGTCTGGCGTCGCTTATTTCCGCCAGCAGCCCGGCTTCGAGGTCATCGAAGCCTACAACACACCGCCGGCCAAATTGCTCGAGCTGGTGCGCGACGTGCACGCCATCGCCGTGCGCTCCGAAACGAAAATCACCGCCGAGGTGCTGGCGGCTGCGCCGCTGCTGAAGGTGGTGGGCCGGGCGGGGGTCGGCGTGGACAACGTGGATGTCGACGCGGCCACCGAGCGCGGCGTCATCGTGATGAACACGCCCTCGGGCAACACGGTGGCGACCGCCGAGCTGACCTTCACCCACCTGCTCTGCGGCGCGCGCCCCGTGCCGCAGGCCGCCGCCTCGATGCGGGCCGGCCAGTGGGACCGCAAGAATTTCTCGGGCATCGAGCTTTTCCGGAAAACCCTCGGCATCGTCGGCCTCGGCCGCATCGGCACCGAGGTGGCGAAGCGCGCCCAGGCCTTCGGCATGCGTGTCGTGGCCTACGATCCCTATCTCGCCGCCAGCCGCGCCAAGGCCATCCAGGTCGAGGCGGTCACGCTCGACGAGCTGCTGTCCCAGTCGGACTACATCACGGTGCACATGCCGCTGACCGACGACACGCGCTACATCATCGACGAGGCGGCCTTCGCCAAGGCGAAGCCCGGCCTGCGCATCTTCAACTGCGCCCGCGGCGGCATCATCAAGGAGAGCGCGCTCGTCGCCGCATTGAAGTCCGGCAAAGTCGCCGCCGCCGGCCTCGACGTGTTCGAGGACGAACCCCTCGCCAAGGACAGCGAGCTGCGCAGCCTGCCCAATGTCACCCTCACGCCGCACCTCGGGGCCTCGACCGCCGAGGCGCAGGACGCGGTCGGCGTCGAGGTGGCGGAGCAGATCAGCGACGTGCTCAACGGCGGCGTGATCCGCAACGCCGTGAACATGCCTGCGATGGACGCCGCCGCGCTGAAGATTTTCGGGCCCTACCTCGAACTCGGCGCCAAGCTCGGCACACTCGTGCAGCAGATCTCGCCGCCGCAGATCGCAACGCTGCGCGTCACCTATTGGGGCAGGATCGTGGACCTCGACGCCAACGCTGTCACGCGCGCCATCATCCGCGGCTACCTCCGCCGGATCAGCGGCGAGGGCGTGAACTTCGTCAACGCCCCGCTGGCGCTGGAGCGCCTCGGCGTGAAGGCCGAGGTCATCAAGTCCACCGCCGACACGGACTACACCGAGCTGATGCAGGTCGAGGCGGTCGCGGCCGACGGCACGGTGCGCAGCGCCGCCGGCACGCTCATCGGCAAGGCCAACTCCCCGCGGCTGGTGGCGCTCAACGGCCGCGAGGTGGAGGCGGCCCCGGCGGGGGCGTTGCTCATTTACGAGAACCACGACGAGCCCGGCATCATCGGCATGGTCGGCACGCTGATGGGCCGCGACCAGGTGAACATCGCGGCCATGTCGCTGAGCCGCAACAACGCCGGCGGCACGGCGCTGTGCGTGCTGAATCTCGACACCCAGCCCTCGCCCTCGGCCCTTAAGGAGTTGACCAGCCATCGCGCCATCAAGCAGGCTGTGGTGGTCAACCTCTGATGCCCGTTTGCCCGTTCAAAGCAGCAGTCCTGACGTGTCATTCTGAACCCGCCGTGGCGGGTGAAGAATCCAGTGGATTTTTGTGGAGAGCCCGTCTCCTGACGGTCCGCGGAGGACCGGGAGGCCGTCCCTCCAATGGATGCTTCGCTGTGCTCAGCATGACAGGAATGGGATTATGATGTGGCCCTATGTCATCGCCGCGGTGGCGGGCTATCTGCTCGGGTCGCTGCCGTTTGGCTGGCTGGTGGCCCGCGCCAACGGCGTTGATATTTTCAAAGCCGGCAGCGGCAATCCCGGCGCGACGAACGTCAAGCGCGTGCTCGGCTCCAAGGCCGGCAACACCGTGCTGGTGCTCGACATCCTGAAGGGTGCAGTCGCGACCGCCTGGCCATTGCTGCCGATGCTGGCAGCGCCGCAGCCGATGGTGCTGGCGGCAAGGGCGTAGCCACGGCGGCGGGCGGGTTGTTCGTGCTGATTCCGCTGGCCTGCGCGATAGCCGCCGCGACCTGGGGTATTGTTTTCCTGGCCTTCCGCTATGTATCGCTCGCCTCGATTCTCGCGGCCGTGGCGGTGATCACGGCCAGCTGGCTGCTGCCGTATCATATGGCGATCAGTGTCATTACCTCGGTGCTGGGCGGGTTCGTCATCCTGCGGCACCACGAGAACATCAAGCGGCTGCTGAACGGCACCGAGAACAAGTTCGCGAAGAAACCGCCCGCGTAAAGCTCTGTAGCCTGTCTTCCTTTGAAAACGTGATCACCGAGTTACGAGCTACGACCGCGTTCAAGTCGCGTAGATCCTCTAAATCTTCCACGCGAGAACGCAGGCGCTTCAGCTCCGCGCTCAGGCGGTGCAGCGAGGGCTTGGCTCGGACGGGACGTTTAGTCTTGGGAAGGCATATTGCATATATATAGGAACCTACCCAAGACTAAGGCGCGCCCGCAGCCGGGTCCCAACTTGTGTCATCTCCGCGTCAGTCAGTGCGCCGAGTCGCTGCTCCAGCCGGACAACCGGCACCGATTGCACCTGCTGCAGATGAAATGCACCGGCTTTGAGAAAGGGCTTCGGAATTGCCAGTTCCCAAGGGAGACCACGCAGGGCGGTGGTGTGCGGGACTACAGTGACAAGCATCAAGTCATCGCCCGCTGGATAATCGGTCAGAAGCAGACAAGGCCT
>WNFI01662937.1_pt1 | contig 24534 bp, 31 predicted proteins | sample 5400471 | NCBI WGS metagenome assembly WNFI01 (sample SAMN13153348, study PRJNA577476) | soil metagenome | isolation source: 100 cm saprolite on Douglas fir-dominated hillslope | place: USA:California | collected 2013-09-17 | reverse complement strand
CCTGAAGCGCCGTCTGGCTGGCCGTTTGATTTATTGAAGAGCTCGCCGGTAGCAGGATTTGCTTCAAACTGCGCAGCTGGGCCCGAGACCTGGTCGTAAGATTTCGTGGTTGGGTTGTATTTGAAATATCCAAACTGAGCGCTGCCGAACGGCTCTGCTGCTTTTTGTTTGGCGGTCAGGTAGTCAGGCAAATAGCGATAGACCTTTTGAGTTTTGGCGGCGATGGTCGCTTGCGCGGTCTGGTCGGCGAGTTTGGTCAGGTAATCAAGTTTGGCTGCTGCTTGCTGTCTTGTGGTATTGAAATCGTTTGTGTAGCGAGTGACAAAGGCGTTCGTTTCAGTTAAGCCTTGCGTGTAAAGGCCATTTAAGTTCTGTTGCTGGTTTTGGAGGTTTGAAATTCTCTGCTGTGCTTCCTGATTGAGTTCACCCATTCTTTGCGTGCGCGAAACTTCCGAAAGAAAAGGATTTTCATTCAGCGCACCCTTGGCGGTTATGAAATCTTGTTGCGCCTTGGCTATTTGCTGACTTAAATTAAGAATTTGACTCTTAAGGTCGCCTAAGCCTGCCTGTTGGTATGCTTTGTTATAGAGGTCAACGGTGTTCTGGGCTGGTGGTGCTGTGGCTGCTGCCGCGGCGGTGTCTAAGCCAAATTCGTCCCTTATTTGCTGAATTTCTTCTGGTGTAAGGGTGGAGTTCGCCTGGGCAAGCTTGGTCAGGTCGTCAACGGAGAGTCCGGCGTTACCTGCTGTTTGGGCGAGTTGCTGGTTTTGGTTGGTCGGGATTTGCGATTGGTAATTCTGCGCCGAAGCTGTATTTACAGGTGCGTGAAGTTGACCAAAAGAGTTAACCTGTCCGGCGCCCAAAGTGGATGCGTAATTGAAAAGGTCTGGGGGAGAGGAAAACCCCTGTCCCGTGTCTGTCCTGTAATACTCAGGAACATTCGGATTGACTTGTGAGGGACGAGTTGCAAGATGCGGCTGAAAAATTGAATTAAGGGGTTGTGCTTGCGCGGGCTGCGAGGGTGTTACTGGCGCAGGTTGAGGAGCAGGAGTTGAAATTCCCGTTCCGATTTGTGGCTGAATGTGAAACGCCTGGGGAACCTGAACGGAAGTAGCTGGAGCAATCGTCGCGGCTGGAGCGGGATTCTGCGGGTTAGCGCCGCCTTGTAAATTGGGAATTGTTCCTTGAAGTGGTATTGCGCCGCCCTGAAGAGGAGCGGGATATGTTGTTGGCATTTATTTACCAGTTAAACGAACCGATATTGGTGTCGTTGTTGTTAGGGAATCTGTTTCGGAAGAAATTTGGCGGGGCAAAAAACGGGCGGTTCTTGCTTTGGAGCGTAGCACGGCTGTCTGCGAACGGCTTCCAAAGTAGTTCAAGAGTCGCGTAAGCCTCGTCTCTTTCAAGTTTTGCTTTGCTGGGGTCGTTCTTTTTGTTGCTCATCAAAGCCTCTGCGTAAGCGAGCTGGACAATCGCTTCGTTACCTGAATATTGCTGGTTGTCGGTTACCGGGCTGAAGGGCAAAAGGTCTGTCGTGTTTGAAAGAGTCGGCGCTTTGGCTTTGCCGTAGACATCAAAAGTGTCGGTTCCTTGAGCGTAAGCGTTTTTGTTTATGAAAATGAAGGTCTTGTATTCGGACCAGAATTTATCGGTCGCGGTAGGGTTTTGGTCACTCTGAAACCAATTCAGATAGTCTTCCATCATGAGCTTTTTGTATTCAAGGCCTCCGACTTTGAGCAGATAAATTGAACCCTCGACAACGCCTTGCGGGTAGTCGTAATAGTCTTGGTTTACTGCCGTTGTTGCGGTCTCTGCGGCATCTGTGAAAGGCCAACGGCGGTAATCCCAGGCGCGAAGGACGCCGAGATTTATCCACGCGCCCAAATCCGTATCAGAGAAAAGCTGATTGTTAGCAATGTCGGTGTAGTCGATGTTGAGCTTGCGGGAAAGTTCCTGCTTCGCTTCCAAAAAATTCATTCGGGTTTAAGTTAAGGTTGTATATCTCCAAACGCCATTGAGATAGACGTAGAGTCGGCGGTTCGTGCCGTCGTCATAGAGCTGAAACTGGTCAATAAAAGTTTTAGGGGTAACAGTCGGCGCGGCGGTGACGTGTTTGTGTGGCCTGCGGATAGATGAAAGAACCGCAATGAATTCATCTAAAGGATTGCCAGCGTTTGGCGAGTCCTGCTGTCTCTGGACCGGCTGTGAATCCTGTGGGAGTTTCAGTTGTTCGATATGCTGTTGTTTGAGTTCATCGGGAGTCATCAGCCAAGGTCGTTATAAATAAGTTCACCTGATATGAGTTCAGGGACGCTGTTTGTCATGCCGTCCACAAGAATCTTGAGTGCAAACTTCTGTCCGAGAATGCTGTTCTTGGCGTAGAAATAAAGGTCTTTTAGTTCAGTGACGTTTGTAAGCGTGTATTTGCCGAGTAAGTGAAAGGGTTGGACGGAAATAAGAGCGTTTTGTTCGGTCAGGTTTGCAAATGTGGTGTCAAGAGTCCAGACTTCGGTTGCTGTATCAAGCCCGGAAATGCTTGTGATGTGAGCGACAAGGCCGGCGTTTGCGCCTTCCAGAATAGTCACTTCATCTCCGACCTGGGCATCATTGAAACCGCTTAATGTTCCGTTAACGGTGAGTTGGTTGTATGTCGTGGCGGCGACCTTCTGCTGGGCATAATTCCAGAGCTGGCGTTTGAAGTTGTAAATCTTGACGGTGACATTGAAAGTCAGGGGGTAACTGTTGAACTGCGCTGGATAAGTTCCGTAAATGAGTTTAACGGCTTCAGCAGATTTCTTGTTGTTGCCCTCTCCGAGAGGTTCGGTGATGACATAAGCACTTGAAGCGTTATTGTTGCTTAGGGTTCCGAAATTGTTGACGTTGCTTGGAAAGGTCGCTTGCCAGCCGAGATGAATGGTGAATGAGCTGTCAAAGAAGATTGCCCCCATATTCAGGTCTCTCAAGAGTCCTGCAACAGGGACATAATCCCAAAGCCCAGCCTGGGGAGTGTAGCCGTAAGCATTTGGGATGAGGTTGAGAATCCAAACTCCGGGGCGAATGCGGTTTACAGAATTTGCACTGTTCGCAATTAGCAGGGAATCGTTGATGATTTCCGTGCCTTGGGGAAGAACGTTCAAATAAACATCGGTTGTTTTTGCGTCAAAGATTGGGGCGAGTGTTGCAGCAGTATATCCGTTTGTCCAGATGACACGGCGGTTCGTTGTTACTATCCAGTTGCCGTTATAGGGAACAATGCTCTGGATATTGCCGTTGAGCCAAATCCAGGGGGCGATTGACCGCGTTGCGAACGCGTCCCATAGAAAAAGAATAGAGCGATTGCCGAGATTTGCACCGGTTAAGATTCCGTTTCTGCCTGCGCGAGTGGCGCGCGTTGTGAAATTGCTCGGAAGAGTAAACTGCGTGGCGTTGAAGCTGTCGTCCTGCACGTTGTAGAGAGCGAGATTCGCTCCTCGGCAGATAACAACCCAATCCTCATAGGTGTCGGCATGGCAGGGAGTAGAAGCCGGGGAAATGGCTGAGCCAAAATCCTTGAACTGGTCAGTCCAACCAACTTTTATCGCGTATGAAAGACCTGAAGCGGTTGTTCCTGTGTAATTTGTTGAAAGGGTGATGTGTGTTGCGTCAGTGAAAACTGAGATGGTATACCAAACGCTGTTTATGACGATGCGTTTGTTGACCATGCTTGAGGTAAAGGTGGTGCCGGTTCCGACAACAGCGTTTGAGCCGTTCGTTACGGCAATCGTGCCGGTCGTGTAATCGGCTGTCCCGTCAAACTTTCCAAGATATCTGTTGCCGATGTAGAGGAGACGCCCTTTTTGGTCTCCGATAAGGCCGTTGCCGTTGGTAGCAAAATTTGTTGGGTCGGGAATGTAAGCAAGGACCCAGGAGCTTCCGTTCCACTGACAAATCTGTCCATTGGCGTCCACTCCGTATTGTGTGGCTACGCCGCTCGGCGCGGCCTGAGTGATGAATTGGGGAAGGGCAAGACCCGCAAAGCCGTTAGAGTCGGTGTTGCTGGCAATTTTCCAGTTAGGAGTTGCACCATTCTGGGTCTTTTGAAAACCCTGCGAGTGTAAAACCTCGCCCTGACCATATTGGGAGCCGTCGCCGAATCCACTAAAAATTTTGAAAGGCTGAGATTTCAGCATGGGGGATGAGGATATTTATCGGAATAGGAGCTGCCGCGCGAGCTGTATTTGTCAGAATAAGAACTGCCGCGTGAAGAGTATTTGTCGCTGAATGAACTGCCTCGTCCGGAGTATTTGTGGCTCCAGATTGCGGCGAGGCCGTTTAGGCACTTGTCGGTTATTTTTTCAATCAGGGTGATGACTTCTGAAAAACTTCTGGTAATGGCGCGGGAGATTGTGTCTGTTATGGAAAAAGTATCGGTGAGGCTTTTGGTGGGCATTTTAGAAAAGGATTCTGAAAGCGAGATGTTGTCAGAGAAGTTCCTACCGGTGGTCTTGCTAAAGAATTCTGAAAGAGAGAGGGCGTCACTAAGATTCTTCAAGTAAATTTTGCCGATGGAGAAAGCTTCGGTGAGACTGAACGTTTCTATGAGGATTCTTGTGGGAGATTTCATGAACGATTCTGAAATGCTGATGGAGTCGGAGAGGTTTTTGGTCCAGGCGGTGTTACTTGTAGTGACAACGAGTTTTGGGTCTGGCGAGGCTTTGGTTGCGGCTTCGGCAAAATTTCCTGCCAGTTTAGTGATGCCAGAAGCTCCCCACGTTGGGGCTACATTTGCCACATCATAATTGGCGTTCCTTGCCCCGAATTTACTAATCCCGGTTTTACTGATATTTCCCAGGCCAGTGGCATTAAAAACAAAGTTATTATATGCACTGGTTGAAAAACTAGCGTAAGTAGTTGGACTTCCGGTTTGTGAAGTTGAGCCAAGCTGACCAAAATCACTATCTGCTAACGTAGTATTTGAGCCGGGCGTGGAAGTATAAATATCGATATTGGGAGTGTTGGCGTGGTCATCTTGCTTGGAAGTCCCAAAAAGTGAGAGTGTTGCCGCTGAAATAGTTGCGCCAGCGCCAAGCGAGGACGTATCGAATAAAAAAATGCTTCTGACTAATTGATTCCACTGGTTAGTATGACCTGCCGCAGCGTCTTCCCATTCGACGAAATGATTTGGCTGGTTTAGGGCGTCGTGAGAATTACCGGCCCCTGCTCTGATAGTGCCCCAAGCTTCATTTAATAAACCACTTCTTAAGACGTTCCCATCGACTGCCGTAGCCGCAGGGTCGCCGCCGTCTGGATAAGCTGTAAGGGTTGAAAATCCATAACTCCAAGCGGGAATAAAGCGGTCTGCAAGAGCCCAGTCCCAAGCGTGAACCATCCACCATAAAGGACGAAAGGCAAAATATATGCGCTTGCCGAATTTCGGGTGAGTTCTGAAATCAGTCGTGCGTTCTAACAACCACTCGCCGTCTTTTTCAAAGAGCCGGTCACCATAAGAAAATCTGTTGGCGAAAATTTCTGTAATGCGGACATTTGTCGGGCAATCATATTTTTGGATTTTCAGTATCCACCTGAACCAGTGCTTAACGATTGGGGCGTTAGCGAGCCATAAAAGTAAACGCTGGTGCTTTGAAAACCAGTTGTCGGTAAAAGCTAAAAATGGCCCGACATTTTTGTTCATTAAGTCTGGTATTTGTGGGTGACTTGGAGAGAGTCGCCGGAGATGACGTTGATTGCCGAGAAAACTTGATGGGCGAGCAGGTTGCCGCCGGACGAGGCATTGTCGAGTATGCCTTCCTCAGTGACTGCAAAAGAGCCGGTGAAAGTCCAAGTCTTTACGAGCTGGGTCGTGTCGTTTGAAACAGAGGTCGTGACCTGAGTCGCTGTTGCTGCGGCTCGCGCGCCTCCATTGGTCGTGATTTCGGTTTGGAGGGCTGTGTCGCCGGCTGCTGCGGCTGTCGTGCCGGTCCCGATTGCAAGGGCTGTAAAAGCGCTGTATCCGCCCTGGTTTGACATCCTGCCGTTTGCGCCGGCGTGTCCGACGTTCGTAATCAGGTTATGGGTAACGAGCTTAAGGGCATAAAAGCCCGTTATGAGCGGAATTCGGGCCGTAATTGCGAGTTTCTCGCGCAGGAAGCGCCCGAGACGCGTCTCGTTCCAAAGCGGCTTTATATTGCCGTTCTTGTCGCGCAAAACGATTTCGGTTGTCACTTCACGCGTTCGGATTTTCTCTGTTTTAAAGAGGTTCATTTGGTTGAGTGGTTAATTGTTGGATTTTTTCATCCGCAAGTTTGCTAGCGGCTTGTGTTCCGGCGGTCGCCTGTGCGTTGTCCAAATCGGACTGCATAGCGTCTGCCTGGGCTTGGAAGTATTCAGGAGATACGTCTTCTGGAAGATGCGCATATTCCTGAGTGTGGACGACTTGTCCGTCGTCGGTCAGAAACTCAACTTTCGTGACGACCATTACGGCCGGTTCGTCTTGGTTTGTTTCGTTGTTGAAGCGCGGAAGTGTTTGCTTGTCCGCTGAGAGAATTTTGTATTTCATTTGTTCCTTTTGAAAACCATCGCCAGATTGACGCGCTCATCGAGCTTGCGTTGGGCTGGGGTAAGTTTTCCCTTACTTGCCTTTTTGTGAAGGCGCGATTTAATTGATTGAAGCCTTTTCTCAGGGATTTTCTTCCCCTTCTTTACTCCGAGCTGTTTGCGGAGTGCGCCGGGCTTCTTCACGGCGTTTTGCATGAATTTCTTCATTGGTTTTGTTTACTGAGACCTGCTCTCCTGCGAAAGAAGAGCAAAGTCAGCAAACTAAATTGCTTCAACGCCTGGAATGAATGGAAATGGAGTGTTGACGTAAACTGCGTTTGGAACGACTGTTGCATCGTCCAAAGCGGTTGTGCCGCCAACAAAGTTTCCGGTTCCGGTTGGGTTGATTTCTACGAAGCCCAAGACGACTTCGCCGTCAGCGACGGTAGGGAAGACAACGGCTGCGCGAGTTGCTGCGCCGGTTCCCATATAGCTTTTCAGAGTGCCTGCTGCGGTAACCGAGAAAACGAAAACATTAAATGTTGCGTTTGTAACGGTTCCAACGAGAGCGGCCATGTTGGCTGCTGCTACGTTTTGATATACGCCGTCATTTATGACTTTGACAGCGTTAGCAGTTTTAGCGAGTGCTGAACCACCTGCGCTAATTGCCAATGCGCCAGAGCTGAGACAGATATTACAAAGTCTGCGCTGGATTTTGTCGAGCATTGTATCCAAACCCGCAAAGGAATTTGGCTGTGCGAAAGAACGTGTTCTTGCCATGGTGTTTGTGGGTTAAGGATTATGCTGTGCAGAATAATTCGGCGCCTGCTTTGCGTCTTTCATCCGGCACTTTGGCGCCGTAGATGAATAGGCCCTTGTAAGCCTGTCCGAAGTCGCCGAGCAATGGCTCAATGCCAGTTTCGGTGTATGCTTCTGCGAAAGTTAAGAAGGATTTGTGGACTGCCAATACGTGGTAGCCGTTGGTGTTATCACCCGCGACCTGTTCGGACATCCAGATTGTGAAACCTAAGACAGTTCCGAGCAAACCTCTCCTTACGACATCCGCGTATGAAGCGTCAACAGGAGTCACTAATTGAGTTGACTGGACGAGCATCGCGGCGACTTTGCTTGGGACAACCAAGTTTCTGTCATCGGCTGCGATTTTTGCCGCGTCTAATCTCTGCTTCAAGTTAGCAATCTGCGTGTAGATGGTTGAAGCGGTCAGGGCAATCGGGGTTGCGGCTTCAATTGTGTATGAAGTGCCTCCGGCGACCGCGCCTCCGGTGTATTGGGAAGCGACATCGTCTAGGTCATCCTGAATTGTGATTGAGGTTGCTGAAACGAATGTGGCAACGCGATACCAGGATGTCTGGCCTGATGCTTGGAAGCCTTTGCCGACCATTGAGGCGGTGAAGGTGGTTCCTGAGCCGGTGACATTGCCTGCTGCGTCAACGGTTACGGTGCCGGTTGCGTAGTTCGTGCCGACACGATTTCCGGCTTGAACTTTGCCCCAGAAGGACAATCCGAAGTTATCAATGACTTCTTTGAGTTCGTTGCCGACCTGTTCCAAAATTGTGGAGTCAGGATTTTTGATATAGGACTGGAATTTCGCCAGTGAAGGGATTTTGAAGTAGTAAGCCTTTTGCTGGTCAGTCTTGAGCTGTGCATTGGACTCGGTTAAGGAGTCTGCGCTCAAGGTTGAGCCGGAATAAGTCTTCATCTTGATTTTCGAGAAGGTCAAGATGTTGAGAATTGAACCGACGCCCTTGATTTCGCCTTCGTAGTTACGATTGGCGATGCCGTCAATTACCGATTTCTGGTAAAAGATTTTTAGGGCTTCTTTTGAAAAGGCTTCAGCTAACTTCGTTGCGAATGATGGCATTTAAGCTGAAGATTTCTTCCGAAAATTTATTTGCGTCTGCTCTCCTTGCGAGATTCGTTTTGAAGAATCTGGCGATAGCGTTTCGGGTCTGAAACGCGAATTTGAGAAAGCTGTTCCTCGCTGTATTCCTCGCCTGTGTTTTCTCGCGGGCCTCCTGAGCCTCTTTCAAGGCCGTTAGAAGGCTGCACAACAGGAGTCTGCTGCGCGGGAAAATCAAAGAGGAATGCTTTTACGAGAGTGTCTATCGAAACGTTTTTGTGCGAGGGCTTGTAGCAGTATTGCTTGAAAGCTTCTTCGCGGCCTGCCAAAGCAGGGTTGGCTTTGAGGACTTTAGCAAAGTCGTCTTCCCAGGCACGCTGTTCCTGCAAATCCAGGGCGATGTTAATCGCTTGGGTGGCTTTCTTGTTGGCAAGGGCCGTTGCGCGGAACGCACGTTTCTCAAGGTCGTTCATCTGGTCCCAATCGGGATAGAGAGAACGCAGTTCGTCTTCGGTGATGTTAATGTTCGTGAGTTGTTCTATTCGAGCCTGAGCCTGGTTGTTTTTTGCAATCAGGTTCTGCGCCTCGCGGCTGGACTGCCGGTATTTCTCCTGGAAGTCTGGCTGAGGCTCTGCCGGTGGTGCTGGTGGTTGAGGCTGAGGTTCCGGCTGGGCTGGTGGTGGCTCGGGTTCCACTAGCTGTTGTGCTTCCTGCTCAATGCGCGCTTGCGCATCAGCAAGACTCTGTTCAGTCTCATTTAAGTCCGTTGGTTCAGGCTGGACTTCTGCCTGTGGTTGCGTCCCGTCTGGCGGGGTTTGCAATGGGTCTGACATTTGTTTAGGGCCGTCCGGCAAGCCGGGTTAGGCGATTAATGAAAATATTTTTAAGTGCTGCGCTTTCAATAAGTTAGGAGAAAACGGGTCTAGATTACCTTTGGAGAGAGATGTTTGACACAGAAAAAAATGAAGTTTATGGTGTGGGAGTGTCTCGGTTAACCCAAAGAAATTATTTAAGGGGGGAATCGTGGCACTCAAACCCGATTTATTCACCAAAATCAAACTGTATACCGTCGAAATTGCCGCAACAATTTTCTTTGTGGCGTCGGTAATCGTGTGGCTTATCAAAGAACTTAAGAGTCTGTTTTAGGAGCCTTTGTGATTTTCTTTTCAGGCTCCCTGAGGAATGGGAAACGTGCTTTCTCTGCATCGGTCAAATACATGACACGCGCTTTGATATGGTCAATCTGGGTCGGCAAAAGGTCGTTGATGTCCTTTGCCAAGAGTGCTGCCAACTTATCGCGCTCTTCGGAATTCAGCTCTTGTGCTAATTCGTTCATTGTTTTTTTGAGTTAATGTTTTTGAGGTTCTCTTCGATAAATTTCCGCGCTCGGTCGGGTCCTGTCACAAACTCTCTAAGCATCAGGTAATTCTTAAGCCGCGCTTTCAAAAAGATGTCTTTCTTACGGTTGAACAGCCAGCTAAAGAATGAAGTGGACTCTTTGACGTCGGCGAGTTCTTTCTGGACGCTGTCAATCAGCGCGTTTACGAAATCTCGTATCTTCTCAACGGAAATCTCGCTCTTCTGCAACGCATCAGCCCACTTCTGGAAGGTTTCGCGTTCTGCGGAGTTAAGGGTGTCGGGTGTGAGGTCAAATTTTTCAAGAAGGGAATTAAGCATATGCAGGTTGTGTTACTTGTGGCTGAGGGGCTTGAGGCTGCGCTCCTGGCTGGACTTGCGGCTGTTGCTGGGCCTGTTTTTCAAAGTCCAATATCTCTTTCTTCTGTTCCGGTGAAACGTCGGCAATATCAATCAGCTTCTCTTCAAGAATGCGTCCAAGCGGAATGTTGTTTGGGAACATCTGCTTAATCGCAGAGAGCTTTTGGACTGAGTCGAGGTTCTTCTGTTCCTGCTCTGCGCTGTTTACAACGCGGGTGTTATATCCGACCTGGCTCTTCCAGTCTCCTGAATTGATTGTGGTCGAGAACGTCTTGCCTTTGTAACTCTTCTTGAAGACTTTGACGGGCTTCAGTTTGCCGGCGTTTGCCATTACAAGCTTTTGCCACTTGTCGCCAAACTCGCGGCGAGCCTGCCTGTAGAACTTGCTCATCGTGGAAATGCGCTGCTGGGCGTTCGCTGCAAGCAGTTTCACTTCTCCGAGCGTTATCTCGTCTTTCTGTGCCTCGCCTTTCTGAATGTCGGTTGCGGCGGTCGCGCGCTCAACGAGGTCAATGATGAACTGCATTTCATCAAGGGAATTGGAAAGGTCTGGGATGTCTACTTTCTGAAAGACATCTGATAAATTTTTGCCTTCGGGCACGGGAAGCGGGACCCAGCCCCAGGGCTGTGGTTCAAATGATTGCGGAACGAAATTCGGCATTGAAGCGTCGTAATAGTTCATTCCAAAATTGCGCATCGTGCGGTTTTCAACGAGCTGCGAGAACCAAGCGTTCAAGACCTTATTCGGGGTGCGGACAACGTCTGCCCAGGCATCGCTCCAGATGTCGGTTCGTTCAACGTCGTCTGCCCAGGTGACGAACGGATAGAAGTCAATATTCAAAATGTCTTTGAGCGGCTTCTGTAAGAGAATTTCTTGGTCAGCCATTGTGACGAGATACAGGACAAATTCCTTTTTCTCTTCGTCCCAAAGCTTGACGTAATGTTCGTTTAACTCAATCCAGGTCTCTCCGACCTGCGGGAAGTCAGCGTAGACATCGCCCATGTCTTTCATGCGCTGGTTCTTCTCAAGCTCGCTCTGCATATTCTCGGAAGCGCGGATTAAGCCCTGTTCGGTGACGTAGAACTGCCCGAGCCGGTCTATTGCTTCTTGGTCGTAAAGCGGATTGTTGCGAACGTCTCTTAGTGTGCGGTAAATGTGCTGGTGAATGACGTGCTGCGCAGTTTCAATGTCTGTTGGGTCGCAGTAGCGGTCAACAAGCACGTCCTGCGGGTCCAAAACTTCGCAGTTAAACGCGCCATCAACGATGTTCATTTTCCAGAAAGAACGCCCATATAAGAGAACCTGCTTCTTGTCTACGATGTCTTTGAGTTCCAGCTTGTTTAGGTCTTGCGTCCAGTTCCAGTATTCGTTGAAGAAAATCTGCTTCTGTTCGTCGTTATCAAGCTCTTCAAATTCAATCTTGCTGTCGTCATCAATGCCGGCAAGAATTGTCTTGACGGTCTCTTTCATCAGCGGAATGTTGACGGACTGGCGCTGAGTGAGGCGGTTAACAATTACGGTATCTCGGTAAAGCTCGTAATTTTCTGTCCACTGCGGATGTCTGCGGCGCTGAAAGAAAAAGCCGTCCTGCTTATTGCGGTGGAGTTTGTCTTTTAAAAGGTCGTGGTCTATTTTGATTGCCATTTGTTAGGGGTTATCCAATGCCTGGGAAAAAGGGCTTAATGCCGCCTGTAACTTTCAGGTCCAGGATTGGCGCGGGCTTCGGGTTGTGGTTGTAAAGCGCGTAACGGATTGCGTCCATTGCGTGGTCTTTATCTTTGACCGGCTCTTCTTTGAGTTTGTTCGGGTCGTAGTGGTAGGAGTTGATTTCATCAAGCACGTTCTTGCAGGTGTTGAAAACGAAGAATTGTTTCTTGCGTATCAGCTCGCGGACCGCGTTAATTCCGAGTTCAACGTTCTTGTCCACTGACTTCACATAGAAGGCGTGGCGTTTCATTGACTCTATGCGGGCGGGCTCTGCCGGGTCTGGGTATGTGTATGTAAAGGGAAGTCGCTGACGAATGTCGCGGAGCCTGTCTTCGACTTCATCTTGAGTGAGTCCGGAGGTGTAGAGCTCGTCGTTAACGACATAAACGAGGTTGTCGGAAGTGATGACCAGGACAACTCCGGCTGCCGGATTATGGAATCCAAAGTCAAGGCCGTAAATGATGTCTTTGACGTTGAGTTTTTCGAGTGGAATCGGGTCAATGATTTGGTCTTTGGGTAAGTCATAAACAAGCCCTTCGAGTTTGGTAAACAGCCCTTCATAGCGGCGCGAGAATTCTTCGGGGCTTAAGCGTTTGCGCTCGGCTTCGAAGTAATCTTTCGGGAAATATGGGTTGTCAATGCTGCGCCAATTGAAAACGGAATACTCTGGGTCGGTTCCGCGCTTCCACGGTTCGTAAAAGTCCTGATACAGCCAGCCCAGGTCGTAAGGTGTCGTGGTCATAAAGACCTGACCGCGGGTCGTGCTGACTCTTCCGCGTGAAACAGTCCAGGCGTTCCGCGACATCTGCCCTGCTTCGTCAAGCCAAATCCAGTTCGCGGTTATTCCTTCAACGCCGAACGGCTGGTCAAACGAACGAATGAGGACAACGCCTCCGGTCGGAAGATGTATCTCGCCTTTTTGTTCCTTGTGAAACTGCTTGAGCTGCGGAAACTGCGAAAAGAATTTGAGAAGGGTGGACTGGTTGAGGATTTTGTAAGAAGGTGCGCCGATTATTCCAACGCCTTCAGGGAACTCGTTTATCTTCTTGCCTGCCCAAAGCGAGCCAACGAATGTCTTGCCGCCTTGTAATCCTGCTATCGCCGCGCCGAACTGCGTCTTGAAATTGAAGGCTTCGTATTGCTGTTTGAATAATTCAACTTCAAGCTTCTCCACTGATTTCGCGGTTAAAGGTTTTGAACGTGACTCCGAACGGGTGTTTTAAAGCGGTGCGCCAATCGTGCGTATCAAGCCAGCTTTGTTTTCGGTAATACTTGCGTCCTCGATACCAGACGACATCAGGCAGATACTTCAACATCCAAAACCTGAGTTTCCAGCGGAGTAAAAAGCAGGTCCACCCGAGTTCAAGCGATGTCATTCTTTCTGTTTAACGATTATTTGGAAGGGCAAGAGATTGCCTTGCTCGTCTGCGCTTGCAAGCGGGGTGACAGGCTTTCCTAGAACGCGGTCCAGAAGCTCACGGAGAGCGATTGTGTCGCCCGAGACCGCTTTGTCAATCAGGGTAAAGACGATTGCTTCCCAGTTTTCTTTGGCAGCTTCAATCAGGCGCTTGCGGAGTTCTTGCGCTTCGAGTGTGTGTTTTGCAATTGTGCCTTTGGGCCTTCCGGCTCCTGGGCGTTTGCCGCCGTTCGCCATAAATATGTAAAAAATCAACTAATCGGTTTCGTCTGGTGCCTTGTATTCAAATTCAATCGCGTCCGCTTGTGGCCGGTCTTCTGCCTTGTCAGCCACAAACACTTCATGCACCGGGGACCTGTGCTCGTAATTCAGGGCTTGCTGCACGGACGAGGCAATGACGTATTTGCGAATGACAAAACGGAATTTGGTGGGCTTCTTAGCGGGTTTTGGAGAAGAGGTGTTTGAGGGCATTGAGAAAGCGTTTAAGGGGTGAAGGCTGCGCGGGCGGGAGCAATCCGAGATTATCCACGAGCACGTTTATCTGAAGGTTCCAAGATATGCCAGCGATTTTGTTTGCCGCGAATGCGCTTGCGTTCTTGTCGGCGTATTGCTGAATCGTTTTTTGAACCCGGCGATAAACTGCTTCCTCAATCAGTTCGGTTATAGCTTTTTGAGACAGGTCATTTGACATTCGTGGGTGGGGTTTCGCAACTTCTTAGGTGCGCGCGGTCCCAATTAGGTCGGTTAGAAAAGCAGAAGTCTTTTGTCTCAGTGCGATGAAAAATATCTTCGTAAACGACACTTAGTTTGAAATCAATCGGTTTTGCCAGTTCAATCATGCGACCCTGCTGAGGGTCTTCTATTTGCGCGTATTGTTTCGGAGTCGTAATGTTCGGCAAACAGGTAAATACCTTGGTTGTTCCGGGCAAAAGCGTAAGGTTGGGTCTAGAGTCCTCTCCGCCTGTGAAAGGCCAAGAAGAACAATCCATTCTGTAAGAGACGATTGTTGCCGGGCTGTTTCCATAAACGCGGAATGTCGCGTGAATCGCTCCTGGTTGGATAATCAAATTGCCTTTGGGTGTTGCTCCGCCGGCGCTTACTCCAATGCCGTCCTGGTCTACTGTTACATCATCAATCCCGATATAGGGGTGTTGTAAATCGCGTCTTGCTTGACGATTGTCTATGAGAGTAAAAACACTGAGGCCGAGAGCGATGACCGCAATAAAAAGTGCCGCGTAACCCCTGAAATGCTCGTGACGTTTGCTGTCTTCTTCAGCCATTCTGTGGATAACTTTCGTCTTGTTGGCTAACCTAAGCCATTTTTCTCGCACTTGCAAGGGTCTGAGGATTTGTCAGAATGAGGATGGGTCAGGGATAGAGCGCGAGTAAGTCATCTGCTGCCTTCAGTGGCCGGGAGCCGAAAACCGCTGACTAACCTGACCTGCTAGGGAAAAATCATTAATGAAAAAAGTATGTGCGGAATTTTCAATGAATTTGCTCCGGATGAAATGGAGCTGTTAGAGGACGAGCCTGACGCGGAAGACTTTGCTTTCGCGGAACGTGCGGAACAAGACAAACAGGATGTCTTTGACGGGTCGCGGGGAGTTGGAATATGAGTGAAATCCGTGAAAGCCACACGCTCCGGTTTCGCCCGAGCCGCTGGAGAGTTATTACAGAACGCGCTAAGGCTCTATTCGGGTCGGAAAAGAACCGGGCACGGTATTTGGAGGACTTAGTATTAAAAGACGCGATTGCGTCAGAAATAAAAGAAAAATGAACGTCACACCAAAATTCGCACATTACCGACTGAAAACTTACTCCGAAATCCAGCGGGAAAAACATCAGCGTCGGCTAAAAAGGGATTTGCTCTTCGTGTTCGGGATACTGGCGTTCCTCGTCCTCCTGGGACTTGTGGGGACAAGATGCGTGGGGAATGCGGGCTGCTAAGCCCCTGCTGCTATTGAATATTGCTTCCTGAACTTGTCAGCTTAAGCGTAACACTTAAATCTTAATTTTTCCGTCTGGCGTCCTGTCGGCGGAACACAAATCAATGAAAACGAAAATTCAAATCAAGACCATGCTCGGCACACTTCTGTTTGAGCTGGAAAAAGAAGACAACACAATTAAAGAGACGTTGGTCCAGGCGGTGAAGGACGGGGCTGACCTTCGCGGGGCTGACCTTTACGGGGCTGACCTGCGCGGGGCTGACCTTAAAAACTTACCGGAAGATTTTATCAATCAATGCAGTCGAGACATGCTCTTCATTTTTGAACATCTGAAATCAGAATTGCCGTTTCTCCGAGAGAAATTATTAGCCGGCAAAGTGAACGGGACGCAATACGAAGGCGAGTGTGCCTGTCTCATTGGAACGCTAGCAAACGGAGATGGCGGGATTGAAAAAGTGTGTAGCGCAATTCCGTTCTACAAAAAGGGAACGCATAATCCGGGCGAGCAGTGGTTCTTAAATATCAAAGAAGGTGATACGCCAAAAAATAACGAGTTTGCAAAACATGTTCTGATGCTGATTGATATGGTGCTTGAGAAGCCAAAGTTAGCACACAAGAAAAAAGCCGCCTGAACCGCAAAAGAGGTCAATGATGCCTCACAAATTGCCAAAGACCATAAATGAATAGGAGAAAGATAACAGCCCTCGCAATCAAGAGTTCCGCCGTGGTAAAGCCCTCAAATACCGCCCGCAATCGCCGCTTGGTCATCCTAATTCCTCTGAGTGTCAGTAATATAATGTGCGGCTGTGCCAGCCATACAATAATGACCGTAGCACGATAGAAAAGCTTTGTGGGCGAAAAACAGACGAAAACCGCCCTCCAATTACTCAATAATCCCGCTTTCGAGAAATCATTAATTTTTCCGCGTATGCCAATAAAGAAAATTCGCACGGCGATTGAAGCCGCAATCGACCTAATCGAGCCTTATGTCAAAACAGAAAGCCTGGAACATTTAAAACACAGCTATATGGGAGCTTGCCACGATGAATATTGGGCTCAAATCAGCGGCGAGTTGAACGGGAAAAAATACGGCTCCGATTACATTGTGGTTTTTCGGGTCGGCAAAAAAGAATGTGCCGAGGTGTTCAAGATAAAAGACGTTTACGAATACGTCAATCAATCACGCCGTTCTGAACCAACATCTCGTAAAGCCTTGCCAAACATTCCAGCCGGCTCCTGACCTTATACAGATACCGCGATGAGACCCCAAGCCTCGCCTGGGCGTCGGGCGCGTTTCTCACGCTGAAGGTCCCGCGCTTGTTGGGCCGGATGTAGTCGGTGAAAATTATGGCCTCGTGCTTGTAATAATCAAGAAGAGGGGTAAGCCATTGAGAAAAAGTCATATTTTAGTGTTGAAAAACCGATATTGAGAGTTGTATTCTGATTATGCCTTTCCAGAAGACCTGAAGGGCTTATGAGCTGTCGCCAGGCACTCTCGCCGGTTACCGGGGAGCATAAGCTTACGCGCGTTATGCGACACAGGTTGTAATCAACATCAGGTGACACGTTTACCAATCCTGGTATGCGTGCCTTCTTCTTCAACTGCCGCTTAGTCGGCATAAAAGGGGAATAGAGTGATTAGGGTTCTGGAATGGATTTTATTTGTTCCAGCGATTGCTATGGCAGTAGGAATCGCAACCGTGGAAGTCGTCCACGTATACAGGTATGTGAAATACGAACTGTCAAAACGATAAATCCTGTGCTGGTCGCTGGTGGTGTTGAGCTAAATAACCAATAAGCTCAAGCCCAGAAACCGGGGCGTTATAACGCCATCGGCGATTAGTTCAGAAGCCAAAGGAGGGCATATGGACAAATATCAGGATGTTCGCAATGTCCCGCTTAAGTCTGTGCTTGCCTCTCTTGGCTTCGCAGATTTTAAGAAACGCGCTGGAAAACAGGAGTGGTATGGGTCTTGCCCGTTCCACGGACCCAAGAAAAACAAAACCTCGTTCTCGTTTGACGAGCGGCGGTTCAACTGCTTCTCTTGCGGCGAGCACGGCTCGGGCTCTATTGACCTCGTAATGAAGCTCAAGAAAATTGGGTTTCAAGAAGCGGTTACTTCTCTAGAAATTTCTTCCAATACCAATCACGCGCTTGGCCCGATGGCATCAACAAAGCCACAAGGAGATAATCCAGTTTTAGAAACCGTTTTAGAAAATAAGCCGTTCGCTGGAACATATGAAAAGTTTTATGTGAAAAGTGAGTGGCTGAAAGTGCGCGGGTTAAAAGAAGAAACGCTCAAGCTCTACGGCGTCGGGCAGTATTTCAACCCGTCCCGTAAGAGCCTTTATTCGGGCAAGGTGCTGTTTCCCATCAGGCGTTTCAGTGATGGTCAGAAGGTAGGTTATCTCGCCAGAACGATTGAACAGGACTCGGCTGACCCAAAATACATTTTCCCGAAGGGATTTCATAAACAGCTAGAAGTGTTTGGAGCGTGGCAGATTAAACAGCTTGCTCTAAAAACTCATTCTTCAAACGCTTTGGGTGAACGTGCTTCGGGTCCAGCTCTACCTCTTCAGGACGCATATCGCGGCCTGCCGCTCCGGCTGGGATTCGTTGTTGAGTCTCCGCTGTGCGTGATGAAATTTCATCAGATGGGACTTTACGCGGTCTCCCCCTTCGGCGCTTTTGTGTCTGAAGAGCAAGCAAATATCGTTGCTTGTCTATTTCGTGGTTTGGTGTTTCTGCCGGACCGGGATAAGAACGAACAGGTTGCTAAAACTCTGTCCCGTTTATCTCGTCGAGTATGGGTAAAATGTCCGCCCTTACCCGAAGGGATTGATGACCCTGAACATTTGTCTCCTGAGCAGATTGCTGCTCTCTTGAAGTCTTAGCTTCCGCTGGGACTTCTTTTTTTGCGTCCGCGTTGATTTCTTCAGCTGCCGCGCCTTCAGGACTTCTGTAATACACGTCGGGCTTGTAGCGATAAAACTTCCACCAAAACATCTTTTTCAAATTCTTGTAATTCTCCCAGGTCTCAAAGAACGGCACTTCATAAGCGATTCCGGGTGTCAGATGCAAGATGACCATTTCAAGTGGCGCGTTCGGTTCGATGTAGCCCCAAGTCTCAAGCAGGTGCTTGTAGCCGGCGAGTTGAAGTCCCATTTTCGGCTGAATCGTCCGGTTGGATTTGAAATCCATTAAGCGCAGGCGCCCGTCAACGTATCCAAAAAAGTCTAAGCGTCCCGCGTAACCCTCAATTTCGTCATACAAGAGTTTCTCCATCAGGATTGGGCGAACGTCGTGTTGTCTCAGCCAATAATAAAGACCCTGATAAAAAGGGTCATCGTTGGCATTATCAAATTCAGAAATCTTGTTGATTAGGTTATAAGCGTGGGTGTGAAGAAGCGTGCCGGCGTCTCCCGCTCGTTTCAAAAGCGTGGCGCGCGTCTTGTGCGCAATCTCAATCGCTTCCTTTTGTGAAAGGATTTTTTCTTTGTTCTTGAACTCCCGGACAATTCCGCGGGCTGCCTCTTCAAGGCTGAACTTGACGATAGCCTCATTTATGCCGAGCCCGTAATCCACGATTGAGCTATTGCCTGGGTAATTGCGCCCTTGTATCGGGTAAAAACCGACTTCGGGACGCTTCGGAGAAATTTCCTGCATTGGTTGGAGAGATTACTTCTGTCTTAAGTATGGCAGGCGAGAGCAATTTAAAAAGCCTTGTCAAGCCCTTTGGCTGTGCGAGGACTTACGAAGAAAAGAAGCGGTGGCAACACGCCTCAGTTCCGCCATCTGGTCATTGCCGTTTCCGGACTTCCACAACAAGGGGTTCTCCCAAGTTCTTACGGGGACAGGCTGTCCCAAAGCCTAATGAAGTTTCATCGTGCCTTTACAAGAAAGTGGATAAATCCCCGCACCTTTTCAGCATAGCAAAAACGCCCTCCGGGCTACCGGGGAACTGGCTAAAAGAAAAAGTCACTTCTTCCGCATGAGAAACGACAGGAATTGAATGCCCTCGATTATTAGAGCCGCAGCGAGAATCCATTCCAGTATTTTGAGTTCGTTCGGCATAGAGTCCTCCAAAAAAATCAATCTTCTTTGGGGACTCCAAAAAGAATATGCACTCTTGGAATTAGCTATGCAATAGGAGCGGGAACAGATTCCGTGGAAAAGCTGTGGACAAAATGTCTTTCTTGGTAATAAGAGCAGAAAAGCAAAGCGAAAAGGTCATTGCCGCACCAAGAACAGGATGTATTTGATGCCCTCGATAAGGGCGACAGCCAAGAGAACAGAGTCAACAACAAGGATATGGAGCTTACGGAAGGTTAAACGAGGCTTGTTCAAGACGAAGTTCTCCTTTTTTTCTCTCTGCGGGAACCTCGTAACCGCATACTAGCCTCTCAAATTCATATGTCAAGCGGTTAAACCCAAATCTAACGTGGAAAACGTAAATATTTTTGTTCTAAGTAACAAAAGGCTTCCGGGTCTGGCGGGAGGTCGGCTGCTTGGCTTTAACAGCTTCCATTAGCTTGCTCTTTGCACCATTTGGTCCTGTGTCCCTCTCTGCAAAGTCCACACCGGCAGTCAAACGGAACAACGTTAAACGCGGTGGTCTTACGAAGTCTGTGGGCTACCTCTACCTGCGAACTTCCTTCTGCAATAAAATGTCCCACTTGGACACCCCTTTCATAAACGAAAACTCTATACTTCACAAAACGTCCTTTCTCCCCCCTTAAAAGTAACGAACTCAGACACCTCCGTCCAACTCAAAATCTACGAACAAACCTTGACTTCACCTCAGACTTATCCCCACTCACACAGCGAACAAATCCGTAAATCATCGTCACAATCACACCTAATACAAAACTCTCTAAATCAATACTCATATGCTTGGCTTGCCAAGCAGCCGAACCGAGGGCTTATCTCCTGTAATGGTCTTTTAAAATCGTGGAGGCGTCAGCCGACACGCAGGGGTTTGGGGGTGCGTAACCCCCAATTCTTCTTTGCCCTCTTCAGGCTCCAAAATCTGCTCTTTCTCAAACACGCGAGAGATGAAATCCGAAGCGACCTCCTCCCACTTGGAGCCGTCATTTTAGGGTCTGCGTCACCCATACAGCTTCCTTACAGAACCCTCAACCTGTATGCAAACCTGAGACCCGTCTTAAGGCGAACGAAGTGAGCCGGTCCGTCGCAAGACCCCCGAACCCGCCCTAGTGGAATTTAGTGAGAACAAGCGGAGCGCGGTTTGCGCGGAGCGAGCTAGATTCATCCCGTCGCGGAGAGCGACCTCCCCGGAGCTACAGCGTCAGCGCGTAAGTCCTGAACAACGTGAGGGATAGCGCAGGGGAGGTTGCGCTCGTAAGAGCGACGGGGGAATAGCCAAGAAGCCCCGTATAGGGGCTTAAACAGGTCTTGCCGTCAGGCGGGAAACTTTCCAACCATAGGAAAATCACTTGGAAACTTTATTTGTCGTCCGTTAGGTCTTCAAGTGCTTCAACCGCGGCGTCTATTGCGCCGTTAACAATAGTGAAGGGAGCCATGATTACCTTGCCGGCTAAACGGCCAATGGAGTCAAAAAAACTCATGCTCGTAAATCGTTTAATGATAAGTGCGGGGTAGGGTCTTTCCAGATGGCCCAGACCTTCCCAAGTGGGTCAGCCAGGACAGCCTCGTGAGAGGCAACAAGATACTGAAAGGCGTGGACATTTTTGCGCTTCAGGATGTCGAGAATATGCCGGATTCGAAGCTCGCAAGTCGAGCGATATCCCTGAACGGTTATGAGGACGTAAAACCACTCGTCAGGGTTGTTGGCTGAGAACGTCAAATACTTCCTAATTTTGTCTTCAAAGCGGTCAAGTTCCTCCGTCCCCCGGTCTACTTCAATCAGGAAAACTTTGTCGTCCAGGACCATACGTCGGTCGTAAAAGAACTTGGCATTTTTCTTTTCTTGGTCATCCCAATAAGCGTCCCAATGGGTCAGATGTTTCGGGCCGGCGTGATTGAAATACGAGACAAACAGGTCAGCGCAATCAACCTCGTGCTGCCGGTTCCAAAAGTTCATGGGCAGGTCAACTTCAGGAAGAGCCCAGAGGTGTGCTTCCCCCGGAACTGTCCGTCCCTTGTTTCGGTGAACGAGCTTTTCTTTTTCGAGGTTGTGAAGGACCGCCAGCGTTCTCCTTCTTGCCGGTAGGTCGGGAAATTTCCCCTTCAGCAAAGAGGGCTTCAACGTTTCCTTGAGGACGGGCAGAGGCAGAAGCTGCGCGAGCTGCTGGACGGTCATTCTTGGTTCGACTGACAGGAACCTCAGGACTGCTTCTCGTCTTTTCATTTGGTCTTGAGCTGGCTGGTCTGCCAGGTTTCGTTTCTTTAAAACGTGCATTTATTTCATTGAGTATCGTTTCGGGGTGGTGATACCACTCATTGCGATACAGCTTACTTATAAAATCGGCAAGAACTTTGGGTTCGATTTCCACGTCGGGAATGTCTGGGATTCGGGTGACTGCCGGGTCGCCCTTGTCCACTTTGATAATCGCGTGCTGTTTCTTGAGCTGCATGAGAGCTGGTCGGACTTTCTCGCCTCCGAGTTCGCCGGAATACATCATGCCCGATTTCCTCTTCTTGTCGAGCAGGTAAGAAAGTTTCGGAGTCGCATAATCTCCAACTTCGTCAATATACAGGTAATAAACACCCTTCCATCCGTGCTCTCTAAGTCTGTGAATTGCATGTGTGATTTCGTTAATGATTACTGTTCCAATTAAACGCTGGTGTTCCTGCCCAAAAATTCCTTGCGGGTCCAGGTTGCAAAGAATTAGCCAACCTTGTGAAACCATCTTCTGAAAATTGATGACGTCCTTACCGCCGAACATCAGTTTCATCGTGTCTTCAAGGAACGGCTCAAGACGGCGAATGGAGGAAGAAAACTCATTCAGATAAAAGGCGCGGGTTCTGAACACTTCTTCGAGCGTGACGCGATAGCGGTCAAGCGGGTGGAGTTTGTCGAGCATCTCCAGTCTTCTCCGCAAATAAGTCGGGTTGCTGTGGTCGGTGAAGTAAAGGGATTCGTGTAGGGTGTAGCCGCCTTTATGCAGGGTATAGAGGACTGCCGGCAAATATTTTTGGATTCTGGCGGTCTCGGCAAAGTCTTTCGTTCCCCAGAGCGTCCTTATCGTGTCCATCATGTCGCCGATAACGGCTGATGGGGGTGCGCCTTCGTGCAAGGGGTTGATGCAAGGGACAGCGGAAAAATATCCGTAGCGATGGTGTGGGTCTATCAAGCAGACCTTCTCAAACCCGATTTTCGCGCAATACCGCAGAATCTTGTAGGTGGTATCTCCGTTATCAGAGGGGTCAAGAAGGCAGGCTCCATAGCCTCGGTCAATGTCTTGCCGGATTAAGTGTTCAAGGAATTTGGATTTTCCCTCACCTGGGGAACCGAGAATGTGAATGTGGCTCTCGCGGTCTTCTTCGGTGAAATACTGAGCGCCTTCAGTGGTATGACCAAGTTCGCGAACGGGATATTTGGAAGCGAGTTCTTTCTCAACGCGATTGCGGACATCTTGAAGTGTCGGAGCCTTCAGGTCTTCAAGTCGTTTGCCCGTCAGTGTGCGGAACACCTGTTTGTTTAAGGTGCTCATTAAGCCTCGCCTCCAGCGTCTTAATTTGTGTTTCTTTTGAGAAAATCTCGGCTCGTTTAACTGGTTCTGGAAGCCTCTCTTGCTCAAGTGCGTGAAGCTGAAGCCGTAATTCACGGATTTGCTCTTGTAATTGCTGAATTAAAGCAAAGTGTCGCTCAGAATGAGCAATGGCGACATCAATCGTCATGCGAATAGACATCGCTTCTTTGAGCAAATCTGTTTCGGACTCCAAGACCTTGAGCATGTATTTTGTGTAGTCCTGAACCGGGATGCGCGCCCTCGTTGCTGCCTGTAAGATGACATTCTTATTTTCCAATTCAAGCAAAGTATTTCGGGTTCGCTCGGGAAGGGTCGTTTCCGACATCACGGCGGTTTCATATTCCTTATGAAGCGTGGTCATGTTCCGAGCCGCTGTCACCTGTTCTGTTGCGGCTTCATTGAACGCGCGTGTCTTGATAACGTCTATTTTGTGGGCGAAGACGCTTGCTCTCGGATTTGGACTCGTGAAATGTGGAAGGTCGTCTGAAAGCGTTGACTGCGTGGACGTTTTCTGCTGGACGAAAAACAAAAATACGATAGCGGCGACAAAAAGAATTCCGGCGAGTATGAAAAGGAACGTCATTGGAGAACCACGTGAATCTGAAACGCTTGACCCGAAGTGTTAACGGTGTTGAAATCAAAAGTGCGTATGCTGGGGTCCCAATTTTCAAAGAGCCACGTGCGATAAACGACTTCATGGGGAGCAAGTAGATAAAATGAACCATCACAATTCATATGTTCTAGTGCATCCGATGGTCCAATAAATCTATGACGGTTTCCGGTGTCGTCAATAATATTGGTGCGAATTCCAACAGAGTCGTTAGAAGCTGGGCAAATTATTTGAACATCTGACCTCGTATTCCCCGAGCCGTCGAGTTTAAAAGTGACAGCGGTGAGCCCATTGAAATTGCGAACATGGGTTACACTCATGTCCAAAAGCCCCTCAGCATAAAGATGCGAACTTGAAGCAATGGGAATTTCAACGATTAAAGGCTTTTGAATGTTTCTGGGTGGGGGGGGCGCTGATGCGGTTTCTGAAACGGGTGTCGCTACTTTAACTGGTTGACGCTGTTCCGGAACTGGGGCTACAGTCGCTCCTTGGTTGTCATGAATTCGAATGCTAGTGGAATACCGCGCCGCTTCATATACGCCGAATACAAGAGCGCAAGCAAGCAACAAGGCAAAAGACAGAACCACAAGAGCGGTTATTGTGCCCGGAGCGATTCCCCTTCTGTTACCAGAATCATCTGCGCCACCGAAGAGTTTCTTAAAAACCCAAATAATGAAAATAACAATGGCCGGTATTATTAAGTAAGGCAACCAAGAAGGCGTTTTAGGCTGGCTCGTTTGGAGCCAAAGCGCTGCGCCGGCGACAACGCAAAGTAGCGCGAAAAATAAGAAACAGGCCCCAATCGCTACGGCATGCTTTCGGAGAAATTCTGTAAATCTTGAACGAGACCTTTCTGTTTGTCCGATAATAATTCTCATGTTTTTCGGCAAAAGCGTAGCACAATTCTGAATCCCTGCCTAAGAGAATTCATCTAAGGAATTACGACGTAAGTTGTTGATTCTCGTGGTGCTGGTTGGTATTTTCTAATCCTGCCTTACAAGCAGGAGGTCCGCGGTTCGAGTCCGCGACCGCCCACCATTCCTTTTCATCACTTTACCCACAAAACACGCTCGCATGGAAGGATTTG
>WNFI01510138.1_pt1 | contig 24539 bp, 23 predicted proteins | sample 5400471 | NCBI WGS metagenome assembly WNFI01 (sample SAMN13153348, study PRJNA577476) | soil metagenome | isolation source: 100 cm saprolite on Douglas fir-dominated hillslope | place: USA:California | collected 2013-09-17 | reverse complement strand
TAAATTTGATATTTTGGGAATAAGAAATTTATCTATTTTGGGACTTGCTATAGAAATTGTTAAGGAAAAGCATGGAATAGAAGTAGACCTTCACAAAATTCCACTTGATGACAAGAAAACTTTTGAGATGCTTGCGAGGGGCGAGACAATGGGAGTTTTTCAGTTGGGGAGTGGTGGAATGACAAAATATATTAAGGATTTGAAACCAGATAAAATCGAAGACTTGATGGCGATGGTTGCTTTATATCGCCCAGGACCCATTGCTGTAATACCTGAGTATATTGCGCGGAAGAATAATCCAGAACTTATTGACTATTTAGATCCGCGAATGGAGAAATTTTTGGGAGCTTCTTATGGATTATTAGTTTATCAAGATGATCTTTTGTTTTGTGCGATGGATTTGGCAGGATATTCTTGGGAGGAAGCCGATAAATTCAGAAAAGCGGTCGGAAAGAAAATTCCAGAAGAAATGGCGGCACAAAAGGAAAAGTTTACAAAGGGAATTGTAACCAATGGTCAAACTGAAGATTTTGCTGAAATGCTTTGGAAATTGTTTGAGCCATTTCAAGCTTATGGATTTAATAAGGCACATGCGGCTAGCTATGGAATGGTTGCTTACCAGACTGCTTATATGAAGGCAAATTATCCAGTTGAATATATGACTGCTCTTTTAACGAGCGAGGCTGGGGACAAAGATAAAATAACTGAAGCCATTAATGAATGCCGAAGAATGAAAATAGAAGTTCTTCCGCCTGATATTAATAAAAGTGATATTGGATTCACTATAGATAAAGATGCAATTCGATTTGGATTTTCTGCTATTAAAAATGTTGGACAAAAAGCGATTGAAGCGATTTTGGAAGCTCGCAGAGATGGTGAATTTATTTCCCTTTCTGATTTTTTGGGAAGAGTTGAGGGAAGGAAAGTTAATAAAAGAGTAATGGAGAGCTTGGTAAAAGTTGGTGCTTTTTCTAATTTTGGGAAAAGATCCGCAATTCTTAATTCAATTGATGACATTAAAAATAAAATAAAGCCAAAGAAAGTATCGGGCAGTCAACAAGATTTGTTTGGAGAGGAAGTTCAAAAATTCACAGCTATTAACATAACTCTTGCTGACGTCCCCGAATTTTCTGAAGATGAACTTTCGAGTCTTGAAAAACAACTCCTTGGTTTTTCTCTTTCTGGGAAAACACTTCTCGAAACTATTGGAGAACTTGCTAATTATTCTACTCACAAAGCAAAGGAATTTACTCCTGAAGCATCTTATGGAGATTTAGTAAAGATTGCTGGAGTAATTACTGAAGTGCGCGTTATTGTCACTAAAAAAAGTAATGCCCAAATGGCTTTTGCAAAAATTGAGGATGAAACGGGAATTGTTAACCTTGTGATTTTCCCTAAAATTTTTAAAGATAACCAAAAACTTTGGGCGGAAAATACAGTTTTACTTTTGACGGGGAGGCCCGATGAGCGAAATGATGAAGTTAATTTGATAGTTGAGGCGGTTGAAACAAAAGAGACACTTAAATCAAAAAAGGCTACTTTTTTTGTGAGGATACCAGAAAAAACAGATGTCGATAAACTAAAAAAATTAAGAGAAATTTTGTTAGAGAATCCTGGGGAGAGCCAGGTAACTTTGAAATTTGAGGGCAAGGGACGCGAGGTTGCACTTCCTTTTGGAGTTTCATGGAGTGAAGGATTATCACGGCAAATTAACAAGCTTCTTGAAGAGTAGTCTCTCAATGAGTTATAATACTCACTATGGCATTAATTGCAAAACATAATGAAGTTAATTTTGGAGTTGGAGACGGCGTTAAAGTTTATCTTAAAGTAAAAGATGGCGAAAAGACTCGTAGCCAAGTCTTTGAGGGAATTGTTATTGGTATAAAAGGACGCGATTCTGGGAAAAGTTTTACTGTTCGAAAAATTGGTGCCGCAAGAGTTGGAATAGAAATGATATTTCCACTAAATACTCCAAGCATTGAAAAAATTGAAGTGGTAAGACATGGAACTGAGGGAGTAACGCATGCAAAACTTTATTACATAAGGGAAAAATCGACTCGCGAAATTGAAAGAATTTATTCAAGAGCAACTCACAAAAACCAGATTGAGAAACCAAAAAGAAAGAAAGTTGTTGCGAAGAAGATAGTTAAAAAAGCTGTAACGAAAAAAGTTAAGACTTCAAAAAAATCAAAGTAAATCTTGGACTTTGCCTAGACTTTCTTGAAAGATTTTTAATTTTTCTAGAAATGCATTTCGTATAGGTGCACCACCTAAGTCTTCGGTAAATGATTCTATATAAAACTGCTATATTGATTTTACCTTTAGGAAATTCTTTTGCGATTTCTAAAATTCCTCTTTGACTAAATCTTGAAAATTTTGAGAATAAATCTTCTGTTGATGATGGAATGTCGTCTTCTAGACTGGCGATTTTTTCGTTTATTTTATCAATTTGGTCAGAATCAAGGTTTAGTTGCATAGTAGATGTGTATGCATCTGAAGCTGAAACTTCCGGTATTTTTAAATAACGCTCTAAGAGGTTCATAGGTTTGTATTATAGATGATATACTGATTTCATGCTAATTTTGGGAATAGATCCGGGGACTGCGACAACTGGTTTTGGTGTAATTGAGAAGATTCCCAACGAAGACTTTAAAATAATTGAATGGGGGCTAATTGAAACTAAAAAAGAAACTAAACCTCATATTAGACTTCACGAAATTCACGAACAAATGCTTATGATTCTTGATCGCTTTCATCCAGATATTTTGGTTATGGAAAAAGTTTTTATGTTTAATAATGCAAAGACTGTTATTAGAGTAAGTCAGGCTCAAGGAGTAATTTTACTTGCTTCTGCTAGTTCTGGATTTAATATTGAAGTTTTTGAATATGCTCCGCAAACTATTAAGAAATTAATTACAGGTAGTGGAAGAGCTAAAAAGAAAGAAGTAGACTTGGCGGTACGCGCTATTTTGGGTCCTAAGCTAGACAAAAAAGATTTGAAAGATGGATTTGGGAAATCTCGTAAGATGACCAAAACGTATGTTGATAATGCGATTGATGCACTTGCAATAGCTATGTCTCATTTGATGAAAATAAATGAAGATGTACAGACGAAGAAGAAAAACCCAAAAAAAAGTTGAGTGGATAAAGGACGACACTATAAAAGAACGAATGGTTCGTCTTGTGGTTGATTTGGAAATTGACTGGGTAGTCCCTGATCTTGTCTACACATTCAGATCATATAATTCAGCGAGTAATGTAATAGCGAGAATATGGGGATTTTCAAAGATTTGGCAAATGGCAATAGATCATGACCCAGCTTATGTCCTTGAAGTAATTTCAGAGCGATTTGATAAATTGTCAGAGCGACAAAAAGATGAAGTAATTTTACACGAACTGGCGCACATTCCAAGAAATTTTTCAGGAGCCCTCATGGCACATTCTCATGCGAAAGGAGCATTTCATGACAAGTTAGATAAATTTATTAAGGACTATCGTAGAAAATAAATATGAGAATATCTTTGATACACGGTGAGGATAAAGAAAAAGCTTATGCAAGATATATAGAATTGATCGATGCTTCAAAAAAGAAAAATTTTAAAATTGTTCAGATAACTGATTTGAAAAATGTTGTGAATCAGTCAATGTTTGAAGAGAAACAAGTTTTTACTCTTTCAAAACCTAATAAGGTTGGAATTAATGATTGGAAGTGGCTGTCTAAAAATGCTGAAAAATATAATTCAAATTTATTGATTTTTTATGAAGGTAATTCGCCTATCGGCGTTTTGAAACAACTACCAAAAGACACTAAAATTGAAAAATTTGATTTGCCTAAAATTCTATTCGGTTTTTTAGATAGCTTTAATTTAAAAGTGTTTAATGATTTGGTAAAAATTGAACCCGTGGAACTCGTTTTTCATTTACTTGCGAGGAGACTTCGTGACTTGTACTGGGTGAAAGTAAGTCCTGAAACATTGCAAATGCAAGATTGGCAAAAAAGTAAGTTAATAAGTCAGGCAAATAAATTTTCTGAAGAAAAGTTGAAAGAAATAATTAGTGAGTTAGCTGAAATTGATGTAAAATCAAAAACTTCTGACGCGGATTTGAAAAGCTCACTTGATATTTTGATCATTAAGTATTTAAAATAGGACATGAAACCTTTAACTGAATTAACTCGCGAAGATATTAAAAATATAAAACTTCTCGCTTTTGATGTTGATGGAGTGACTATTAAAAAAGGGACTGACATTAAAGAAGTCGAAGGAAAAGAAAAAACAACTTTGACAGTAACAACTTCCAATCTTCATCCGAGAATTGTAGAAAAAATGTTAAAACTTAAAAAACATTTTGTGGTATCGATTGCTAGTGGCAGAAGTTTACTTTACTTAACTAAAATTTATTATGATCTTTTATGGGACAAAGCAGCTTTGATTGGAGAAAATGGAATCTTAACTTTGGTTGATGGTGAAGTTCATCAGATGGAAAAGTTTGATGAAAAAACACTTTCCACGATGCGTGACATGTTTGTTGATTTGAAAGTATTAGGAAAGAATAATAATGATTTTAGAGCTTTTGAACCAAAACAGTTTTTAATTACAGTACATGCTTGGAAGGATATGCCTGAAGTTCATGATATTGTCAAAAAGCATGACAAAAATGATGAATTTTACTGTTTGTGGAATGGAGAAGCTTTTGATATTGCATTAAAAAGATTAAATAAAGGTGTTGGACTTAAACATTTGGCAGAACATTATGGATGGACTTTAGAAAATACAATGTCCATTGGGAATGGACCAAACGATAGAGAAATGGTTGAGGTGGCTGGAATTGGAGTAACAACTGACCCGACCGACCTTAAAGCAGGAAAATTTTATACCACAAAATCTTTGGAGTACGGTGGCGAAGAATTAATAGATAAACTCTTGGAATTATCTGAATAAATAAAATATGCTTGATGACCTTGCCCAAATAGCAAAACTAGACAGAGAAAATATACTTTCTTCTATTGAACACCTTCCTGAACAAATTAGACAGTCGTGGGATGAAATCAAAAAATTAGAAATCCCAAAAGAATATGCAAAGGCAACGAATATTGTTGTTGCTGGGATGGGGGGATCTGGGCTTGGAGCAAGAATGGTAAAGCACATGCATTTTAACCATCTTGGAGTTCCCTTCACTATCGTGAATGGATATTTCTTGCCCAATTATGTAGACAAAAATACTTTAGTAATACTTTCCTCTTATTCTGGAAATACTGAAGAAACTATATCAACAGCGCATGATGCTATCAAAAAAAGAGCTATGGTAATTGGAATTTGTACAGGTGGAAAGTTGTATGAAAATTTGGTTAAAGAAAAAATTCCTGTCTATAGAATTGACCCTGTTAATAACCCAAGTGGACAACCGCGTATGGGACTTGGGTATTCTGTTTCTTCCATATTGGGAATTCTTGCGAAACTTCGTTTCGTAAATACAACCAATGAAGATCTTGAAAAATATGTAGAAACAGCCGAGAAATTCGTGAAAGAATTTGGAGTAAGGAAACATACAAACGAAAATGTTGCAAAGAAAATTGCTCAAAAATTAGCTCCAAGAGCTGTTGTATTAATGTCTAGTGAACACTTAATTGGTGTAACTCATGCTTTCAAAAATCAATTGAATGAAAATTCAAAAACTTTTAGCACCAGGTTTACAATATCTGAGTCTAATCATCATTTGATGGAAGGGCTTAGATACCCAGCGCGTGCCAAAGAAGTGCTGCATTTTTTGTTTATAGAAAGCAAAAATTATTATGAAAGGGTTATAAAAAGGTATGCGATAACGCAGGATATTGTGAAACAAAATGGATATGGATTTGATGTGTATAGAACCCAATCACATGATCGCAACGAAGAAGTTTTTGAGATTTTAGTTCTAGGGTCTTACGTTAGTTTTTATATGGCAATTTTGCATGGAATTAATCCATCCCCAATTCCATGGGTGGATTATTTTAAGCAAAAGCTTGCGGATTAGAATCGTAAAGAGAAGATTGAGTAGAATTGACAAATTCATAATAATAATTTTGGTATCCACTAAAGCAATCTTCTTCGTTAATCAATCCGAGAAGCTGATTGAATTTTATCATCACTAGAGCCTGAGACATTACTATACGTATTGCTACGTTTGGTTTATCATCATGAACTGTTAATCTAATGATATTTTTATTTACTCTAGCCTTTTTGTTATACTTTCCCTCAACCAAGATATCATCATTATGTCTTGCCGTAATTACTATTTCTTTATTATCTGATATTTTACTCAAAGTTAAACCATATGCATGCATTAGTGATTCAGATCTGTTTGTCCAATTTACTACTATTTCAGGAGTTCTTTCATATCTCGTCATGTAAGTGAGTTTAATTTGCAGGTTGAAGTTTGTCAAGAAAGTTAAGCGATGATAACTTTTCTTTTCTTAGTTATCGAAAGTTCGTACTCAATATTTTGAATATCATCTCTCATATAATGGATATCTCTTTTTACTCCTGCAACATTGTTTTCAACTTGTTTAAGTCTGATGTTTACATCACTGAAACCTTCTTTCATTTCTGTTCTTAATTTTTCAATTTCTGGCATTGTCATATATGTGTGAAATTCAGTTAGTTGATTATGAACAATATCTTCAACATCTTTTTTAGTTGGGAAGCCGGCTTTTTTAAGTGTTTCTATTATATTCTCAGTTGTGAGGAGAGTTTTCTTTGCCATGTTTAAAATTAACATGGTCCTTGAAAATTGTAAATATATAATTGATAATGAAGTATGTCTGCCAAGGATTTAACTTTATTCTTCAATAAAATCGATAAAGGGGATGTTGCTTTGGTTGGGGGGAAGGGTGCAAATTTAGGTGAGATGACTCAAGCTGGGTTTCCAGTTCCAGGTGGATTTGCAGTGACTGTAGCTTCATATAATTTATTTCTTGAAGAGAATAAATTAAAAGATATTATAGATAGCTTAATTAAAACAATTGATGTAAATAATCCAAATGAACTTGAAAAAGTAGCTGCTCAAATTCAAAAAATTGTAATGAAGGGGAAAATCCCTGCCGAAGTTGGACGCGAAACTACAAAGGCATACAAAAAACTTTCTGGATTTTTAAACAAAGCACAAGTAGCTGTACGAAGCTCGGCGACAGCTGAAGATTTACCTGGGATGAGCTTTGCGGGGCAACAAGCAACCTTTTTGAATATTGCAGGCGAGAACAATTTATTGAATAGTGTGCGTGAATGTTGGGCAAGTTTATTTACCCCTCGAGCGATTTTTTACAGAGCACAAAATCATATTCCAACTGAAAAGGTTGGGATTTGTGTGATTGTGCAGAAAATGGTGCAATCAACGGTAAGTGGAGTTATGTTTACCGTAGATCCCGTTAAAAATGATAAAGAGAGAATATTTGTGGATGCTGTTTGGGGCTTAGGTGAAATGATTGTGCAAGGATCTGTTGTTCCTGATCATTATGTGGTGCAACGCGGGACTTTTACAATTTTGTCGAAAGAAGTTTCAGATCAGGCAATACAATTAACTAAAGTGAAAGGAATTACGAAGGAAATTGAAGTGCCTAAAAAACAAAGAGAATTTCAAAAAATAAGTGACGATGAAATAGTTAAAATTGCGAAAATTGGGGCGAAACTTCAAGAGCATTATTATTATCCACAGGATGTTGAGTGGGCAAAAGATAAAGACGGTGGAATATATATAGTACAAACTCGTCCTATCACAACTCTTGACAATAAAGTAAAAGCAGATACCCAAAACGAAACTGATATTAAAACTGCGGAAACTCCGATTTTGACTGGGATTTCAGCATCGCCTGGGCTTGGAACTGGACGCGTTAGAATTCTTAAGTCGCCAAAAGAAATTGATAAAATGAAACAAGGAGATGTTTTAGTTGCTTCAATGACATCGCCAGATTATGTTCCTGCTATGAAAAAAGCTGCTGCAATTATTACAGACCTGGGAGGAGCTACGTCGCATGCTGCGATAGTTTCACGTGAGCTTGGAGTACCCTGCGTTGTTGGGGCACGGGACGCTACAAAAAAGCTTAAAAATGATTTTATAGTGAGTGTTGATGGGACTCATGGAATGGTTTATTTAGGAGCAAAAGTAAAATTGGATGTGAATAAAGAGAACGTTGAACAATCTTATAGAAAGACAAGACATTTAAAGACAGCGACTAAAGTTTATGTAAATTTAGCTGAGCCGGAGCGAGCTAACGAGATTGCAAAACTAAACGTAGACGGAGTTGGACTTTTGCGGGCTGAATTTATGATTGCAAATATTGGGATTCATCCAAAGGAAGCTATTAAACTTAAAAAACAGGCTGATTTTATAAATAAACTATCTGCTAATTTGGAAGTTTTTTGTAAAGCATTTGGAGACAGGCCTGTAGTTTACCGAGCAACTGACTTTAAAACAAATGAATATAGACAGCTTAAAGGCGGAGCCAATTGGGAGCCTGTTGAGCCAAATCCGCTTCTTGGGTTTCGTGGAGCGTTTCGTTACACAGCGGACCCAGAAGTGTTTAATTTAGAACTTGTTGCTATAAAGAGAGTGCGTGAAAAATATAAAAATCTTCATCTTATGATTCCTTTTGTAAGATCACCGGAGGAACTAAGAAGAGTTCGTCGCCTTGTTGCTTCTGAGGAATTATTTAGAACTGGGGATTTTAAATTTTGGATGATGTGTGAACTACCAGTTAATGTAATTTTACTTGATGAATTTATAAAAGTGGGGATAGACGGCGTTTCTATTGGAAGCAATGATTTATCAATGCTTCTTCTTGGAACTGACAGGGATAACCCAGAAGTTGCAAGTGCTTTCAATGAACGCTCACCTGCTGTTATGTGGGCTTTGAAGCATATAATAACGACTTGCAATAAATACGGCGTGACTGCGTCAATTTGTGGACAAGCACCTTCTACATATGATGATTTAGTTGAAAACCTTGTAAAACTTGGAGTAACAAGCGTTTCCATTAACCCCGATGCAATAGATAGAGTGAGAAACGTGATAGCAGAAACAGAAAGGAAGATCTAATGTCTAAAATTACAAGAGTTTGGGCTAGAGAAATATTAGATTCAAGAGCAACGCCTACAGTTGAGGCGTATTGTCAGCTTGATACTGGGCAGGTTGCGATTACTTCGGTTCCTTCTGGGGCTTCAACCGGAACTTATGAAGCTTTTGAGTTGCGGGATAATGACGCGAATCGATATCGGGGGAAAGGAGTATTGAAAGCAGTTGCCAACGTAAACCAAGTATTGGGGCCTGCGATTGTTGGAATGGATCCGACACACCAGGAAGAGATTGACATGAAACTCATTGCTCTTGATGGAACTGAGAACAAATCAAAGCTTGGAGCAAATAGTATTTTGGCCATTTCAGAAGTCGTGTCAAAGGCTGGGGCACTTGCCAATAAACAGTCACTTTTTAAGTATATTTGGGAGATGTCAAAAGCGAAAGGAATTCCTTTGCAAGTTCGTATTCCTACTCCACTTTTTAATATGATAAACGGTGGACTTCATGGCGCTGGGAACCTTGATTTCCAAGAGTTTTTTGTAATTCCCGCTTTTTCGAAAGCTTTTTCGGAAGGATTGCGGCTTGGAGTTGAGGTTTATTTAAGACTTGGGGAAAATTTGGAAAGGCGAGGAGCAATTCATAGCGTTGGAGATGAAGGAGGTTATGCGCCAAATCTTTTTACAAATGCTGACGCGCTTGAAATTTTGGTTGAGACAATTCGTCAAACTTCATATACCTTGGGTAGTGATGTATTTTTAGGGCTTGATGTTGCCGCAAACTCTATCTATAAAAATGGCAAGTATTCTATTCGTGATAAGTCATCCCCACTTGACGAAAGAGCTTTAATTGAATATTACAAAGAATTGAACGCGACTTATCATTTGGAAGTGCTTGAAGATCCGTTATTTGAAGATGCGTGGAGTGGATGGCATGAATTACTTGAAACTCTTGATAGCCAGATGGCAATTGTTGGAGACGATTTACTTGTTACAAATTTAAAGAGGATTGATAAAGCAATTGCTGAAAAAGCTTGTAACTCAGTTCTTGTTAAACCAAATCAGATTGGAACTGTTACTGAAACTCTCGCTGTCATTAAAAAAGCGCGAGATGCTAACTGGAAAGTGATAGTGTCACATAGATCTGGAGAGACAACCGATACTTTTTTGGCTGATTTTGCGGTAGGAGTGGGGGCTGATTTTGTAAAGTTTGGTGCGCCTGCTCGAGGAGAACGAGTTGCAAAATATAATCGTTTTTCTGCAATTGAACTAGAAATAAAACAATGAATTTTGTTCTTTTAGCAGTATTAGATGGCTGGGGAGTTGCAACTGCTGGCCCTGGAAACGCGATAACCCAAGCAAACACTCCAAATATGCATAATTTCCAGTCGTCGTATCCACATACGACTCTTGTTGCCTCAGGATATGCCGTAGGGCTGCCGCGTGGAGAAGTTGGGAACACTGAAACAGGTCATTTGAATTTGGGAGCTGGACGAATTGTTTATCAAGACCTAGAGCGAATAAATATGGCTATTGCCGATGGATCGTTCTTTCAGAATAAGGAAATTTTAGCTGCGATAGATCATGCCACAAAAAATAATTCTAACTTGCACTTCATGGGTTTGATTGGAGCTGGTGGAGTTCATTCAAACATTAATCATCTTTATGCGCTTTTACATTTGGCGAAACTTAAAAATTTCAATCGAGTTTATTTACATCTTTTTACTGACGGGCGTGACTCTGCTCCGGCTTCAGCTTTAACTTATATTAATCAATTGAAAGAGGTCATTAAAAAAGAAAGTGTTGGAACAATTGCAACAATCATGGGACGCTACTTTGCAATGGATCGTGATCGCAGGTGGGACAGGACTGCGAAGGCGTATTTTGCATTGACGAAAGGGGAAGGAAATTTATTTAAAACGGTCGAGGAAGCTATTAATGATTCGTACTCTGTTGGGAAACAAGATGAGTTTATTGAGCCTGCCATAATAGATAAGGATGGATTAATACACGAAAATGATGCTGTTGTGTTTTTTAACTTTAGAATTGATAGGCCAAGACAGTTAACAAGTGCCTTTGTAATGGATAATTTTACAAATGTAAGTCCAAGCTTTGGATTTGATCCATATTTGGTTGAATATACTAAAAAACATCAAGAGGAAGCTCCGACTGTTTCTAGTACATTTGATCGAGGGCAAAAATTAAATAATCTTTATTTTGTGACCATGACTGAGTACAGTAAGCCTCTTGCGGACGCAGGAGCGCACGTAGCTTTTACTCCTGAAGTTGTGGGGATGACTTTAGGTAGAGTTGTTTCTGAGGCAGGGCTCACTCAACTTCGTATGTCAGAAAGCGAGAAAGAGCGATTTGTTACGTTTTATTTTAATGGTCAGCAAGAAATTGAATATAGCGGGGAACAAAGGGTAATAATTCCTTCGCCCAAAGTTGCAACATATGATAAAAAACCTGAAATGTCAGCACGGGAATTAACTGAGAGTTTGATTAAAAAAATTTCAGACCAAAGCAGTAACTACTCATTTGTACTTGTGAACTTTGCGAACGCCGATATGGTGGGGCACACTGGGAGCATTGGAGCAGCAGTTACGGCTTGTGAAGTAGTTGATGAATGCTTGGGTAAAATTGCGACTTCAGTACTGGCGCTCGGGGGAACAATGATCATAACTGCGGATCACGGTAATGCTGAGGAAATGATTGATGCTCAAACTGGGCAAATTGAAACTGAGCATAGCCGTAATCCTGTTCCTTTTATTGTGATCTCTAAAAACTTTTTTGGGAATCCAAGGACTCTTCAGAGTGGGATTTTGGCTGATGTTGCTCCTACAATTTTAAAAATATTAGGACTTGAAGTGCCGTCTAGTATGACTGGACGTAATTTACTTGAAGGTTTTCTTTAGCCGACTGGCGATTTTTTTGCGGTGTTCATAAGCTGAAGGTAAGAAAGATAAAATTATTATTATAATAATAATTGGAATTAAGTAGTGGTCTACATTTGGAATGACTCGCCCTAAGAAATATCCTATTGTGAGCATTAGAGTTGCCCACAAGGTGCCACCGATAACATTGAAGGTAAGGAACTTTCCGTAATCCATTTCACCAATTCCTGCAACAATTGGGGCAAAAGTTCGGACATATGGCAAGAATCTTGCCAAAATTATTGTTTGAGTGCCGTGATCTTTATAAAAGTCTGACGCTGTTTTAATATGATTCTTGCTGAATAAGAAAGAATTTTCTTTATTGAATATCCTCTTACCAAATTTTTTACCAATCCAATATCCGGCTGAATCTCCAGAGATTGCAGCAAGTACCAAAAGAGGAATTAGTAAATATATTTTGAAGTAGCCTTGAGTTGCGAGAAGTCCTGCTGTGACTAATAAACTGTCACCCGGCAAAAAGAAACCAAAAAAAAGACCAGATTCTGCGAAAACTATTCCAAAAAGCCCAACGTAACCGATTGTTTCAATAATTTGTTTCAGGTCAAAGTGCATTAGGGTAATTGTAAATTAAGAAAATGAAAGGAGCAATAGCTAATACGGGTGTGATGATTCTGGTGGTTGATTTGCTAGCTGGTCGAGTGGAATTATCTCATATGGAATAGGATTACTTAATTGATCGATTATTTTGAGTGATCTTTCTGGAACTAGCAGTATACCCTTTTTCCCTGTTCCGATTGTTGTTCCTGAAGAAAATATTACAGCCCATCCGATACTACTATGTTTTTCGTCAAAGCGTACTGCTTTAAGAATCAGTTCATCTCCTTCTTGTGGAAGTAATTGAGCTATATGTTTTGCTTCTTGCTCAACTTCATACAAAAGTTTTGATTTTTCATCACCGAAAGAAATGTTTTCTGATATAACTTTTAATTAGTAAACTTCCTGATCACGCCGACGCAGATACCTTGTATTTTGACTTCCTTAGCGAAAATTGGGCTCATGGTGGAGTTTGCTGGTTCCAAACGAATGCGAGTTGTTTCTTTGTAAAATCTTTTAAGAGTTGCCATGCCATTTGGAAGAAGGGCTACAACTATCTCTCCGTTTCTGGCATTTTCTTGTTCTTTTACAACGACATAATCTCCATCTCTGATTTGTTCTTCGATCATTGAGCTCCCACGAACTTGAAGAACATAAACCCTTTTGCCGTCTGATGCGAAACTTGGCGCGATATCCATTGTGGCATTTGGATCTGTGAATGGTTCAAGCGGAGCACCTGCCGCGATGAAACCTAAAATAGGAACGGTTACTGACTTTTTTTCAGGATTAAATTTGTCGTCGAGAAGCTCTATTGCACGAGTTTTACCGTGCTGCCTTTTTATCAAGCCTTTAGCTTCAAGAGTCTGGAGATGTTCATGAACTGTAGCAAGAGAATTTACATTTATTGAATCCGCAATTTGACGAAGTGTTGGAGCTGATCCGTTTGTTTCAATATGTTGCCTTATGAAATCTAAAATTTGTCTTTGTCTTTTGTAAATTATTATCGCCATACTTAATATATACAAATTACTAACTTTACCCGAAATTGTCAAGAGGGAAAAATATGATATTATGTTTCTTAGATGTCAGTAAGTATTGAAACCTTTAGGAGTGAGTATGGTCAAGAGGGAACTGTAATAATTCCCAAAGGCTTTTCTGAAAGAGTTGTACCTGACGATGTCCCTGTTTATTTTTATGAACCAACATATACGGATAAGAAAAAAGGGTTGGAAGTTCGAATTAATGAATCATTTTTGAATTTGGACCTCAAGGATCAAGAGGCGGCTATTAGCTTTTTACTTGAAAAGAACAAAAATTCTAAGCAAGATATATCTTGGACTATTAGTGTTGGTAAAAACCCTGATGATTTTAATAGAGTTGTTATATTGATATCACTTCTTTGTTAACTTCGTTTAATCTTCGGTTTGTGGTATTATTAATCTATGTCTAAATTTAAACTCTCTTCTAAATTTGGTTTGATGGGGGACCAGCCTCAAGCTGTTGATAAACTTGTTAAGGGTGTTCATGATAAAGAACCGTATCAGGTTTTGCTTGGTGTCACGGGTTCTGGTAAAACTTTTACTGTTGCAAACGTTATTGAGCGCACCCAAAAGCCAACTCTTGTGATTTCACACAATAAAACTTTAGCGGCTCAGCTTTATCAAGAACTTCGAGATTTTTTTCCTGAAAATGCTGTATCTTACTTTGTTTCTTATTATGATTATTACCAGCCTGAAGCTTACATTCCTTCAACTGATACTTATATTGAAAAAGATTCTGCTATAAATGAGCAAATTGACAAGCTTCGTCTTGCAACTACCGCCAATATTTTAACTCGCAATGATGTGATTGTTGTTGCGAGCGTCAGCTGTATTTATAACATCGGTTCGCCAAAGGAATATGGTAGCTTTATTTTGGAACTAGCGGAAGGCATGAAAATAATGCGTGAACAAATAATGGAAAGATTAACAGCTTTGCAGTATGAAAGATCTGATTTTGGTTTTCACAGGGGAACATTTAGAGTTAATGGAGATATTATCGATGTTTACCCAGCATATGACGATATTGGAGTAAAAATAGAACTCAAAGAAAATTTTATACACAAAATATCAAAATTTGACCCGGTTTCTGGCCAAACTATTGATGAGACGATAAAATTTTTTACTCTATATCCTTCTAAGCATAACATTACTGACCCCACTAAAAACAAACATGTATTTGCAAAAATTAACCAAGACATGCTTGAGAGATGTGAACAGCTAAAAAAAGAAGGTAAAGAACTTGAAGCACATAGATTAAAGCAAAAAGTTACCTATGACACGGAAATGATTCGTGAAATGGGTTATACAAAAGGAATAGAAAATTATTCACGGTATTTTGACGGACGTGCTCCAGGAGAACCACCATTTTCACTTTTAGATTTTTTCCAGGAAGCTTATGGAGATGATTGGATGGTTGTAGTTGATGAATCACATATTAGTTTTCCACAAATAAGAGGAATGTATGCAGGGGACTTTTCCAGAAAGTCTACTTTAATTGATTATGGATTTAGAATGCCATCGGCACTGGACAATCGGCCTCTTAAATTTGACGAGTTTATGAGGAGAATTCCGAACTTTATAGCAGTGTCGGCTACTCCAAGTGAATGGGAAACGTCAATGGCAAAAGGCAATATAACTGAACAATTGGTTCGTCCGACTGGGATTGTTGATCCCATCGTAGCAATAAGGCCTACTGAAACACAGGTGGCTGACGTTATTCTCGAAATTAAGAAGAATACTAAAAATAAACAGCGAACTTTAGTCACAACACTTACAAAACGGACTGCTGAGGACGTTGCAAATTATCTAAATGAACAAGGATTGAAAGCGCAATTTTTACACAGTGATGTTAAAACTCTTGAGAGGACTGATATTTTAGATGATCTTCGCCGAGGCGAATATGATGCTTTGATTGGCGTAAATTTACTTCGAGAGGGATTGGATTTGCCTGAAGTGACACTTGTCGCCATACTAGACGCAGATAAAGAGGGGTTTTTAAGAAGTGAGGTTTCGCTTGTGCAGACAATGGGAAGAGCTGCACGGCATATTGAAGGACGGGTAATACTTTATGCAGATAAAATAACTGGATCGATGGAAAGAGCTTTGAAAGAAATTGACAGACGCAGAGCTTATCAAGTTGATTTTAATAAAAAGAATAATATCACTCCAACGAGTATTCAAAAATCGATTAGAGATAGATTGGTTGAAGTGGAAATTGAGGCTGAAACTAGAATTGACCCCATTATGGCTGATATGGATATAGAATCGATGACGCCGATGGATAAAAAGAAATGGACAACAAGAATGAAGCGTGAAATGAAAATTGCAGCAGATGAAATGAATTTTGAACTAGCTGCAAGAATAAGGGACAGGATTAGGGAGTTGGAATAGTAATTTTGTCCAGCATGTTTATTGCTATAGCATAAAGTTCTTCTTCTACGACATATACATCCATTTCTTTTGAACGGAGATCTCGATATAGGGTACTATAAATATATTCCAGTTGTATATATTCTAACGAAGTTAGCTTTTGTGCAAAATTAAAGTCGTGTGAAAAGATTCTTTTGATATGGAATTCTTCGAGTACTGGTTTTTCGTTTTCTGGGATGTGTGCATGAGCTTTAGTTGCTACCATTATTATTCGCTCTAGAGCGTTTTGATCATTTCCAAGTAAATCTTTATACTGAGCTGGTTGGATATTTGTTTTTTTACATATTGATGCAATATATGCAGATTGGGCTGTGACTGAAGCTGGATATTTTGCACTAGCTTCCATGAAAATTAATTCTGGTTCTGTGAATTGTGGTCTATCTATAGACATAGTTTGATATTGTAACATATACTTTATTTTTTATCATGTTGGGGTAATATTAGGGATTGGCTTTATAGAAAAGTGATATAATGGCATTACCACTGGGAGTCCAGCGGGAAGTTTGTATGGTAAACGAAAAACACAACAATACCGATTACATAAGCAAAGCTTGTCACAAAGACGTGATAAAAGTACGGGGGGCGAGACAGCATAATTTAAAAAATGTTGATCTCGATATACCTAAAAATCAATTAGTTGTATTAACTGGAGTATCGGGCTCTGGTAAATCTTCTTTTGCTTTTGACACAATTTATGCTGAGGGGCAAAGGCGTTATGTACAATCTCTTTCAAGTTATGCACGCCAATTTCTTGGAGTCATGCAAAAGCCTGATGTAGATTCTATCGAAGGCTTGTCTCCTGCAATTTCTATTGATCAGAAAACTACGTCGCACAATCCACGTTCTACTGTTGGAACTGTAACGGAAATTTATGATTATTTACGTTTGCTTTTTGCCCGTGTCGGCCATCCTCATTGCCCTATCTGTGGACGTGAGATTTCATCCCAATCTTTAGACCAGATCGTAGACAAAGTATTCGATTTGCAGAAGCAAATCGTAAACACACAAAATAACGCAAGAATTTTAACACTCTCGCCAATTATTAAAGACAAAAAGGGAGAATATTCAACGCTATTTGAAAATTTAAAATCAAAAGGATTTAAACGAGCTAGAGTTGATGGAAAAATTTATGATTTGGATAGCGATTTAATATTAATTAAAACCAATAAGCATACAATTGAGGCTGTTACAGACAGAATTTCTGTTTCCAAAAAGGAGTTAAGAGATGAAGCATTCAAGAAAAACTTCAGATCGCGCCTTGCTGACTCTATCCAAAAGGCATTACTCATGGCTGATGGATATGTGATTATTTCAGAACTTGGGGATGCTGGATTTGAGATACCAGATAACCCTAAAGAGATGACCGATCATTTGTTTAGTGAAAAGTTTTCGTGTCCGTATGACAATATTTCAATATCTGAAATTGAACCAAGAACCTTTTCTTTTAACACACCTCATGGAGCATGCCCTACTTGTACTGGACTTGGAAAAATACTAAAAGTAGAACCAAACTTGGTTTTTTCTGATGAACTCACGATAAAAGAAGGTGGAATTTTGCCATTTGGACATAATTTTGATAATGATACTTGGACAGCTCGACTAATAATCGCATTTTCAGAGCAAAACAAGATAGATCCAAACAAGAAAATAAAAGATTTAACAGAAGAACAGAAACAAAAACTTTTGGATGGAACTGGAGACAGAGAATATAAAGTCCATGGAACAAATAGTCGGTACATCGGGATTGCTAACGAGCTGACTAAAAGATATGCGACAACTGATTCAGACGCAGTGAGACAATCAATCGAGAGATTTATGAGGAATGTGACTTGCCCTACATGCCACGGCAAACGGCTTAAGCCAGAAGCGTTGTCGATAACTATAGACAATAAATCAATAGCTGATGTATCTGATTTACCAATAGATGGGCTACTTGATTGGGTAAATAAACTCACAAAAATATTGTCCGACAAGGAAATTTTTATTGGAAAAATTGTAATTAAAGAAATTGGTACGAGATTAACTTTTTTGGTTGATGTGGGATTAAAATATCTATCATTATCGCGGGCTGCAAATACTTTGGCTGGGGGAGAGGCACAAAGAATCAGACTTGCGTCACAAGTGGGATCGGGCTTGACTGGAGTAATGTATGTACTTGATGAGCCGACGATTGGGCTTCATAGCAGGGATAATGAGAGATTGATTACAACTCTAAAAAGACTCAAAAATTTGGGAAATAGTGTGATTGTAGTGGAACACGACAAAGAAATGATGATGGAATCTGATTATATTGTTGACTTTGGCCCAGCTGCAGGAAAGTTTGGAGGAAATGTTATAGCAGAAGGGACGCCTACTCAGATTTTGAATAATCCAAAATCTGTAACAGGAAAATATCTGAGCGGAAAGAAAAAGATTAACCCTAAAATTCCAGATTTACAAATAAAAAACTCTGGAGAGTTGGTGGTTGTTGGGGCTAGTCAGTTTAATTTAAAAAATGTTGATGTGAAAATTCCACTTGGAAAATTGGTTGTTGTAACTGGAGTCTCCGGGTCTGGTAAGTCAACACTTGTGGTTGACACTATTTATCATGCTGTAGCTCAGGAGCTTAATAAATACCACAAAGAATCGCCTGGTGCTTACAAACAAATTGAAGGGTTAGATAATATTGACAAAGTAATTTTGATTGATCAGTCGCCGATTGGACGAACACCGAGAAGTAACCCTGCAACGTACACAAAAATGTTTGATTTGATTCGCGACGTGTTTGCATTAACAAAAGAAGCCAAAATTGCAGGATTTAAAAAAGGACAGTTTTCATTTAATACAAAAGGGGGCAGGTGTGAAGCCTGTGAAGGACAGGGGCAAACTAAAATTGAAATGCAATTTATGCCAGACGTGTGGGTAGCATGCGAAGTGTGTCAGGGAAAGCGTTATAACCAGCAAACTCTTGAAATTACTTATAAGGGTAAGAACATTTCTGAGGTCTTAGATATGACTGTAGCTGAAGCAAAAGAGTTCTTCAGTGCTCATGAACCGATTGAGAGAAAAATTGAGACTTTGATTGATGTGGGTTTGGACTATGTGGAGCTTGGGCAACCTGCGACAACTTTATCTGGAGGTGAAGCACAAAGAGTAAAACTATCAAGCGAGTTATCAAAGCGAGCAACTGGAAGGACTTTATATATTCTTGATGAGCCAACCACAGGGCTTCATTTTGCAGATCTTGAAAAGCTTTTGACAGTTCTTAAAATTTTGGTTTCGAGGGGAAATACAGTCTTGGTAATTGAACACAACTTGGACATTATAAAAAATGCTGATTGGATAATTGATCTTGGGCCTGAAGGGGGAAACGGAGGAGGAGAAATTGTGGCAGTTGGGACACCTCAAAATATTATTAATGCCAAAAATTCCTGGACTGGGAAGTTCCTTGCACGTGAGTTAAAATAAACAATGGCTTCACAATTTATTTCAAATTCTACGGTCACTTATGACGTTGGTGTAAACGGTGTGACAAACGTAACTCATGATATAACGCTTCAAAATACAACATCTGACTTTTATGCCACTTCTTATACTTTATCTCTGGACGGAATTCAGCCAATAAATCCTACAGCTTACGAAGGCTCAAGCGCCTTACCTGTCAAAGTAATTCAAAACAATGCAACGACTTCTATTCAAGTTGATTTTCCTGGCGCCGTTGTAGGGAAGGGCGCAAAACGTGAATTTATAATAAATTTTGCGGACAAGACTTTGGTTAATAAAACTGGTGAGATTTGGGAAATAACTACACCAAAGTTGGCTGATTCTAATTCATTCGATTTTTATTCTACGATAATCAAAGTACCGAATGCTTTTGGCAACCTAGCGTATGTTTCTCCAAACCCGACATATCGCAATATCCAGGATAGTAAAATAGTTTTAAGTTTTGATAAATCAGCAAGCACGAAAACTGCAATTACTGCTGCTTTTGGACAATTTCAAGTGTTTTCATTTAAATTGACCTATCACATTGAAAATCCTCTAAACCAAACTGCAACAACTGATATTGCGATTCCACCGGACACTAATTATCAAAAAATGAATTATTCAAAAATTAGCCCAGCTCCCACAAAAGTATATCTCGATAATGATGGAAATTGGCTGGCGACTTTTACTTTGAAGCCAAAGGAAAAAGTGGATGTAGTTGCAACAGGAGCTGTTCAATTATTTGCAGGGCCGCTTGAATTTCCCAAAGCAACTTCAGGATTAGGGGATCTGACTTCTACAAATCTGTGGCAAACGACTGATCCTAAAATTATAACTCTAGCGAAACAACTCAAAACTCCCCAGCAGATTTACAATTATGTAGTTTCCACGCTTTCTTATGACTATGGACGTGTTGCCCCTGAAGTCAAAAGACTTGGTGCCCTTGGAGTGCTTTCTACTCCAAAATCAGCAATTTGTACTGAATTTACTGATTTATTTATTGCGATAGCACGTGCCGCAGGGATACCTGCCCGGGAAATTGAGGGTTATGCATATACTGAAAATCCACAAATTCAGCCGCTTTCACTTGTTGCGGATGTTCTTCATGCATGGCCTGAGTATTGGGATTCTATTAAACAAACTTGGATTCCTATTGACCCAACATGGGGGGAAACGTCCGGAATAGACTATTACAATAAACTTGATTTGAGGCATTTTGTGTTTGTGGTGCATGGGTCGGACTCTACAAAGCCGTATCCTGCTGGAAGCTATAAACTTGGACCAAACCCACACAAAGATGTGTATGTGACATTTGGCAGTTTACCGCAAACAAGAATTAGTAATTTACAAATTGAAAATAAAATTTTGAGCGAGCTTCCTTTTAGCGATGAAATTGTACAAACTAGGATCACAAATTCAGGTCCGGTTGCAGTATATGATCAAAACTTTCAAGCACTTGGTAAACAAGTAAATATTCCCGTTATTTTGCCATATGGATATTATGAGACGACGATTGATATTCCATATAGTTTCTTGGGGCAAAAAGTACCTGCAAAAATTGAAATATTACTTAATGGTTCTAAGAAGAGCGAGTTTTCGACATATAAAACATATGTCATGATCTCAAACCTTCTAATGCTTTTCCTTTTTATCTTTTTTATTGTATTTCTGGTATATTTGAAGTTTCATGATTCGAAAGCCAAAAAACATACCTCTTAACCCTGGTATTTATCAATTTAAAGATAATGCCGGGAAAGTTATTTATGTAGGAAAAGCAAAGAATCTTAAAAATAGACTTAATTCATATTTTACAAACCAACTACTTCCCAAAACTGCCCAAATGGTTGCGACGGCTGAGAGCGTTTCTTATATAAAAGTCGAAAGTGAATTTGAAGCGTTACTTCTTGAAGCTAATTTAATAAAAAAGTATAACCCTAAATATAATATTCAACTTAAGGATGATAAAAGTCCGCTTTATATTGGAATCACAAAAGATAAATATCCACGTGTCGTTGCCCTTCGTAAATCTCAGTTTTCATTTTACAATTTACAAAGTTACTACGGGCCGTATTTGTCTGGCTATTCTGCGCAAAGAATTTTGAAACTAATTCGTAGGATTTTTCCATATAGTACACATTTGCCTACAAAGAAAATTTGTTTATACAAACAATTAGGGCTTTGTGATCCATGTCCATCTGAAATAAATACTCCGGATTTAAGAAAAAAATATTTGAGAAATATACGAAACATTAAAAAAATTTTGGGTGGAAATTTGGGACAAGTAGGGAAAGATTTAGAGAAGGAAATTAAAAAATTATCTAGTGAGGAAAAATTTGAAGAAGCAAGTGTTTTGGCTAAACAATTGGAAAGTTATAAAAATACTGTGATGCAGCAAAATTATGATGTTGAAGAATATTTAATAAATCCAAACTTAGTTGAAGATTTGAGAGATGAAGAACTTCAGGATTTAGCAATTAAACTTAATTATAAACATAAACTTATTCGTATAGAGTGTTTTGATATAGCCCATTTGTCGGGAAGTTTTCCGACTGCTTCTATGGTGACTTTTATAGATGGAGAGGCTGAGAAAAAATATTACAGACATTTTAAGATTTTTCAAAAGAAAAGTAATAGCGATGTTGATTCAATGAGGGAAGTTATAACACGTAGGTTAAAACACATAGACCCGCCTAACGGCGAGGCAAGTTGGGGAAGACCAGATTTGATAATAATAGATGGAGGAAAACCACAACTTAGTGCTGTTCATGATCTGCTTGAAGAGGCTGGAATTCCTTTTTTCGGACTTGCTAAACAATTTGAAACTATTGTGATTAGAAAGCCTGACGAAGAATTTATTGAAATTAAAGCTACTGGAAAGGCGTTGAATTTACTTCAAAGAATCAGGGATGAGGCACATAGATTTGCCCGTCGTTTGCACCACAAACAAGTAAGAGATAGTATTAGAGCATGAAGCGGTTCATAAGAATTTTTGTGGTTGAGGCTGTTGTATTATATTTTGTGTCTTATATAACAACTGGACTTATTTTTAAAAATGGAACTGGAAGTTTATTGATTACAGCTTTTGCTTTAGGGATCGCATCGCTTTTTATTAAACCAATTATCAATTTGCTGCTATTGCCTTTAAATTTGCTCACCTTCGGTGTTTTTAGATTTTTGACTAATGCTATAACTTTGTATCTAGTAGACTTAGTTCTTGCTGAGTTTACTGTCACAAACTTCTTTTTTAAAGGTTACAAAGGAGAGTTGGTTGTAATTCCAAGTTTTTCTTTGCCAACTGGTTTTTTTTCATACCTTGCATTTTCTTTTCTAATATCGTTCACCACAACTGTAATTTACTGGCTACTTAATTAAAGATAAGTAAGAATCCCTGCGTTAAAACGTTTAACTAGTGACAGGCTTTTATAGGATTGCCATAGTTTTGGAGCAAAATAAGTTAAACTGTCTGCTATTTTATCTATTTCAGTAAAATTATTTTCTTCTCTAAGAATTCCATAGGCAAGAGTGTGACTTAGGATTATTTCAGAATCAACTCCCATGTTTAAAGCTTCTTCTGATAATCTCGACAATAATTCTTCCTTTGTTTTTGAGACTTTTACTAATTTTTCAAGAGTATTCAAAGCTTCAAAATATTTTTCTTGTGTTCTTTCTAATCCTCTTCCTGCTATTTCAATAAATATCCTTGGCAATGCATATCCAGTTAAACTTGATAATGGAGAAACTTCCTCGAGATGTGAGATTGGGATTCTACCTTCTTCGTAATTTCCAACTGGTTCTTCATGGTTTCTTTTATATGTTCTTGTAAGTTTGTTGTAAAGTTTTTTATTATGTTCCTTTGCAAATTCACAAATCCATGTACTAAATACAAAGTCACATTCATCATATCTTTTTCTTGTCATTTCTAATGCTAAAGATTCTATTTCTTCTGGTGGAAAGACGTTTTCCAACTCTTTTTTGTAATAGTCGACTGTAGCCAATGGATTTGGACAAGCATGTCTATGGGCTGATATAAATAATCTTTCTTGATCCGTAAGTTCTAAGATAGTTGGATCGTCGCCTAGAAACTTACCTTTTCCGAAATCTTTTGGGTCTAGAAATTTTTCTATTGCCATTTGCTGGAAGTATAGCATGTGAATAGTTATTATTGTATAATCGAAGGTGATGTTAACTATTTTGCAGATTATTGTCTCGCTTGTTTTGACTCTTTTGATTTTACTTCAGGTGAAGGGAGTTGGATTTGGACGAGTTTGGGGGAGTTCACTTACAACTTTTTCGAGGCGTGGACTTGAGGGGTTTGTATTTAAAATTACCTTTGTTTTTGCTTTCCTTTTCATGTTGATTTCAATTTTGCAACTCATTTAATGACTAAATCTTCCAGATATTGGCTGAGATTAACTAGTGCTTTTGTAAACAGATTTAAATTATTATTCCTGGTTGGAATTGGAGCTGGGTTGGTTGGATTTTTTGCCCTTACATATATTGTTCCCCAGTTTGCTTCAAATTCTCAAAAAATTGGTGTCGTTGGCGAATATACAATTTATCAGCTTCCTGATTCTGTATTAAATTTAATCGGGAGTGGATTAACCGAGCTTCAACCAACCGGAGAGGCAGTTGCCGCTATCGCAAAGACTTGGGAGGTTACCAGTTCAGGGAAAAACCAGATTTGGACTTTTCATCTCAAAAATGATTTAAAGTGGCAAGATGGAACAAATCTGACCGCAAATGACATTAAATATAATTTTAGCGACGCAACTGTAACTAGGCCTGATAAATATACAATTGTTTTCAAACTCACGACGGCTTTTGCACCTTTTCCTGTGTCTTTGAGCCGACCTGTATTTAAAAAAGGGTTACTAGGAACAGGAGAATGGAAAGTAAGTAATTTAACTTTGGCTGGAAACTTTGTTGAAACATTAACTTTGAAAAATGGTGAATCTCAAAAAACTTTTAAATTTTATCCAAATGATACCCAGGCAAAGCTTGCATATGAACTTGGAGAAATTAATGTGATCCAGGATTTACTTAATCCTGCGCCTTTTGATACATGGAAAACA
>WNFI01172995.1_pt1 | contig 24544 bp, 18 predicted proteins | sample 5400471 | NCBI WGS metagenome assembly WNFI01 (sample SAMN13153348, study PRJNA577476) | soil metagenome | isolation source: 100 cm saprolite on Douglas fir-dominated hillslope | place: USA:California | collected 2013-09-17 | reverse complement strand
CGCGAGCGGGAGGCGTTCGGCCAGAAGATCTCCGGTTTCCAAGCCGTCCAGCTCAAGCTGGCCGACATGGCCATGAAACTACAGGCCGCCAGGCTGCTGACGTACTGGGCCGCAGCTCAGGCTGACGCCGGGCGGCGGGCCGACCTGGAGTCAGGGCTCGCGAAGGTGTACGCGTCCGAGGTTGCTTACGAGTGCGCATTCACCGCGATGCAGGTGCACGGCGGGTACGGCTACTCCAAGGAGTTCACCGTCGAGCGGCTCTACCGGGACGCTCCGCTGATGGTGATCGGCGAGGGGACCAACGACATCCTGCGCACCGTTATCGCCGAGTCGCTGATCAGCGGCCGCGGCGTCATCGGCGGTACGACCCGGCCCGCACGCTGACGGGCCACCCGGCCGCGTTCGCAAGCAGCCCGGCCGCCGGCCATTTCGCTTGTATGCTCATCCGTGCGCCACCGAAGTCGAGGGAGACGAGTGGATCACGTGCGCCGCCGCACGGGCGGGAGTTGCCGCCGGCGGCTCCTAGCGGCCGCCACTGCGACGCTGGCCGGGATCCTGGCGTCGGCCTGCGCCGCTCCGAACGTGGCCAGCGAGTCCAACGCCTCCCATGCGTCCCGCAGCAAGCATGCCGGGCAGGGTGCGAACAACTCAGCGGCGGCCGGCCGCCGCGGCGGATCGCGGTCCGCGCCGCCGCCGGGCCACCGGCACGTGGTCAGGGCCAAGCCGCTCGCCGGGAAGATCGTCGGAATCGACCCCGGTCACAATGGCCTCAACGGCACCGATCCCGCGTACCTGGCGCACCAGGTCTTTAACGGCAGGACCATGGAAAACTGCAACACCACAGGCACTCAGACCGCTTCCGGCTACACCGAATCCCTGTTCAACTGGAATGTCGCCAGGTACCTGATTGCCGATCTGCGCAAAGACGGCGCGCGGGTGGTGCTGACCAGGCGGAACAATCACGGTATCGGGCCCTGTGTTGACAAGCGGTCCACGATGCTCAATCACACCGATGTGGCAATTGACATCCATGCGGACGGCGGCCCGTCCTGGGGCCGCGGCTTCACCGTCCTCGAACCCATTGCCGACGGGCCGAATAACAAGGTCATAGGCTCATCGATCCGGTTCGGGCAGTTTGTCCACCAGGCAATCCTTGCCCATACGCCGATGCGGGTCAGTAACTATTACGGCCGCGGCGGTTATATCTTCCGGAAGGACCTGGCGGGGCTGAATCTGACCACCGTCCCGAAGGTCCTGATTGAGTGCGGCAATATGCCCAACCCGGCCGATGCCGCACTGTTGACAACGCCGCGCGTGCAGCGCCGGATCGCCCGGGCGCTGGAGGCCGCGATCATCCGCTTCCTCACCGGACACTGGCCGTCCGCTCAGCCGACCGGGTGAGCGGGGGCGTGGTCACCGCTCCGGCTCGCGCGGGTCGGAATATGGCTGGTCGCGTTTGCATGAGCGGGACATTGCTGGCTGTTCGCACAGCTAGGATCAATGCAGTGCTTCTTCTGCGGAGATCCCAGAGTGACTGCAATGCCGCGCGGCATAAGTAAGCCATTCCATCTGGCTGCCACCTGCCTGCTGGCATCGCTCATTGCCGGATGCTCGATCTTTGCCTCACCCCCCGCGCCGACAGCCGATCCCAGCAAGCCGGCGCCGTCGGCAAGAGCGACGAGTCCTCAGGGAACATCCCAACCCCGGCCAGTCTCGCCGTTCGCGAGCCTGTCCAGCTATCTCGCGAGCCGGGCTGGTCAGATCACGGCAGCCGTGTACGACAGGCGCACCCGGCACACTTGGGTCTTCCACCGCGGAGTCCGCCAGGACACCGCGAGCATCGTGAAGGTCGAGATCATGGGGACCGCCCTCTGGGAAGCGGAGCACGGCAGGCCGCTGTCAGCGGCCGAGCGGGCGCTGATGATCCCGATGATCGAGCACAGCGACAACAACGCGGCGACCGAGCTGCTCGCCGACGTGGGCGGGCCACGCGCCGTGCAGCGGTTCGACCGGCGGGCCGGCCTGTACGACACGACGCCTTCCAGGTTGCGCTACATCCCCGGGACGACCTTGCCAGGGTGGGGGCTGACCAAGACGACGGCATTCGACGAGGTCAGGCTCGTCTCGAGGTTCGCGTATCCGAACTCCATGCTGACGACCGCCAACCGGCGCTACGGCCTGAACCTGATGGAGAATGTGGAGTCCGATCAGGCCTGGGGTGTCTCAGGAGGCAGTTATGGCGTCCTATCCGGCGCCACCGTCGCCCTGAAGAATGGCTGGCTTCCGCACCAGCTCGCGACGAACTCGGACTGGCAGATCAACAGCATCGGGTGGATATCGGGTCACGGCCGCGATTACGTCCTCGCGGTGCTGACCGATCACAACCCCTCCATGCCCTACGGGATCGACACCATCGACATGATCGCGCGTAGCATCTACGCAGAACTCGGAGCCTAGCCCGGCGCCAGCTCCTGACCAGGGCGGGCTGAGTTCGGGCGGCAGCTAGATGTCTCCGGCCTGGAATTGTGTCAGGCCGAACTGCGCGGCGATCGGGTCCCAGGTGTCCACGAACATCTGCTTGTCGCCGGTCGCCTGGCTGTCCAGAGCCGTGGCCTGCTGGTAGTAGGTCGAATTGGTCCCGACCGTGCATCCTGAATTCTGCTGCTGCCGTGCCCACTTGAGATAGTCGTTGTCGATCGTCAGGGAGATCCCCAGTGCCCGCATGAGCTGTGACTTCAGCGCGGCACCGTTTCCGATAGCGTTAGTCTGCAGCGCCGTGGCCTGGCTATACTCACCCGATCGCTGGTTAGCGATCTGCTGAATCTGGCTCACGTCGCTCGCGATATTGGTGCACTGACCGACGTTGCTGACCAGAACGTTGCTGTTCCACCGTGACCGGCTCTGCTCGCTGATGAGCAGCAGGTGATTGACCGCCGCGGCCTGGCTCTGGCCCGTCGTCGTGGGTGGCGAGCTGGAGGCCGGTGATGACGGCGGCGAACTGGACGAGGTATTCGAGGCCGGGCCGTTGCTGGTCCCGCGGTTGAGCACGGTAACCGCGAGGGCGGCCGCCGCGACGGCGACAGCGACAGTTCCGACCACGAGGCCGACGAGCATGCCGCGGGAGCGTTTGGGTTGCTGCTGAGGGGACGGATGCTGCGGCCAGGCCGGGCCCCCGGGCCCGCCAGGCGCGCCGGGCTGCGGATGGGTCTGGTAACCCGCGTACGGCCTGTACGCGCCAGGCTGGCCGCCCTGCCACGCCCCGGCCGGCCATTGCTGGCCGGGCGCCCATTGCTGACCGGGCGCCCATTGTTGTCCTGGCGGCGTCTGCTGGCCCCCGGCGACCGGTGCCCCAGGTGCCCCAGGTGCCGCCGGTGCCCCCGGTGGCCCCGGCGGCCCGGTGACAATCGGCGGGGCCGTCACCTGCTGAGGTCCAGGTGAGCCCTGGTGAGCGGCGAGCACAGTTTCCGGATCGGCTGGTCCGGGCGTTCCGGTCGGCGTGCCCCCGGCGGCACCATGGGCCGCGGGGCCACGGCGGTCAGCAGGGCCACCGGGGCCATCGGGGGCAGCGGGGGCAGCGGTCACCGCAGCGGCGGGCGTTAGCGCTGCCTCGTTCACGGCCCGGGCGATCGCGGCGTCGCTCGGCTGGGCCAGTTCGGTAGCAGGCCACGCCTTAGCCTGTCCAGTGCCGTCGCTTGCCGAGCCCGCCGGCGGGGAGGTTGCCGCGTCGAGCGGGCCGGCCACGAGGCCGAGGGCGCGACCAAGGTCGGCGGAGAACTGCCCGCAGGTGGCGTACCGCAGGCCTGGGGCCTTGTTCATCGCCCTGCCAAGTACCCGGTCGACAGCTGCGGGCAGCTCCGGCCGCAACGTGGTGACGGACGGGGGCTGCTCCGACAGGTGCGAGCTGATCAAAGCGAATACGTTCGGTCGGTCAAAGGGCGGGGCTCCGCACAGAAGCTCGAATGCCGCACATGCGAGGGAGTACTGATCTGCCCTGCCGTCAAGGCTCTGGCCTTCGATCTGCTCGGGTGCGATGTAATCGAGCGTGCCGACGAACTGGCCTGTGGACGTCAGGTTGCTCGCGACCTTTTGCTTGCTGATCCCGAAATCGGACAGGTAGACATGTTCTTTGGACTGGTCGGTCGAGTTCTTGACCTTCTGCGAGTCGCTGCCGCTGCGATCGAGCAGAATATTGGCCGGCTTCACATCGCGGTGGATGAGGTCGTGGGAGTGCGCTGCGTCCAGCGCGTCTGCCACCTGCGTGATGATGTTCCACGCCCGGGCTGGCGGCAATGGCTCGCCGCCGGTGAGCAACGATCGCACGTCGCCGCCCTGCACGTAGCGCATGGATATGAACAGGCATCCGCCCGCGTCGCCGGCGTCGTAAACCGGAATGACATTCGGATGATCGACGGCCGCCGCCGCGCGCGACTCCCTGATGAATCGCGTTCGGAATGCGTTATCGGCAGCGAGTCCGGGTGCTAGCACCTTGAGCGCCACCCGCCGGTTGAGGCGTTCATCGAGAGCGCGATAGACGACGGCCATGCCGCCCTGGCCGATCTGCTCTTCCAGCCGATATCCGGCTATCTTGTCGCCGGGGCCGACATCGGCTGGTGCTGGCGGGGTCTCGTCGCTCACCGCATCTTCCTCTGGAGGCCAGGCAACGAATGCAGTCGCTGGCCCGCGACTGCGTCGATGGATTCCTGGCACTACGCAATAGGCCAGTCACGGGTTCGCGAGATTTACTTTAGCCGCTCCAGACGCCGCCGGAAATAGGGTAGTTACTCGACTTCTGATCGCCCTGAGATCCAATATCGCGCTGTGTATTTATCACCTCATACGGGGCCATCTGTCTCACGAAGATCTGCGGCGACCTGCTGAGCCGCAGGGATCGGGGATGTGCCGGGATCGTCGCCATCGCGGACCAGTTCACTGGACAGCTCATCAAGGGGCGGCGCGCTCTCCAGATGGCCCATCAGGTCCTCTTCCGGCCACGGAGTCGCGCCAACCGCCTCAAGCGCGGCGAGCGCCAGGTGCAGCTTCTCGTATAGGAACAGGACCGGCGCCCCGGCCGCGAGCCCCACGGCCTCGCGCAGCGCTTCGCCGGGACCCTCCGCGAACGTGACGTGGACCTCAGGCCTGATCCGGCGCATCGCGGCCGCGATGCGTGCGCGCATCTCACCGGGCGCCCGCCCGCGCAGATCCTCGTCCTCGTAGATGACCACGGTCCCGAACCAGGAGGCGATCGCCTCGGCTGACTCGGTGATCAGGTCATCGCGCCGGTCGCCGGGCAGCGTGATGGCCGCAACCGGCTCGCCGTCCCATACCGAGGCCACCATCTGGCCGGTCGCCTGCAGCGCGGCCGCGTTGTGGCCGTAGTCGACGAGCACGGGTCCAGCCGCGGCGCTCGCGGCTGGACCGGCCGCCACGGCGTAGACGTTGCCACGGCCCGGGTTGACCGCCCCTGGAGTGAACGTGCTCAGCGCCTCCCTGATGTCCTTGACCGTCACGCCGGCTGCCCGGCAGGCCGCGACGGCCGCGAGCGCGTTCGCTATTACGTGCTTCGCCCGGCCGCCGAACGCGCCAGGCAGCTCAGTGATGTTCATGATCAGCCGCTGCAGCCCGCCGGCCGTCTCGATCACTTGGCCGTCACTGACCTCATAACAGATGCCGCCCGAGCGTTTGTGCCGGTCGATGACCGCGTTTCCTGGCGTCACGCTGAAGAATCTGAGCACTGGCGCGTTGCGGCGCACCGCAGGCCGGTCGGCGATCGTGACGGCCGCGTGATCGGCGGCGTTGAGCACGACGCTCCCGCCGCTGCGGACCTCCTCGGCGACCAGTGACTTCGCTCCGATCAAGTCGTCCATGTCGTCGATGCCGTCCTCGCCGATGTGATCGGCCGAGATGTTGGTGATCACGGCGACATCAGCCTTGTCGTAACCGAGCCCCCGCCGCAAGATCCCGCCCCTGGCGGTCTCCAGCACGGCTACCTCGACCGTGGTGTCGTCGAGCACCATCTCCGCGGACCGCGGTCCGGAGGCGTCCGCTTCGAGGACGCACCTGCCGCCGATGAAGACGCCGTCGGTGCAGGACATCCCGGTTCGCAGGCCGGCCTGACGGAGCACGTGCGCGATCATCCTGACGGTCGTCGTTTTCCCGTTGGTGCCGGTCACCGAGATCACCGGTATCCGCGAGATGGCGCCAGGCGGATAGAGCCGGTCGACGATGGCTTCGGCGACTGCGCGGCCGGATCCCTCGGCGGGCGACAGGTGCATCCGCAGCCCCGGACAGGCGTTGATCTCGATCACGGCCGCGGCATTGTGACCGCCGCCTGGCCGGCCGGAGCCGCCTGCGAGGCTGGGCGCGAACAGCGGCGCGCCGATGTCCTCAGCGCGCAGGTCGATGCCGCAGATGTCCAGGCCGGTCACTGCCGCGACCCGCCGGCATAGCTCGGCGACATCGGCGTGGACCTGATCGGTAACGTCCTTGCTGGTTCCCCCGGTAGACAGGTTGCCGTTCCGGCGCAGCGTCACCTGCTGGCCGCGGGTCGGCACCGTGCCCGGCTGGTACCCGGCGGCCGCGATGTAAGCGAGCATCGCATCGTCCACCGTAATTCTGGTCAGCGGTCGCGAGTGGCCCTGGCCGCGCCGGGGATCGGCGTTCAGCAGGTCGATCAGCTCGATGACGGTGTGCTCGCCGTCGCCGCTCACGCACGGCGGCCTCAGCTCGGCTGCAGCCGCGACCCGGCCGTCCACGACGAGCACCCGGTAGTCCCGGCCGGGAACGAACGTCTCGACGATCACCTCGCAGGAGCCTGATCCTGCTGCCGCGCGCCGGTAGGCCTGGCGAGCCTCAGCGGCGCTCCGGATGCCGACTGTGACGCACCGTCCGTGATTGCCGTTTCTCGGCTTGATCACGACCGGACCGTCGAGCTCGTCGGCCGCCCTGATCGCCTCAACTTCCGTCCGCGCCACGACGCCGTCCGGCACGGCGATCCCTGCCCGCTTCATGAGCTTCTTGGTGAGCATCTTGTCGGCAGCTATGTCCACCCCGATCGCTGACGTCTGCTCGGTCATCGCGGCGCTGACCAAACGCCGGTGGCAGCCGTAGCCGAGGCGCAGCATGGACAGGCCGCCGACCCGGTGCACGGGGATGTCCCTGCGGCGAGCCGCCTCGGCGATGGCGGCAGTGCTCGGGCCGAACCGCTCACGTTCCGCCGTTCTGGCGATTGCCTCCAGGTGGGCAGTCATGTCTGGGGTCCGTTCCGCCAGAAGGTCTTCCACGATTGTGATGGCAAGGCGATACAGCTCCGCCGGTACGGCGGAGTCATCGGGCTCGTCCTGCGGGCACTCCGTCACCACGTCGTAGCGGCCGTCCGCGCCCGCCCACAGGGTGCGGCCCAGGTGGATCTCGCGTCCCGCGAGCCCGGATAGCTCAAGCGCGACGTGTTCGGTGATATGCCCGAAGTAGGTGCCCCCGGTCATCGCATCGGTGAATCCGCCGCGCCGCCCGGCCGCGCAGTGGTGATCGCGCAGGCCAGGCAATATCCGTATGAGCCGCTCGGTGAAGCCGGGAAAGTCCGTGGTCTCCCGGCAGGTCAGGTCGCCAAGTTCGACCCGCGCGATGCAGACCGGCGCTGAGGTGAAGACATTCGGTCCGCTGAGGTGGCGTACGTGTTCCAGCCGCACTTCTCCTCCTTCAGATGAATGTGACGGTGGTGCCGCCTGGTGCCGCATGCTCAGTAACGCGCATGAGCAGGCCCGATGGCCGGCGACCTGGCGGCCAGGTCGAAGACGCACCCGGCGGGGAGCAGGTGCAGGCGCACGTCGAAGAGCGTAGTCGGGTCGCTCTCGGAGGCGGCATGAACGACCGTAGCCCGTTCCGCGTCGACCACGGTGACTACGCCGGTGCCAAGTACCTCGAAGCTGTCTTCGTGCACGCTGATCGCGGTGTTCTCATCAATGCCGACGCCGAGCCGGTCCGGGTCAAGCGCGACGGCGCTGAGCAGCCTGGGCAGCCTGCCCCGCTCGCCGAAGTGCATGTCGATCAGCATCCGGGGCATCAGGCCGAGCCCAGGCGCTGTCCTGACCGTGGAATTCGAGACCTCGGCGCCGTTGCCGCCGAGGATCATCGTCCTGCCCAGCGCGGTCGCGCCGGCGCTGGTGCCCGCGACGACGAGACCGCCGCCGAGGCGGGCCTTGAGCTGATCGTTGATCTTGGAGCCGACTAGGGTCTGCAGCCTGGACTGGTCGCCGCCGCTGAAGAAGACCCCGGTGGCATCGTTCAGCGCGGCCGCGGCGTCCTGGCCGTCCGCGTCCGCCCGGCCGCTGATCGGAAGCTCCCGCAGATGCCTCACGCCCAGCTTGCGGAAGACCTGCTCATACTCGGCGAGCGCCTGGCCCGGCCGGCCGGCCGCCGTCGTGATCAGGACGATCCGCGCCCTGCCGCCGCCGCACATCCGCACGAACCGCTCGAGCACGCCGTTACCGCAGCACCTGTCCTCGGCTCCGCCGATGATCAGCAGGCGGCCAGGATCTCCCCCGTCGTCCACCTTCAGGCCCTCGTCCCGGACCGCGGCGCGGCCCCCGACGCCAGATCTACCCGTCGTCACGTTGCGTCAATCAGCGGCTACTCGCTGCCGAGCACACCCCTGGTCTGGCGGCTTCGGCGGCCGCCCGCGCGTGGCCTGGACAGCTCGTCGGGCAGCTGCAGCAGCGGATTGGTCGCGCTGGCGACGACGTCGGTCGCGATGTCGATCACCCGCCGTCCGCGACTGCGGGCCGCGTTTCTGAGCTGCTCGAATGCCTGGCGCGGCTGGATCCGGTGCCGCTCAGCCAGGACGCCGATGGCTTGCTCGACCCTGATCCTGGCGGTCAGCGCGTGCTCGAGTTGGCCGATCGTCGTCCGCAACCTGCCCGTCTCGCTGCCAGCCGCGTCCTTGATCTTTGCCTTGACCTTGGTGTTTGTTTTGTCCGTGGCCAGTCCGGCGTCCCCGGGGCTCTCGGCTGCGATTGCGTCGGCGGTTGCGGTCGCGCCCGCGGCGACAGCCGGCGCGGGGGCCGCCTCCTCCGGCGCGGACAGCTCCGCCGAGATCAGGTCGGCGAGGACCATCGCGCTGGTGAGGTCGGGCACGTCGGTGCTGCCGACCCGCCACCCGTCCTTGGTCCTGCGGACGACCGCGTCGTCAGCGCGCGGGTCAGGCGTGATGGTTGTCTCGCGCGTGTCACGGGAGGCCCGCTCGGCGGCACTGGCCGGCTGGCCCTTCGTTCTGCCGATCAATTCGGACATAGCGGTGCAGCCAGTTCTTCCAGCCGCTGCTTGATTGCATGCACGGAAGGATTCGTGAGGGTGCTGCCGTCAGGAAACAGCACAGTGGGAACAGTCTGGTAGCCGCCGTTCACCGTCATCACGTACTCGGCGGCATCTGGTTCGCGCTCGATGTCGACCTCTGTGATCTCGATGCCCTCGCGGGCAAGCTGACTCTTCAGTCTCCGGCAGTACCCGCACCACGGCGTGGTGTACATCGTCAGTGGCTGGGCCATGCCCCTGTTCCTCCTTGCCGCAATTGAAACACTTGAAGACTACTAACGTTCGCACCTGCACGGACCTTCCTTGCGGTCGGGCTAAGATGAGCGCATTTTTCAGCACAGCTTCAGCAAAGCCTCGACAAAGCCTCGGAACAGTCCCGTCTAGGGATACGGCGGCACCGCCGCCAACGCCCGCACCCATGTCGGCACCATGCGGCAGGATGGCGCGCGGGAAGGAGGTCGCGCGGTGGACGCAGGGCAGGGTCCCGACGCGGTGCTCGCGGCGCTCGACCCCGAGCAGCAGGAGGTCGCGCGGGCTATCAGGGGACCGGTCTGCGTGCTAGCCGGCGCGGGGACCGGCAAGACGAGGGCGGTGGCGCACCGGATCGGCTACGCGGTCGCTGCGGGCGTGGTCCGCCCGGACCGGGTGCTCGCCGTGACGTTCACGACCAGGGCCGCCGGCGAGCTACGGGGCAGGCTCAGGCAGCTTGGCAGCGCTGTCGTCCCCGGAGCGGGCCTCGAGCAGGTGCAGGCTAGGACCTTCCACTCGGCCTCACTGCGCCAGCTCACGCACTTCTGGCCCACGACGGTGGGCGGCCCGGCGCCCGTGGTGGTCGACTCCAAGGTCGGCCTGCTGGCCGAGGTGGCGCGTCGGCTGCGGCTGCGGCTTGGGCTGGCCGAACTGCGCGATGCCGCGTCCGAGATCGAATGGGCCAAGGTCACGCAGGTGCGGCCGGAGGATTACCCGCAAGCCGCCGAGAAGACCGACCGCATCGGGCCGCTGCCGGCGTCGAGCCTCGCCCGGCTGTACGCCGGTTACGAGGAGCTGCGCAGGGAGCGAAACCTGGTTGACTTCGAGTCCGTGCTCGAGCTGACCGCCGCGATCCTGGCCGCGCATCCCAGAGCGGCAGCCGCCGTCAGGGACCGGTACAGGTACTTCGTCGTCGACGAATACCAGGATGTCAATCCGCTGCAGAAGCTGCTGCTCGACCAGTGGGCCGGCGACCGCGAAGACGTGTGCGTGGTCGGTGACCCGCGGCAGACCATTTACTCCTTCACCGGCGCGACGCCGGAGTACCTGAGCAGGTTCCCGCTGCAGTACCCGGGCGCGGTGGTCATCCGCCTGATTCGCAACTACCGGTCATCGCCGCAGGTCGTGGCGCTCGCCAACCGAGTATTCGCGATGCCAGGCCAGGCGCTGGTCGCGCAGCGGCCGGCCGGCGCCGCGCCGGAGCTGACCGAGTATGAGGATGAACAGGACGAAGCGGCTGATGTCGCTCGCCAGATCGCTGATCTGATCCGGGCGGGAACGCCAGCCAGCCAGATCGCCATCCTTGTCCGGATCAACGCGATGACCAGCGGGTATGAGCAGGCGCTGGCCACGGCCGGCGTGCCGTTCCAGCTGCGCGGCACCGAGCGGTTCTTCGACCGGGCCGAGGTCAGGCAGGCGGTGAACCTGTTGCGGGTGGCCGCCAGGTCGGCCGCTCCGGATGAGGAGCCCGCCGCCGCGGTCCGGCCGATACTAACCGGTTTGGGGCTGACCAAGGATCCGCCGGCCGGCCGCGGCCGGGCCAGGGAGCGCTGGGAATCACTTGAGGCACTGGCGCAGCTGGCCGCCGATTTCTTCGCCTCAGCCCCGGATGCCGCGCTGGGGGATCTGGTCGCCGAGCTTGTTGTGCGGAGCGCGATCGGGCACGAGCCGGACACCGGCGGAGTAACGCTGGCCTCGCTGCACGCGGCCAAGGGCCTGGAGTGGGACGTGGTGTTCCTGCCGTGCCTGACCGACGGTGCCGTGCCGATCGTCTACGCGCAGACCGCCGAGGCGATCGAGGAGGAGCGGCGGCTGCTCTACGTCGGGATTACCAGGGCCAGGGATCGGTTGTTCCTCTCCTGGGCGCTGGCCAGGGCGCCGGGCGGCAAGCGGACAAGGAAACCGTCACGGTTCCTCGACGGCCTGCGCAGCCCTATCGGCGCGTCCTGGCCAGCGGGCGCGGTCGGCTCGTGCGCCCTGTCCGGCCCGCCCGGGCCACCGGGCGCGTCCCGGGCCCGCCGCCGCGGGCAAGCGGCACAGCCTGCGGCGCTCCCGCGAGCCGACGCCGCCAAGCTTGACCGGTACAGTGCCGCAGGGCGGCTCGTGCGCAGGTCGCGGACTGACGGAGTGAGGGAGGCGCGCGGCGATGAGCAAGGCCCTGGACGCCGTGGTGGAACTGCTCGACCTTGAGCGGATCGAGCTCGACATCTTCCGCGGCCGGAGCCCGGAGAACGAACGTCGCCAGCGTGTCTTCGGCGGTCAGGTCGCCGGTCAGGCGCTGGTCGCGGCCGGCCGCACCGTGCCGGAAGACCGGCCTGTCCACTCGCTGCACGCCTACTTCATCAGGCCGGGCGACCCGACCGTGCCGCTGATCTACCTGGTCGACCGGGTCAGGGACGGCCGCTCGTTCACCACCCGCCGGGTTTCGGCCGTGCAGCACGGAAAGACGATCTTCACGCTCTCAGCGTCGTTCCATCATCCGGAAACCGGCGTCCTGCACCAGCGGCCGATGCCCGAGGTTCCGCCGCCGGAGGCCGTACCGTCGGCCGCCGAGCGGATGGAGGAATTGTTCGGTGACGCGGCGGCCGACTACGCCGGCACCAACCCGATCGACATCCGGCACCTTGGCCCGCTCTCGCTCGAGGCGGCCAGCGACCCCTCGCTGCGGGTCACGCACAGCATGGCGTGGGTGCGAGCCGACGGCGAGCTGCCTGACGACCCGCTGCTGCACGTCTGCCTGCTGACCTACGCGTCCGATATGACCCTGCTCGATTCGGTGCTGCTGGCGAACGGGCTCTCCTGGGCCGACGGCAAGACGGTCGGGTCGAGCCTGGACCATGCGATGTGGTTCCACCGCCCGTTCCGCGCTGATCAGTGGCTGCTCTACACGCAGGAGTCGCCCGTTGCCGCGGGCGCCCGCGGACTGGCCCGTGGCGAGCTGTTCACCAGGGGCGGCGAGCTCGTGGTATCAGTGGTCCAGGAGGGGCTTATCCGCACAGTGTCCTGACTCGGGACGTGGACGCCTGCGGCGCAGGGTTGCCATTCGATAACGTCTGATGAAGTCGACGGAAAATGAGTTGCCTGCCGGCCACCAGCCTGTTTAGGGTCTGAGTACGTTTCTCACGTCAGGTGGTCTCGTGATGCTGCACAGAAGGAGGTGCCCGGAATGCTGAGCTCTATCTCACCGGCAGAAGCCGCGATGCCAGCGCACGCGCGGTTCCGCATGGGCGCCTCGCTGTTCGGCGGCTGCGCGGCCGTTCCTCGCGTGCGTGCCATGGAAAAGACGGTCGCTCGTACGCCGGCTGCCGAAGCGGTCTTCGCTGGCTTGCGTCCGCAGCCAAGCACGGGACCACTGCTCTTCGGCAACGCCACCCACGCGGCTGCCCAGGTCAGCTCGGCCTGGCAGCAGCCCACCAGCCAGAAGCACGCCTACACGACCCGCATCGCCGCCGCAGGTGGTGGTGCATTGGGTCCGCATCGTACCTGCCAGGAACCGCCGCCGTCATCGACGACGTCGCGGCGGCCGAGGCGGAATTGGTGCGGGTGACCGCGATCACCAGGCCAGCGCCGGTCGCCATGGGGGCGAGCCCGGCCGGCTTGACCGGAACTGCCAGGAGCCGCGCGTTGCCGTGCGCGGGCGACCCTGACCTGTTCTTCGCCGAGTCACCCGATGACGTTGAGCTTGCCAAGTCGCTGTGCAGCGACTGCCCGATCCGGCCCGCGTGCCTGGCCGGTGCGGTCGAGCGCAGGGAGCCGTGGGGCGTGTGGGGAGGAGAGCTGTTCATCCGCGGCGAGATCGTGCCCCGCAAGCGCGGACGAGGCAGGCCGCGTAAGAACGACGTGGCCGCCTGAGGCCCGCACGCCGAGCGCAACGTGGGCGCCTTGCTGTTGCCGGAACGACAGCATCGCGCCCGCGTTGCTGGCTGGCTGGGGTGCGGTACTAGTGGTTCGGGGTCAGGTTGCCGGTTCCCTGGCCAGGCCCAGTGCGCCAGGGTCCTGGTCGTCCAGCGGCAATTCGTCGGCCAGGTCGCCAGGACCATAGCCAGGCATCCAGCGCAGGACCTCGGACCGGAACTCACCGCTCGCCTCGAGCTGGCACAGCACGCCGATTCCGGCCGTCGAGACCCTGTGGATCAGGATGTAGGACGGCGGCAGATTGAACTGACGGGCAACATTGGCGCCGCGTAGGTCGGTGACTCTGGCCGCCTCTCCGCGCATCCACTCCCTGCTGAACCTGAATGACTCGTGCCTCGACGGATCGGCCAGGGGGCCAAGGAAGTTGCGCAGCGCATCCAGGTCGACCCGCACGTCCGGGCGCAAGAAGCCGTGCTCGCGCAACTCGGCCTCCGCGACGGCGATGTCGCCATCGGTGTGCACGAGCCACAGCAGACGCCCGAACAGTGGCGGCAGCCCGTCAGGAAGCCGGTCCACCGCACCGAAGTCGAGCACACCCAGCCGGCCGTCATCGAGGAGCCGGAAGTTCCCAGGGTGCGGATCTGCGTGCAGCAGCCCGGCTCGGGCCGGGCTGGAGAACAGCAGCCGTACCAGCAACAGGCCCGCCCGGTCCCGCTGTTCCTGCGTGCCCTCGGAGATGACCTTGGCGAGCGGGGTGCCGTCCATCCATTCGCTGATCAGCACGCGATCGGTAGCCATGACGGTCGGTGGTACGTAGATGTCGGGGTCGCCGGTGAATGCTGCCGCGAAGGCATCCTGCGACGCGGCCTCAAGCCGGTAGTCGAGTTCTTCGGCCACCCGAGTGCGCAGTTCGTCGAGCAGCGGCTTGACGTCCAGGCCAGGCATCAGGACTCCGAACAGCCTCGCGACGCGACCGAGCTGAGCGAAGTCACTGATCAGCGCCTTCCCGGCGCCTGGATACTGGATCTTGACCGCGACCTCGCGCCCGTCGTGCCAGACGGCCTTATGAACCTGGCCGATCGATGCCGCGGCTGCGGGCCGGTCGTTGAACTCGGTGAACTTGTCCCGCCAGTCATCACCGAGATCCGCTGCGAGCACCTTGTGCACTGTGCTGGCGGGAAGCGGCGGCGCCGCTTCCTGAAGCCTGGTCAGGGTGGCCCGGTAAGGCCCGGCGAGCTCAGGCGGAAGCGCGGCCTCGAAGATCGGGCCGGCAGGGCGGCGAGCTTCACCGTCCGGGTGACAGCGCGGCGCGGCAGGTCGTTCATGATCTCTATTGTCGGTTACGTGGCGGTGTGACTGCCACATGGGCAGGCCGGATGGGCCGGCCAGGTACGGCGCCGCCATCTCCAGTCAGGAAGGACGAGCTCAAGGGTCCCGTTGGCCGCCGCGGCCGCTGTCGGGCTCTTCTCGATGGCGGTCAGAGCCTGCGCTGCGGCTTGCGCTGCCACCGCGGTGGCCAGGACGACGTCACACGCAGGCGTCTCAGGCGTCTTGCGTCCGATCTGCGCCAGGATGAGCGGCCAGGCGGGATCGTGGCCGGCCCGGACGTAATCCATGCACAACAGGCAGGCCGTCTGGCCGGGCACAACGAGCGGGCCCACGACTCCGATCGCCTCCCCGGCCATGACCGCCAGATGCGCTACCCGTGCCCTGGCCAGCTGCGCGAGCCGTTCGATGGGCTGGCGTCCGGCGAGAATTATCAGTTCAGGCTGGGTGGAGTCGGGGACCTCGCCGCCGCTGGCTGGTCTTGCGCGGTCGTCGGCAGGCGGCCGGACGAAGTGCACCTGCCCTACTCCCGCAGCGTTCAGCAACCGTGCAGCGGCCCGCCCGATCCGCCGATCGCCCTCAATCCGCACAACAGCCGCCCGGCGCCTGGCTAGCGCACGAGCTCCGCCGTCGCCGTCCCGGTATGCCAGGGAGGTCGTCGCGAGCTCGGGAGCGAGCTTCGCGCGAAGCGCTAGCGGGAGTTCCCGGAACGTGCTCGCCGGGAAGTCGTCAAGCGCACCTCCGGCCGCGAGCAGGGTGAGGATCCGCTCCGTTGCCAGGACCGGGATTCCCCGTCCGGCTGCGGCTGCTATGACCTGATCGCGGTCGCGGCTGCCGTCGAGTAAGCCGATGACGAACGCGGCCTGGCCCATCCCGGAGAGGGCAACCGCCCGTCTCGGATCGATTCCGATCTGCAATGTGTCACGGTCACGCCAGACGGGCAGTAAGCCCGCCTTGAGTGCTGGTCGCATGGCCTGCAGCTTGCCACCCGGGTCCGACAAGCAGTCTCGGTTATCACACGCGCCGGCCAGCGCTCGCCATGATCGCCGAGGGTTTTCCGGCAATACCACGCAAAACTCTCGATGGAGACGAAGGGCGCCTGAATTATTACTCATCGTCGGCATTGGGCTAAGCCGGAGGCGCCCGGACAACACGGAACGAGGAGGGGCCTAACCCGGCGCGATGTCGCTGGCCTCATCGACACGCACCCCTATACAGCTTTAGCACCTTATGTCCCGGCCATGACTCCGAGTTGACCGGCTACCCGTTTGATGATCACGCGCCTTGCGCACCTAGATGTACTACACCCGCTTGATCATCTTCGGTGCGGTGATCTCTGAGCGCGCTGGCATGCTTGGGGGTGTGCCGACAGGTCAGTATCCCTCGGTGTTCGGTCCCCAGTGATGGCCGGTCTTGCGATATCGGGCCCCGGTGGGCCTGTGGACAGTGCTGTGCAGCGAGTGGGGAGCCCGGGGCGTATCCCTGTGGATATCTGCCGGCTGACGTGTGCGCATTTCGGCAGGGAATCGTGAATCTGGCTAAGGCACTGGCACGTCGGCGTCCACCGGTTGTGGATAGCGAGGACGGCCCGTCGTGAGGGGCGCGTCGGTGTGTTGCGGGCGCGGTCACCAGGTCTCTTTAGGACTTGGGATCGTTTCCGGGGCTCGGGTCGTTTCCGGGGCTCAGGTCGTCTCCGGAGTCGGGCTCGTTTCCGGACTCGGGCTCGCTTCCGGTGTGGGGCTCGCCGGGTCCGGTCCCGTCGGCAGGCGCGGTTCCGCTGGCGGCGTCCGCCTCAGCCCCGGCCGCCTCAGCCCCGGCCGCCTCAGCGCCTGCCGCCTCAGCGCCTGCCGCCTCAGCGTGTGCCGCCTCAGCGTCTGCCGCCTCAGTGCCGCAGATCGGGGTGCCCCCAGATCTCGTCCCTACCGCCGATGCCGCGAGCCTCGGTCAGGGCGCGCCACATCGTCGCCGCCTCTCGGAGGCGGCGTGGTCTCAGTTCCAGGCCGACGAGGGTGGCAAAGGTCCGCTCGGCCGGGCCGCCGGTTGCCCTGCGGCGCCTGATCGCCTCGGCGAGCGCGTCGGCGTCGGGCAGCCGGTTGCGCGCGGCGTCCGCGACAACAGTCGAAACCCAGCCTTCGACGAGCGCGAGCAGCGTTTCCAGCCTCGCGAGTGCGGCCTTCTGTTCTTCGGTGTCCTCCGGCTGGAAGGTGGCCGCTCCTGACAGCGCGCCCGAGACCGCGGCTTCCGGATTCTCCAGGTCGATCTGCTGCATCGCGTCGCGCAGCGAGTCGGTGTCCACTTTGATGCCGCGGGCGTAGTCCTCGACAGCGCCGAGCAGCCGCGCCCGAAGCCAGGGAACATGGCTGAACAGGCGGTGATGGGCGGCCTCGCGCATGGCGACGAAGAGCCTGACCTCGTCGTCGGCGACGGACAGGCCAGCGCCGAATGCTGCGACCCCCGCAGGGAGCAGCGCGGCCGTCCCTTCGGGGCCAATTGGCAGGCCGATGTCGCTCGAGCTGATGATGTCCTCGGCGAGCGTCCCGACCGCAGCGCCCGCCTGGCCGCCGACCATCATTCCGCCGATTCGGCGCATCATCTCACTGATGCCGCCGAGACCGCCGAGGCCGCCGAGGCCGCCTCCGCTTGCCCCGCCAGTGAGCGCACCCATGGCGGATCGCAGATCGGGCGGAAGATCGTCCAGGTCGGCTTCGTTGAGCGAGAACATCCCGCCCATCGTGTCAACGGTCCGCTCGGCGATCGGCTGGCAGAGCGTCTTCCAGACCGGCATCGTAGCCTCGACCCACTCCGAACGGCTCCACGCCTTGATCGTGCGGATGCCGCTGGGCAGCGATGTCGCGTCCTCAAGCCACAGGTCGGCTAGCCTGACGGCGTCCACCACGGCCGCGCGCTGATTGTCGAGAACGCTCGGATCTCCCTTCGCGACGATCGTCTGCCTGGCTGTGTTCTTCGCCAGATCCCAGTTCACCGGGCCGCCCTGGTACGACATCGCGTCGGCGACCTGGCGGAGCGCCTCGGCGAGCTGCTGCGGATCGCCGAACGGACCGCCCGGCCCCATCGGCCCGCCGGGGCCGGTCGGCCCACCAGAGCCGGCGCCGGACCCGCCGGCGCCTGAGCCGCCGGCGCCGGACCCGCCCGAACCGGAGCCGCCTGCACCGCCTGACCCCCCTTCCGGGTCATCGCCGGGTTGCCGAGGCAGGCCAAAGCCGAAGGGAGGCTCACTCATCGCCGTAGTCTCTCAGGCAGGATGGAACTATCACATTCGCCAAGTTATTCAGGCAGGATGGAACTGTCACATTCGCCAAGTTATCCCAGGAGCGCTTCGCGGTGAGCGACCGAGTAGCCAAGGTTCGCCAAGGGCGGAGCGATGCGGCGAGCCGCAAGAGCAGCCGGCGAGGCACCGGCCAGCCCCGCGCGGCCCAGCACGGGCCCTCCGACGGCGTTTCGCGCGATGACCTACCAGTTGTCGCGGTGACCGGATCGGCCCACGACCTGGGGCTCGCGCTGACCGCGCGGCTAGCGCAGTCGCACCGGTTCAGCCGGGTCGTCGCGATTGACGACCACCGCGGCGACCTGACCGGAGTCATCTGGCGCGTCGTCAACATCCGTGACCCCGCGCTAGCCGGCCGGCTCTCGGGCATCGACGTGATCGTGCACACCGACCTCGACCTAGCCGCTGACTCGGATCCGAAGGCCAGGCGGGCCCACAACGTACGCGGCGCGCAGACCGTGCTGACCGCGGCGGCGGCCGGCGGAGTCGGCCGGGTAGTCCTGATCACCAGCGCGATGGTGTACGGGGCAAAACCGGACAATCCAGTACCGCTCGCCGAGACTGCCCCGCTCAACGCCGACCTTGATGGCAGCGTCGTCGGCGACTTCATGGAAATCGAGCAGCTAGCCGAGCGCTCGCCGCGCACCAACCCAGGCATGGCGATCACTGTCGTCCGCCCTGCGGCTCTGGTCGGCGAGGGCATCGATACCGTCATTACCCGGCATTTCGAGTCGCCACGGCTGCTAGCGGTGAAGGGCTGCGCCCCGCGCTGGCAGTTCTGCCACGTGACTGATCTGCTGTCGGCGATCGAGCTGGCCGCCGCTGCGGAGGTCAAGGGTGCGTTCGCCGTGGGATCAACAGGCTGGCTTGAGCAGGGCCAGGTAGAGGAGCTGTCTGGCCTGCGGCGGATCGAGCTTCCCGCCGGCGTGACGTTTGCCACCGCGCAGCGGCTGCACCGGGCCGGGATCACGCCAGCTCCGGTTTCTGACCTGCGCTACGTCGTCTATCCGTGGGTCGTTGACTGCAGGGCGCTGCGGGATGTCGGCTGGCAGCCCACCGTCACCAATGAGGAGGCACTGCAGGTGCTGCTCGAGCAGCGCGCCGGTCGCTATGCCGTGGCCGGCCGCCGCCTCGCGAAGAAGGACGCGACGATCACCGCGGCCGGCGCCACCGTCGCGGTCATCGGCACCGCCGCGATCGTGCGTCAGGTGCGCAAGCGCCGCCGTGAGTCCTGACCGGCCCAATGTAGCCGCGGCGCGTTGTAGCCGCGGCGCGATGTAGCGTTGCCGCGTGGACGTCATCAGGCTCGCCGAGCTGCGCGAGGAGCCCCTCTCTGTCGACGAGGTCTACGCCGCGGTCACCGACCCGGCAGCAGGCGGCATCGCCCTGTTCGCTGGGACAGTCCGTGATAATGATCACGGCAAGCCCGTGACGGAGCTGTCCTATTCGGCCCATCCGTCGGCCGCCGACGAGCTGCGCAAGGTCGCCGAGAAGATCGCGCTGCGATTCGATCTGCACGCGGTCGCCGCCGTCCATCGGGTGGGCGACCTGGCGATCGGTGACCTCGCCGTCGTGGTAGCCGTGTCCAGCGGTCACCGCGCGAACGCGCTCGACGCATGCCGCGCCCTGATCGACGACCTGAAGGCGACAGTGCCGATCTGGAAGCATCAGCGCTTCGCCAGCGGGGACAGCGAGTGGGTCAACAGCGCGTAACCTTGCCCGCATGTCACGTCGCGCGGTTACCCTTCTGATCGCTGGCATCGGCATCCTCGCCTGCCTGGTCGTCGTGTTCGCGTTGCCGGTGCCGTACGTCGCCTTGCTCCCCGGCCCGACCTACAACACGCTCGGCCCGCTGCACGGCAAGCCAGTAGTCCAGATCAAGGGTCCCCGCACGTTCCCGGCGTCAGGCCACCTCAACATGGTCACCGTCTCCTATATCGGCGGCCCCGGGGCGACGCCGCCATTCAACATAATCGCCGCGATACAAGCGTGGCTCAGCCCGCACGACGCCGTCGTGCCACAGCAAGAACTCTTCCCGAACGGCAAGAGCCAGCAGCAGGTGGTCAAGCAGGACACCCTGGACATGGTGAACTCCCAGCAGACCGCCGAGGCGGCAGCGCTGTGCCACCTGGGCATCAAGTTCACGACGATCGACACTGTCGCGAGCACGATCCGCGGGCTGCCCGCCGCCGGGCCCATGCACCGCGGCGATATCATCACGGCCGTCGACGGCAAGCCGGTGACCTGCCGCTCCGCCACCGCGTCCATGATCGAGGCGCGACCGGTGGGGCACCGGGTCGTACTCACCGTCAGGCGCGGTAGCACGAGCCGTACCATTGCGCTCCGGACCGGCAGCTACCTGGGCCAGCCCGTGATCGGCGTTCATGTCGTCGAGTCATTCAAGTTCCCGTTCGCGGTCAAGATCAACATCGGCAATGTCGGCGGCCCGAGCGCCGGCATGATGTTCGCGCTCGCGATCATTGACAAGCTCACTCCCGCGAACCTGACCGGCGGCAAGTTCATCGCAGGCACCGGCGAGATCGCGGTCAACGGCGCGGTCGGACCGATCGGCGGGATACAGCAGAAGATGGCCGGCGCCCGCGCAGCCGGGGCTACAGTCTTCCTCGCCCCGGCGGGTAACTGCTCTGACACGTCCGGCGCTGTGCCGGCCGGGCTGCGGGTCATCAAGGTCAGCACCCTGGGCGGCGCGATCGCGGCGCTGAATGCCCTGAAGGGGGGCAAGCCGGTCCCTGCCTGCTAGGCCTCCCGACCGGGTCGCCCACCGGCTGCCCCGGGCGTGCCAGGCCCGCTTCGGCGGGGATAACTGCTAGAAACCCGTTGCCTTGGCGGTAAGTTGCCGTCAAGGACGTACCAGATCGCGTGATACCGCCGCCCCGCGTCGGCAGCTGCCGGGCCGGCAGCCACGCGCCGAGTCGCTCAGGCCGTCGAAGGGAAGAGCGGTGACCTTCAGAGTTCCCGGGTCGCGTGGTTCGGGCAGCCGCCCGGTCGTGCTGCCCCGCTGGCCGCGGTTCGTTGTTCCGGCGGTCATCATCGTGGTCCGGCGTCGTCGGCGCGAACATCGCCCTGGCCTACCGGTTGCGGCCAGCCGAGGTGCCTGACGGGCCGGCCCAGCAGAGCGTGGATGCCTACCGGCAGGCCATCGACCCGCATCGGCGCGCCGTGATGATCGTCCTGCTTTGCCTGATCGGCCTGATCAGCGGACTGGCCGCGGCGAGCAGCTGGCGGACCTGGCTGCTGTTCATCAACCGGGTGCCGTTCGGCCACACGGACCCGCAGTTCCACCTGGATATCTCGTTCTTCGTGTTCGTCTATCCGTTCCTGCGGCTGGCGCTTGCCTTCCTGTTCGCCGCCGTCCTGCTGTCGCTGGTCCTGGCCGCGGCGGTGCACGTGCTCTACGGCGGGCTCCGGCTGGCCAGGCGCGCGCGCCCGTCCAGCGGGGCCCGGGCTCAGCTTTTCGTGCTGGCCGGGGTGTTCATCGCGCTCAAGGCCGCCGCCTACTGGGTGGACAGGTACGGGATCAACTTCTCCCAGCGCGGCGTCGTGCAGACCGGGGCCTCCTACACCGACGTGAACGCCGTCCTTCCCGCCAAGACGGTGCTCGCGGTGATCGCGGTGATCTGCGCGGCGCTTTTCCTGGCCGGCGCGGTCAGGCGCACTTCGCTGCTGCCGGGAATCGGCCTCGGCCTGCTCGTGCTGTCGGCCGTGCTCATCGGCGGGGTCTACCCATTCATCATCCAGCAGTTCGTAGTCAAGCCGAATGAGCAGGTCAAGGAGCGGACGTACATCGCGCGCGAGATCGAGAGCACCCGCGCGGCGTACGGGATCACTGGCCAAACGACGGTGATCCCGTACCCGGGCATCGCGACACAGAAGACGAGCGCGCTCGCGAAGGGGGCAGCGACGGCACCAGACCTGCGGCTGATGGATCCCGGCGTGGTATCCACCACCTTCGAGCAGCTGCAGCAGGTCAAGAGCTACTACCAGTTCGTGCATCCGCTCTCGATGGACCGGTATTCGATTGGCTCGAACCCGATCCCGCAGGATACCGTCGTGGGTGTCCGGGACATGGCAGGCCCGCCAGCTGGCCAGGCCAACTGGATCAACACGCATCTGATTTACACGCACGGCTACGGCTTCGTCGCTGCCCCGGCCGCAACGGCTCAGCCGGACGGGAGCCCGAACTTCATCGAAGGCAACATCCCGCCGACCGGAGCGCTGGGTATCCGCCAGCCTCGGGTCTACTTCGGGCACGAGGGAGCCGGCTACGTGATCGCCGGCGGCCGCCAGCCCGAACTCGACTACCCGAATGGCAGCTCGGGCGGCCAGCAGAACAACACCTATCACGGTGGCGGCGGAGTGCCGATCGGCTCATTTGGCAGCCGGCTCCTGTTCGCCATCAGATTCCGCGAACTCAACATCATGCTCTCGAGCGCCATCAACAGCAATTCCCGTGTCCTGTACATCAGGGACCCGCTGGCCAGGATCCAGAAGGTCGCGCCCTTCCTCACCCTCGACGGAGATCCCTATCCGATCATCGCCGGCGGGCAGATCCTCTGGGTGATCGACGGCTACACGACGACCGACAATTACCCCTACTCGCAGCGGATCAGCCTCGGCGAGGCGACCACGAACACCTACAGCCCGGGCGGCCTCGCCGTCGGGCCGGCTGGCCAGATCAACTACATCCGCAACTCAGTGAAGGCGACCGTGAACGCCTACACCGGCGCCGTCCACCTGTACCAATGGGGCACGACCAGCCCGGTGCTCCGGACCTGGATGAAGGCCTTCCCCGGCCTGATCTCGCCCCGGAAGCAAATTCCGCCGGCGCTGCTGCCGCACCTGAGGTATCCGGAGGGTTTGTTCGACGCGCAGCGCCTGATCATCGCGCAATTCCACGTGCAGGACCCGGCCGCGTTCTATGGCGGCCAGAACTTCTGGGCCGTGCCGAGCGATCCGAGCATCCTGCTGAACAAGGACCAGAAGCAGCTCGCTCCCATCAGCCAGCCTCCGTACTACCTGACCCTCGGCGTGCCGGGCACGGTGAGTCCCCAGTTCTCGCTGACCACTGTGCTGACCTTCCACGGCAGGCAGAACCTGGCCGCGTACCTGGCAGTCAACAGCGACCCGAAGAGCCGGCACTACGGCCAGATCACGATCCTGCAGCTACCGCAGAACCAGGTCGTCAGTGGCCCAGGGCAGATACAGAACGCTTTCGAGAATTTCCCCACGGCCTCCATCGAGCTGACGCAGCTCAGGAAGGGCGGGTCCCAGGTCACGCAGGGCAACCTGGTGACAGTGCCACTTGGCGGAAGCTTGCTGTCGATCGAGCCGGTGTATGTCTCGGCCGCGGCTGTGGGCAATGCGGGCGCCTATCCTCAGCTGAAACGCGTGTTCACGTACTTCGGTGGCCAGACCGGCTACGCGAGCACGCTCGCCGGGTCGCTCGCTGAGCTGTTCGGCAGCCTCGGCCAGCCTGGCGCAGGAACCGGCGGTACCAGCGGGGCGACGGGAGGGCACGTCAGCGCGCTGGTGCTGCAGTTCCTGGCGCAGGCCGAGCAGGATTACAACCGAGCGCAGGCGGAACTGCACGCAGGTCGGCTGGACCTGTACTACCAGGACATCTTGAATATGAAGGCCGCGCTTGACCAGGCAAAGAACGCCGCTGCCCCGGCGAAGGCCGGAACCCGCGGCACCGGGCCATCGAGCTCGCCCTCGCAGGTGCCGTCGGCCTCGGCGTCAGCCTCGCCCTCGCACTCGCACTAGCGAGCCGCGCCTGGAGCAGATGTTCGGTTGCCCGGCCGCCGACTGGCGGCCGGGCAAACCTAGACCGGCCGCTGACCGAGTCGGGTGAAGCCGTGGCCTGCCGTTACCCTGGTGCGCTCTGCAGTGCAGAAAGCGGCAAAGGCCGCGCTTGCCTGGCCACGTCGCACCATCTGAGGGCGTAGGCTCGGTGCTGCGGGGACGTATCAGAGTGCAGACTTCACTGTGGCAGTTCCCGGATGACAAGAAGGGCCATCAGAGAGGAGCCTGACGCGCAGTGGGTCCCCGGGTGCTCCTTGACGCGACTGGCGTTCCCGCTGACCGCGGTGCGCTCGGCCGTTATGTGGATGGCCTGGTCGAGGCGCTGGCCGAGGCTGGAGCGGACCTGGCGCTGGCCTGTCAGCGTGCCGATGAGGAGCGGTACGGCAGGCTGCTTCCCGGCGCGAGGATCGTGCCAGGGCCGCCGGCCATCGCGCACCGGCCTGCTCGCCTGGCCTGGGAGCAGAGCGGGCTGCCGCTCGTCGCGAATCAGGTCGAAGCGGATGTCATCCACTCGCCGCACTACTCGATGCCGCTGCGCCCTGGGTTGCCGACGGTCGTGACCATTCACGACCTTGCTTTTTTCACCGCACCCGACAGCCATAGCCCGGTCACAGCGACCTTCTACAAGGCTGCCATCAGGACGTCCGCGTGGCGGGCGACCCGGCTGATTGTCCCGTCGAAGGCCACCAGGGACGAGGT
>WNFI01477821.1_pt1 | contig 24546 bp, 25 predicted proteins | sample 5400471 | NCBI WGS metagenome assembly WNFI01 (sample SAMN13153348, study PRJNA577476) | soil metagenome | isolation source: 100 cm saprolite on Douglas fir-dominated hillslope | place: USA:California | collected 2013-09-17 | reverse complement strand
AGCTTGGCGCGCTGCAGCACATAGCGGATGTCGGCCGAGAACATGGTGGTGATGTACGCGACGAGCACCACCGGCGCGAACTGCGCCGCGAGCGCGCCGACGAAGGCGAGCGAGGCGAGCTCGGCGTACGACGCGCGCGCCAGGAACACGTAGCACGCGGCGATCAGGGCCACCTCGACCAGCGTGGTGAGCTTGCCGAGGGTCAGCGCCGAGGTGATCACCACCAGCAGGTAGGCGTTGAGGAGCGGGCTGTGCAGCCCGCCGGTGAACCACAGCGCCCAGGTAATGACGGCGATCATCGCCCAGGTCTCGACCGCGATCTTCCAGCGGCTCTCCGTGCGGAAGAAATTGGCGTAGCGGAACGCCATCACCAGCGCCGCGTAGAAGAAAAGCGACGACGAGATCGCCGGCTCGTTCTCCTTCGCCACGCCGCCGAACATCAGGTAAAGCAGGACCAGGATCAGGAGCAGCCAGTGGATCTCGGCCACCGTGCGCGAAATCCCGCGGAGTTCCTCCTGCTCGATCGAAACGTGGATGGGCATGCGCGATTATTGTTGCGTGTATTATCCATCGCCATGGAAACATCCGCCAACGGGCTGCGGGTGCTGGTCACGGCGGGTGGCGCAGGCATCGGCCGGGTCATTGCCCGCACCTTTGTCGACCATGGCGCCCGCGTCCATGTCTGCGATGTGAAGGCCCTTCCAAAGGAAATAACGCGCACCGTTGCCGACGTGGCGAAGCTCCCCGATGTCGACCGGCTTTTCAGCGACGTCGAGCGCAAGCTCGCGGGCCTCGACGTGCTGGTGAACAATGCCGGCATAGCGGGACCGACGGCCAGGGTCGAGGACATCCGCCCCGAGGACTGGGATCGCTGCATCGCGGTGGACCTGAACGGCATGTTCTACTGCACGCGCAAGGCGATGCCGATGATCAAGGCGGCAGGCGGCGGCAGCATCATCAACCTGTCATCGGCCGCCGGCCGGCTCGCCTTCCCGATGCGCACGCCTTATTCGGCGGCAAAATGGGCGGTGGTCGGCTTCACGCAGAGTCTGGCCGCCGAGGCCGGTCCGGACAAGGTGCGCGTCAACTGCATCCAGCCCGGCGTGGTGGAAGGCGAGCGCATCGAGCGCGTGATCGAGGCGAAGGCAAAAGGCCTCGGCGTGGACAAGGAAGAGGTGCGCCGGCGGCTGCTGGAAGGCGTGAGCATGCATACCACGGTCACGGCGCAGGACATCGCCAATACGGCGCTGTTCCTCGCCACCGAAGCCGGCAGGCACATCTCCGGCCAGGCGATCTCGGTCTGCGGCGGGGCGCGCTACCTGGTGTAGAAAATCAGGGACAGACCCCATTTATGGCGGCGGCGCAAGGCAAAGTCATCATCACCTGCGCGGTGACCGGCTCGATCCACACGCCGAGCATGTCGCCGTATCTCCCGGTGACGCCCGACGAGATCGCCGCCGCCGCGATCGGCGCCGCCAAGGCCGGCGCGGCGATCGTGCACCTGCACGCGCGCAATCCGAAGGACGGCAGCCCGACGCAGGATCCCGCAGTGTTCAAGCAGTTCCTGCCGAAGATCAAGGCCGCCTGCGACGTGGTCCTCAACCTCACCACCGGCGGCGCGCCGACGATGAGCATCGAGGAGCGGCTGCAGCCGGCGCTGCGGCTCAAGCCTGAAGTGGCCTCGCTCAACATGGGCTCGATGAACTTCGGCCTGTACGAGATGCTCGGCCGCTACAAGGAATTCAAGCACGACTGGGAAAGGCCCTACCTCGCGGGCAGTGACGAGCGCATCTTCAAGAACAGCTTCAAGGACATCGCCTACATCCTGCAGTCGTGCGCCGACAACGACACGCGCTTCGAGATCGAGTGCTACGACATCGGCCACCTCTACACTGCGGCGCACTTTCTCGAGCGGCGCCTGCTGAAGCCGCCGCTGTTCATCCAGTCGGTGTTCGGCATCCGCGGCGGCATCGGCCCGCATCCCGAGGACGTGCTGCACATGAAGCGCACTGCCGACCGTTTGTTCGGCGACGCTTTCTACTGGTCGGTTCTGGGCGCCGGCCGCAACCAGATGTTCATCGCCGCGATGTCGGCGGTGATGGGCGGCAATGTCCGCGTGGGACTCGAGGACAGTCTATGGCTCGGCCGCGGGCAGCTCGCCGAATCGAATGCTGCCCAGGTCTCGAAGGCGAGGCGGATCCTGGAGGAGCTTGGCTTTGCGGTTGCTTCGCCCAACGACGCGCGCGACATGCTGAAGCTGAAAGGAGCGAGGAATGTGGCTTTTTAGGCTGCTTTTTCTTTTGCTTCTTTCATTCCCGGTTATTGCGCAGGACTGGCCCACACGTCTCGTCAAGTTCGTCTCGCCCTATCCGCCCGGCGGCTCGGTCGATCCGCTGGCGCGCATCCTGGCGGCGAAGCTCGCCGAATCGCTGAAGCAGCAGTTCATCGTCGAGAACCGCACGGGCGCTTCCGGCATCATCGGCACGGACTACGTCGCGAAGAGCGCGCCTGACGGCTATACCTTCGTGTTCATCTTCGACACGCATGCGGTGCACCAGGCGCTCAATCCGAAGCTGCCCTTCGACCCGGCAAAGGATTTCGCACCGGTAATGCTGGTCGGCACCGCGCCGATGGCGATCACCACCGCGCCGGGAAAGCCCTTCAAGAGTTTCGCCGACGTGGTCACGGCCGCGAAGGCGAAGCCCGACACGGTGACGATCGGCAATGTCGGCAACGGCTCCATTGCGCACCTCACGACGATCCTCCTCAACCAGGCGGCCGGAATCCGCCTGGTGGCGGTCCCCTATAAAGGCGGAGGGCCCCTCTCGACCGACGCGATGGGCGGGCAGGTCGAGCTCGCCATAGCGTCGACCGCGGCGCAAGCGCAACACGTGCGCAACGGCAGGCTGCGCGCGCTGGTGCTCACCGGCGACCAGCGCTCGCATACCATGCCCGATGTGCCCACCCTTACCGAGCAGGGCATCAAGCTCTCGGCGCACGCGTGGTGGGGCATCCTCGCGCCTGCCGGCACGCCGCGGCCGATCATCGATAAATTCGTTCTTGAATTGAACAAAGCATTGAATCTCTCGGACGTGAGGAAGATCCTCACCGAGACGCTCGGCATGGACGTCGTTGCCGCGAGCCCCGAAGAAACGCAGAAGTGGATCGCTGCCGAAATGGCGCGCTGGGGAAAGGTCGTTCGGGAAAACAACATCCGCATCGAATGAAGCTCGCGATTCTCGACGACTACCAGCGCGTGGCGCTGAAATCCGCCGAGTGGGATCGTTTGAATCTTGAAAAGACGGTCTTTCACGAGGCCTTCAATTCAATCGATGATGCGGCACGCAAGCTCGCACCCTTCGACATCCTTTGCCTGATGCGCGAGCGCACCGCGTTTCCGCGCGCGCTCCTCGAGCGCCTGCCGAATCTGAAGTTCATCAGCCTGACGGGCGGCCGCGCCGGCAGCCTCGATTCCAAGGCCTGCAGCGAGCGCCGCATCCCGATCAGCCATACCGGCGCGGGAAACGGCACGCCGGCCACCGCCGAGCTGGCGTGGGGCCTGATCATCGCGGCGGCGCGCGGCCTCGCCAAGGGCGAGCGCAACATGCGCTCGGGGCGCTGGCACGAAGGCCTTGCGCCGGGCATGACCCTGGGCGGCAAGCGCCTCGGATTGCTCGGCGTGGGCAAGATCGGCTCGCGCGTCGCCGCGATCGGCAAGGCCTTCGGCATGGAGGTCGCCGGCTGGAGCCAGAACCTGACGCGCGAAAAGGCGGCCGAGGCAGGCGTGCTTTACGTGTCGAAGGATGAATTGTTCGCCAGCTCGGACGTGGTCAGCATTCACCTGGTGCTGAGCGAGCGCACAAGGGGCCTGGTCTCCGCCGCCGATCTTTCCCGCATGAAAGAAACTTCCATTCTCGTAAACGTCTCGCGCGGGCCGATCGTCGACGAGAAAGCCCTGCTTTCAGCACTGAAAGCCGGCCGGCCGGGACATGCGGCCCTGGATGTCTACGACCGCGAGCCGCTGCCCGCCGACCATGCGCTACGCAAGCTGGAGAACGTGACCCTCTCGCCCCACCTCGGCTACGTCAACGAAGACAACTACCGCATGTTCTACCGCGACACGGTCGACAACGTGGCGGCATGGCTCGCGGGGACGCCGGTGCGCGTGCTCAACCCGGAAGCACTGGGCTAGCCGTGCTTCTTCTCGTCCGACGTGACGAAGCCGATGGGCCGGCGCTTGAACTCGGGCGGGCTCATGAGATTGCGGATGGTGTTGACGAGGCCGGCGATGGCTTGGTCGTGGGAGCCGAGCTTCCTCTCGAGCTGATCCAGGCGGCGGGCGAGCTCCTTATTCGAGGCGAGCAGCTCGCGCAGGCGCACGAAGGCGCGCACGACGTAGACGCTTGTCTCCACGGCGCGCGGTGAGTTGAGCACGGTCGCCGCCATGAGCGCGCCGTGCTCAGTGAAGGCGAACGGTGTGCGCCGAAGCCCCATCCTGGCGCCCGGATTGGACATCACAGCATGTGATCTCCAAGCCTCGAGCTCCTTCGCCGAGAGCCGGAACATGAAGTCGGCGGGGAAGCGCTCGCGGTTTCGCTTGACCGCCTGGTTGAGAACGCGCGTCTCCACGCCGTAGAGCGCGGCGAGGTCCGCATCGAGCAGGACCTTGTGGCCGCGTAGGAGGGTCCGCGCGTTCACAACCCGGAGGAGCTGCTTTACGGCTGATACGGCGCAGGCGCATTATTTGTCTTATGAAGCGTTCGGCGGTACCGGCGCTGTGCATGCTGCTCGCTGCGTGTGCCCACACGCCGGTGGAACAGCCGCCCGCGTCGCTGTTCAGCGACCACCTGTTCGCCGCTCCCTCCGAGCGCATCAGCGCCGACGAAGTGTTCGCGTTAAGCGACGCGATGAAGCGCTACCTCGAGACGGAGATGGCCGGCGCCTTGTTGCGCAAGGGCCTGCACAGGGGGCTGATCGAGGCGCTCTACAGCAAGAACCAGCTCAGGCTGGAATACGACGCGGCGGTGACCCGAAGCGCCTCGCAGGCATTCGAAGCAAGATCCGGCAACTGCCTCTCGCTGGTCATCATGACCGCAGCCTTCGCCAAGGCGCTCGGGCTGTCGGTCGAGTACCAGGGCGCGTTCATCGAACCAACCTGGAGCCGGGTCGGCGGCATGTATTTCGTGAGTGGACACGTCAACCTCACGCTCGGCGGCAGGTCGATCGGCGCACGGTCCAGCGAGCTCCTGACGGTCGACTTCCTGCCGCCGGAACAATTGCGCGCGCTGCGAACCCGGGTCATCGCTGAAGCGACCATCGTCGCGATGTACATGAACAACCGGGCCGCCGAGCTGCTCGTTCACGGGCAGCTGGATGACGCCTACTGGTGGGCCCGCGCGGCAATCGCGCAGGACCCCGCGTTCATGAGCGCCTACAACACGCTCGGCGTCGTCTACCTGCGCCACGCCGACTGGCCGCAGGCCGAGCGCCTCTTCGGCCATATCCTCGAGCGCGAACCCAGGAACACCCAAGCCCTGTCGAACCTAGCTTTGGCGCTTCAAAGGCTGGGGCGAACGGCCGAATCGGGCGTCGTGCAGCGCAGGCTGGCAGAGATCGAGCCCTATCGGGCATTCCTTTTCTTCGACCGCGGGCTCGCCGCCATGCAGCTGGGCGACTTCAAGACCGCGAGGAACCTCTTCGCCAAAGAGATCGATCGCGACCCCTACTATCATGAATTCCATTTTTGGCTGGGCGTCGCCCACCTGAGGCTGGGAAACATCGGTGAGGCGCGCAAGCACCTGGTTCTCGCGGTGGAGAACAGCTCCACGCGCGGCGACCGCGATCTATACACCGCGAAGCTCGAGCGGATACGGTTGAAGTGACCCTCAGCCCTCACTTCTTCGGCAGCTTGTCGGTGTCGATATCCACGTACTTCCAGAAGTCGCGCACAAAGATGTTGCGCTTCGCGCCGACCACCCAGGGATGGGTCATGTCGGTGAACGTGCGGTGCGCGTGCAGCTTGTAGGGCATGTAGGCGACCATGATTCTCGCCAGTTGCTGCAGGATCTCGCGCCGCTCGGGGCCATCCGGCATGACTTTTTGCTGCTCATAAAGCCGGTCGAAGTCCGGCAGGCGGGTGCGCGCGAGGTTTGATTGCCCGCCGTTCGGCCCGTAGGCGAGCCCTACGAAACCGTCCGAGTCTGGCGACCCGGCGCTCCAACCGTACCCCCACATCATCAGCTTTCCTGCCCGCGCCTGCTTGAGCTGCTCGGGCCATTTCGCAATCACGAAGCGGATACGAACCCCGATGCGGGCCATGTCCTTCTTCCATTGCTCGTTCAGCTGCCGGCTCTGCTGATCGGGTTGCGTCGCATATTCGAGGACCAACGGAGATCCGTCCGGCAGCTCTCGCCAGCCGTCTGCGTCCCGGTCGGCATATCCGTACATGTCGAGCAGCGCCTTCGCCCTCGCCGGATCAAAATCGCCGACCTCGCTCTTGAAGGCCGGATCGTAGCCAAAGGTTTCCGGCGGCACCGGCCCCTGCGCGATGATGGCCTGACCGCGGCGCACCAGGCGGATTTCCTCGCCCTGGTTGTAGGCGAGCGAGACCGCGCGCCGCAGGGCGACCTTTTCGGGCGCGTTCCCGCCGACCACCGGATCGTTCATGTTGAAGTAGGTGAGCACCAGGTCGGCGCGCTTGTAGCGGTCCATCGTCAGATTCATTTTTTCCAAGTTGGGCGCGAGCTGGTTGTTCGGGATCGCGATGTTGGCGAAATCCGCCGGCATCTCCTCCAGCAGGTCGTGCTCGCCACCCAGGAAGGCGAGCCATCGCGGCTGGTTTTCCTCGATGATCGACACTTCCACGCGGTGAGCGCTTCCACTCACTCAGCCGGTACGGGCCGGTCCCAACCGGATGCTCGCCCACCTTGTCGCCGTAGGCTTCGACCACTTCCCGCGCGACGGCCCCCATGCTCGCCGGGTCCGCGAGGTTGTACACGAACCGCGGGCTCGGCCTGGCGAGCTTGATCTCGAAGGTATAACGGTCCAGCGCGCGCACGCCGCGCACGTCCCGGTCGTAGTCGAACCTGCCGCCCGGCTTGAGCGCCTCCTGCCGCAGCGCCGGCAGGTCGAGGATCTCCTCGTTTTCGAACCCGTAGAGCTTCGGGCTCTTCCAGCGCGGATCGTAGAATCGCTTGAGCGTATACACGTAGTCCTGCGCGGTCAGCTCGCGCTTCTTTCCGCCGAATGCCGGGTCGTCGGCGAAGTAGATTCCCGGTCGTATGCGTACCTTGAACGTCCTGAAGTCTTCGCTGACCGCGGGCATTTCGGTCGCGGTGTTCGGCTTCAATCTCACCGGCCGGGCGAGATACTCGAAAGCGAGCGGCGCCTCGAAAATATTCGCCATGATGGTGTTCGAGTACAGGTCGCTGTACTGCGCAGGGTCAAAGCCGGTCTCCGCGACGCGAAACGCATAGCGAAGCACTTTCTGCGCCTTGGGTGCCGGCGCGTCCGCTTCGACCGGTGCCCCATGGAGGAGGCAAAGCACGACGACAGCGACGATTCTGCCTGACACGGTTTTCATGATGGCGGGGCAACAAGCATAATCCGCCTTTGCAACGAATGCATTTTCCCTGGCGCGTCGACACATGCTCGCGTACGCGGTCCGCAGGATCCTGCAGATGGTGCCGACGCTGTTCGGCGTTATGCTGCTGGTGTTTTTCCTCTTCAAGTGGTTCGGCGGCGACCCGGCGGAGATCCTCGCGGGCCTGTTTGCCACGCCGCAGCAGGTCGCCGCCATCCGCTCGCAGCTTGGGCTCGAACGCCCAGTCTGGGAGCAGTTCTGGCTGTTTCTCCGGCAGGTCGTGACGTTCGATTGGGGCAGGAGCTGGGCCACCAACGAAGCGGTCTCGAACCTCTTCGCGACACGGCTGCCGGCGACGCTGACCATCATGATTCCGATTCTCTTGCTGGAGCTGGTCCTCGCGGTCCTGGCCGCCGTCGCAGTCGCCTACGTGCGCGGCTCGCTTACCGATCGCGTCATCATGGTGATCATCACGCTGGCGCTGTCGATCAGCTTCCTCGTGTACATCATCGTCGGCCAATGGCTGTTCAGCTTCAAGCTGGGCTGGTTTCCCGTGCAAGGCTGGAGCGACAGCACCTTCACCAATCTGCTCGTCTATGCGCCTCTGCCGGTTTTTCTTGCCGTGCTCGTCGGCCTCGCGCCGCAGACGCGCCTGTACCGCAGCTTTATTCTGGACGAAATCGGGCACGACTACGTGCGCACCGCCCGCGCCAAGGGCCTGGACGAGAACGTCGTTCTGCTCAAGCACGTACTGCGCAATGCGCTGATTCCCATCCTCACGAACGTGTCTACGCAGCTCCCCGGCGTGTTCATCGGCTCATTTCTCATCGAGGTATTCTTTTCGATTCCCGGGCTCGGACGGGAAGTCTTCACTGCGGTCAACCGCAGCGATTACCCCGTGATCCAGGCGGTCACGGTCTATCTTGCCGCGCTGACGATGGTGATCAACCTCATGACCGACCTGCTCTACAAGCTGGTCGATCCGCGCGTGGAGTTTCGATGAGCGCCGCGGCTGGAGCCGACGAGACATCCGCGCCGCGGCAGGACTTCTCAGGATCCCCCGGCGTTTGGGCGCAGGCGTGGTTGCGCCTGAAGGAGGATCGAGTTGGCATGGTCTCCCTTTGGATCGTCGGCGCGTTCCTCATCCTCGTCGCGCTTGCCGCAGCCGATCTGGTCTCGAGCGGATGGCAAGTCGAAAGCGGCGTTCCCTACGCGCCGCCTCATCTGCTCGGCAAGCAAGCCGATGCCGCTCTGGCGCGCGCGGCCGAAGGACCTGCGGGACCCAATACCGACCTCAGCGCGGTGGACCCGGTGGCTCCGCGGTACCGGGAATGGGAGGAACGCGCGGCCCGGCTCAAGACCAGCGAGCCGCCCAAGGCCGACACGCTGCCGCTGGGCGCCGACCGGCTCGGCCGCGACGTGCTCGCGAAGGCGATCAAGGGGGCCGAGACCTCGATTCTCGTCGGCCTGGTCGCGGCGCTGGTGGCTACGTTCATCGGCACCGTGCTTGGCGCAGTCGGGGGCTATTTCGGCGGCAGGATGGACGATTTTCTGGAGTGGATCTACAACGTATTCACCGCGATTCCGTACATCCTGCTGGTGTTCGCGCTCGCCGCGGTGCTCAGGAACGGCCCGCTCGCGAGCACCGTCGGCAGCGGGATCTGGGCGGTGACCGTCATCCTGTCGGTGGTCGGCTGGACCGGCATCTATCGGCTGGTGCGCGCGGAATACATCAAGCACCGGTCGCGCGAGTACGTACGCGCGGCGCATGCCATCGGCGCCTCGCATCTGTCGCGCATGTTCTTCCACATCCTTCCGAACGTGAGCCATGTGGCGCTGGTGCAGCTGTCGCTGCATGTGGTGAGCTTCATCAAGGCCGAAGTGATCCTGTCGTTCCTCGGCCTGGGCGTGCCGGTGGACGCGGTGTCGTGGGGAACCATGCTCGCCGAAGCGCAGACCGAGCTGGTCCTGGGAAAGTGGTGGCAGCTCGCCACCGCCACCGCGTTCATGGCGGTGTTCGTGACCGCGTTTTCGCTGCTCACCGACGCGCTGCGCGACGCGCTCGATCCGAAGCTGAGGTAGATCTTGCTCGTCCGCGTGCGCGACCTGACAGTTTCGTTTCGACTGGGAAAGGGGCGCAGCGCAGACGCGGTGCGCGGCGTGAGCTTCGACGTGCCGCCGAACCGCGCGGTGGCCCTGGTCGGCGAATCGGGTTCCGGAAAGAGCGTTTGCGCCCTGTCGATCGTGCGGCTGCTGCCGGAGAACGCCATCGTCGCGCCGCAGGGCAGCATCGAATACCAAGGCCGCAATCTGTTGCGCGAGCCGGTCGAGCATCTGCGGGCGCTGCGCGGCAGGGATTTTTCGATGGTGTTCCAGGAGCCGATGAGCTCGCTCAACCCCGTGTTCACCGTCGGCGAGCAGATTGCCGAGGTGCTGCGGCGACACCTCGCGCTGTCGCGTCGGCAGGCGTTCGCGCGCACCGCCGAACTGCTCGACGAAGTCGGCATTCCGCAGCCGACCGCGCGACTGGGCGCCTACCCGCATGAGCTTTCGGGCGGGCAGCAGCAACGGGTGATGATTGCGATGGCGATTGCCTGCCAGCCCAAGCTCCTGATCGCGGACGAGCCGACCACGGCCCTCGATGTCACTGTGCAGCGCCAGATCCTGGACCTGCTCGCGCGGCTGCGGCAATCGCACGCCATGAGCCTGCTGTTCATCAGCCACGACCTCGCGCTGGTGGGCGAAATCGCCGACGAAGTGGTGGTGATGCGCGCCGGCGAAGTGCGCGAAAGCGGTTCCGTGCAGCGCATTTTCAGCGCGCCGCAGGATGCCTATACGAAAGCGCTGCTCGCCTGCCGCCCGAGGCTCGACGCAAAGCCCCGCCGCCTGCCCGTAATCGACGATTTCCTGAGCGATTCAGCCCCGGTCGTCGACCGACCGGCGCGCAAGGCGCAGCCCGCTGTCGTACAGCCGCTGCTCGAGGCAACCGGCCTGTGCAAGGCATACCGCCTGCGGACCGGGTTATTCGCCCGTAAGACGATCGACGCCGTCCGCGACGTTTCGTTTCGGCTGGCGCGCGGACGCACGCTCGGCGTGGTCGGCGAATCGGGCTCCGGCAAAACCACGCTCGGCATGCTGCTGATGCACCTGGTCGAGGCGAGCGGCGGCAAGGTGCTGTTCGACGGCACTGAGCTGCTCGCCCTCTCGGAGGGCGAGATGATGGCCTTCCGGCGGCGCATCCAGCTCATTTTCCAGAACCCCTACGCGAGCCTGAATCCGCGCTTCATGGTGGGGCGCATCCTGATCGAGCCGATGAAGATCCACGGCATCGGCAGCGACGAGCGCGACCGCTTCGAGCGCGCAATCGCGCTGCTCGGCCGGGTCGGGATGCCGCCCGACTCGATCCTCAAGTATCCGCACGAGTTCTCCGGCGGTCAGCGCCAGCGCATCGCGATCGCGCGCTGCCTCGCGATGCGGCCGGAAATCATCATCTGCGACGAAGCCGTTTCGGCGCTCGACGTCTCGGTCCAGGCAACCGTGCTCAACCTGCTGCTCGACCTGCAGGACGAGTTCGAGCTGACCTACGTGTTCATCTCGCACGATCTCGCCGTGGTCAAGTACATGGCGGACGAGATCATCGTCATGCACCAGGGCGAAGTGGTCGAGGCAGGGGACGCCGAGGCCCTCTATGCCGCGCCTGCGCATCCGTATACGAAGAAACTGCTCTCGGCGATCCCGCGCGGCTATGCGGGCCGGGACCGAGAAGACTGGCATCCTTTGCCGCCGGTGTCCTCTACGTAATCCAGCACCGGCTTCCAGGCCTGGAGCAGCGCATTCTCACGTTCCGCGACGATGTAATAGCGCTTGCAGGGCTCGACCACGAGCCTGATCTCGCGGTGTTCCGCAACGCGAAAGCCGGCAGCCGGAGCGGTCACCAGCGAAATCACATGCTCACCGGGCTCGACACGCACCGGACTTTCTCCAATCATTGTGGATCGGCCGTCAACGGCCGTGATGACCGCGGGGAACGTGTGTATGTTCGCCCGAAAAATGCGATTGCCGTAGAGATAACTTACCTGGTCGCTGTAAGTAGTAGCGCAACCTGCGGAAGAGAGGACAAGTGCCGACAGAATCAAGCGAATGCTCGTGGCGGACTCCTTGACTCACTACTAAGTCGTAATCGTGCGTTGCGGCAAAATAATGATCCACGCTGATGTGGCAGGTCAAGGCCGGGCAAATGTTGCGCTGCACCCAGACAGGTGTGGTAGCTGAGCAACATTATTGTGAAACAGCCCAAACCGAAAAGTATTTCCGAGATGTAACAAATATTAAGGAAGTGCTAAATTTGCGACACCTTTTCGACAACCGTCGAGGGAACCGTCAACTACGGCCAAGCCGGCGATCCCGGCACGCGCCGCGCCAAACTGCAGGGGGAGAGCACGTCATGGTGATCAAGAAGAAGCGCATGGCATTGCTGGTGAGTCAGGCATTTGCCGCAGCTTCGTTGATTTCGGTATCGGCGAACAGCTTCGGGCAGGCAGTGGAACGGGTCGAAGTCACGGGATCGAATATTCCTCGCGTGACGTCGGAAACGGCATCACCCGTGACGGTGATCAGCCGCGAGGAGATCGAGAAATCCGGCAAGGCGACAGTCGCTGAATACCTGCAAACACTCGGCGTCGATAACGCGGGCTCGGTACCGATGAGCTTCGTCAACGGCTTCGCGGCGGGCGCATCCGGCATCTCGCTGCGTGGTCTGGGCGCCAGCTCTACCCTGGTGCTGATGAATGGGCGCCGCATTGCGCCCTACGGCCAGGCGGATGACGGACAGAAAGTGTTCACCGATCTCAGCGTCATTCCCATAGAGGCGGTGGAGCGCATCGAGGTCCTCAGGGACGGCGCTTCGGCGATCTACGGCTCCGACGCCATTGCGGGCGTCGTCAACATCATCCTGCGCCAGGATTTCACCGGCACCGTGGCGAAAGCTTCCTATGGCAGGTCGCGCTATAACGACGGGGACCAGAAAAGGGCTTCCGTCACGATGGGATTCGGTAACCTTGCGAGCGACCGCTTCAATTACTTTTTCAACATCGAGGCATTCAAGGCCGATCAGATCTTTGACAGGAATCGCAATCGCGATTGGATCGGCAAGGGCGATCTGCGCCCGTGGGGTTACACCGGCCCGGACAGCCAGTTTCTGTCGGGGCAGATCCTGGGACCAAACAGTGCCCAGTCTTCGCCCGCGGGGAACGTTCGCAATCCGGCGACGACCAATTACCAGTCCCTTCCCGGCTGTGCCCAATTTTCCAGCATCACTCCTCCAGATCCAGGCGGAGGCTGTCTCTGGGATGTTGGCCGCTTCCGTTCAATGCTGCCCTCGGACGAAACGTACAACCTGTTCGGGCGCGGCACCTGGCAAATTCTTCCGAGCCTGCAGGGCTACGCTGAGGCCAGCTACGTGAACAAGAAGACCGAGAGCCAGACCAGTCCTAGCGGGGTTTCCGGTGCTTGGGGTTTCCCGGGCGGTCCCGTGAATGCCAGCAGCGGACCGGGCGCCGTAGTTCTCGGCGCGACCCATCCTCAGAACCCCTTCGGGGCGCCTGCACGCCTGCGCTATTCGGCTTGGGACGTCGGCCCCCGCACTTCCAACTCGGACAATAACTTTACGCGCCTCGTGGTCGGGCTGAAGGGCAAGGGATTCGGCTGGGATTACGATACCGCTCTTGTGCACTCGGAGACCGACTTCACACAGGTCCGGCACAACTTCCTGCGCTACAGCGCGGTGAGGGATTTCCTGGCCGGAACCAACGTCAGCGGGCTTAACCCGACGCTTGCCTTCTGGCGCGTCGGTGCCCAGGCCGGCCTGAACTCGCCATCGCTGTATTCGGTGATCTCGCCCACGATCCAGTCCACGGCGCATACCAAGATGCAGATTCTCGACTTGAAGGCTTCGCGCGAACTGATGCCGTTGCCCGGCGGGCCACTGAGTGTTGCGGTAGGCGGCGAACTCCGGCACGAGCAAGCGATGCTCACGCCGCAAACGTTTACGGATAAGGGCGACATCATCGGACTGGGATTTTCCGCCTACGAGGGCAGGAAAGACATCAAGGCGGCCTATGCCGAAGTGCTCGCACCGGTGCACAAGACGGTTGAGCTCTCGGCCGCGCTGCGCCAGGACAAGTACCCGAATATCAGCGCTTCGACAACACCCAAGGTCGGCGCGAAGTGGACGCCTGTGAAGCAGTTCGCGTTGCGTGGCACCTATTCCGAAGGCTTCCGTGCGCCAAACATCCCGGAATCAAGCGCGGGAGGCTTGGCGGCCTTCACGAATACGCGCGATCCAGTCCGCTGTCCCGGCGGGGTGCCCGCCCCAGGCGCCAGCGCAGCGGACTGTAACATCGCCCTCGCCATCATCACGACGGGGAATCCCAACCTGAAGCCTGAGAAGTCCAAGGGAACCACAGTTGGCATAGTTTGGGATCCATTCCCGACGACCAGCCTCGCGCTCGACTTCTGGAAAATCAAACGGACCAATGAGATCAACCAGATGACGGTCGGTCAGGCCGTCGCAGGGGGCGGGACCGTGACCCGCGCCGATAACAACCTTCCCGGGATTCCGAACTCGGGGACCCTGCTGGCGGTGAGCGCGCCGTACCTGAACTCGGCCTCCACCACTACCGATGGTGTGGATCTGGACTTCCGGCAGGGCTTGAATCTTGCCGAGTACGGCAAGCTCACCTTCGACCTAAGGTGGACCCATATCCACTCCCAGAAGCGCGTTGAGCCGGATGGCACGACCTTCGAGTTTGCCGGCACGCACGGCAACTGCGACGTGACCAACTGTATGGGCACGCCGAAGGATCGGGTCAATGCGAGTCTTACCTGGGATGTGGGCGACTGGCGCTGGGCGGCGCTCTTCAACTACCGCGGCTATATCAAGAACGTGGCGTTTTACGGCGGCGACGCCGCCTGCGCCAACAGCTTTGCTGACGGAACGGACGCCCCTCCGGGTTGCAAGCTGAATTCCTTCTACACGGTTGACCTGTCTTTCCGCTGGAGGGCGCATAAGAGCATGGAGATCTTCGGGTCGGTCCAAAACCTGTTCGACAAGGTGGCGCCGCTGGATCCGCTGACCTATGGGGCAATCAGCTACAACCCGCTCGACATCAGCGGCGCGGTTGGGCGGTTCTACAATCTCGGTCTGCGGTATCAGTTCAATTAAACTGACCGGCGTAGTAAGAAGGGCGGTGGGCGACCACCGCCCTCTTACTTTGTGGGCGCAATAGCCGCTACGAGCTGATTGAGCTACGCGGAACCGAGGAATCCTGGAAGGCGGCTGACCGGCTTCACGGTCGCCGTCGTGTTTCACGCCTTGCTGGCTTACGCGCTGGTGCACGGCCTCGCGCGCAAGATCGTGGAGGTGGTCCGGCCGCCGCTCGAAACCAAGATCATCGAGGAGGTCAAGCGCCCGCCGCAGGAACAGCCGCCGCCACCCCCTCCGCCGCCCAAGCTCACCACACCGCCGCCGCCGTTCATTCCGCCGCCTGAGGTGCAGGTACAGGTGCCGGTGCAGCCGCCGCCCACGATCACAGCGGTGGTATCGACCCCGCCGCCCGCGCCGATTCCGCCTCCCGCGGCACCGGCCGCCACGATCATCGGCACGCCGGCTCGGGCCAATTGCGAAAAGCCCCCCTATCCGATGGCTTCGCGGCGGGCGAGCGAGACCGGGACGGTACGGTTCAGTGTCCTCATTAACACGGACGGACGGATTCTCGAAAGCAAAATGGAGCGCTCGTCCGGATACCGGCGGCTCGACGACGTCGCAAAGGAAGGGCTGCGCGATTGCAAGCCCAAGCCGGCCATTGTCGACGGAAAACCGGAGCGGTCCTGGACCGTGGTCGAATTCAACTTCAGGCTTACCGACTAGGGAAAACATGAAAGCAAAATGGTTCGTGCTGCTGGGTTTCTTGATAGTGACGCTGTTTGCGGCGCAGAGCGAGGCGATGGCGCAGGCGCCGCAGGGCGCGCCCCCTGCAGCCGAGGTCAAGCCGGCGCCTTCGATAGTCGAGGTGGTAAAACCGGCGCCGCCTGTTGCGGCACCGGCGACTGAAGTCATCGAGAATCCGTACGGGCTCGAAGCGCTGTGGAAGCAGGGTGATTTCGTCGCCAGGGGGACGTTGATCATCCTCGTCATCATGTCGATCGGCTCCTGGTATATCGGCGTGGTCAAGCTGATCGAGCAGGCGCGCGTCATGAAGGATGCGAGGGAAGCCGACGAAAAGTTCTGGAAGGCCAAGACCGTGAAGGACGCCATCGTCGCCCTGCGCGAGGACAGCGCGTTTCGCTTCGTCGCCGAGAAGGCCGCGTTCGCGGCCGAGCATCACGGCAACATGCCAGGCCAGCGGCTCGACATTAACAGCTGGGTCTCCATGACCGCGCAACGGGCGATGGACGTGGTAGCCAACCGCCTGCAGAGGGGCCTCGCGTTTCTCGCCACGGTGGGCTCGACCGCGCCGTTCGTAGGATTGTTCGGCACGGTGTGGGGCATCTACCATGCGCTCACGGCGATCGGCATTGCCGGGCAGGCGTCGATCGACAAGGTGGCGGGCCCGGTGGGCGAAGCGCTGATCATGACGGCGCTCGGCCTGGCGGTGGCGGTCCCCGCGGTGCTCGGCTGCTGGTGCTGCTGATCATCTTCCTCATCACCATTCCGGTGGTCATCCGGTCGATTCCCGTGCAGCTGCCGAAGGAAAGAAATCTGCCGACGCAGACCAAGCCGGAGAACATCGTCATCGCCGTCGACAAGGACGGCGGCGTGTTCTGGAACAACCAGCTCGTCGACGACCGCAAGCTGCTCGACCGGCTCAAGGAAATCGCGGTGAAGCTTCCCCAGCCCGAGATCCACATCCGCGGCGACAAGGACGGACGCTACGAATTCGTCGGCAGGGTGGTGTACGCCTGCCAGCGCGCCGGCATCCTCAAGATCGGCTTCATCACCGAGCCGCCGGCGCGTGCCGAGAGGGGGAAGAGCTGATGGCGATGAACCTCGGACCGAACGCCATGGGCGAGCAGGACGTGATGGTGGACATCAACACCACGCCGCTCATCGACGTGATGCTGGTGCTGCTCATCATGCTCATCATCACCATCCCCATCCAGACCCACGCCGTGAAGCTCAACATGCCGGTCGGCACGCCCCCGCCGACCGACGTTCAGCCGCAGGTCGTCACCATCGAAGTCGATTTCGACGGCACCATGGTCTGGAACGGGGAAGTTCTGCGGGATCGCGCGGATCTGGAGACCCACCTGCGCGGCGCGGCCGCCATGGCGGTACAGCCCGAAGTACATCTGCGGCCGAACAAGCTCGTGAAGTACGAGAGCGTGGCGATGCTGATGGCCTCCGCGCAACGGCTGGGCCTCACGAAAATCGGGCTCATCGGCCAAGAGCAGTTCATCCGCTGAGCGGTGCGCCGCATGAGTCTGCGTCATCTTTTTTTCGCCTTTAGCCTCGGAATTTTCGCCTCGCTGGCAGCGGCGCAAGAGGGCCATACGGTTCGCCCCGAGGTCGGCAAGCCGCTGCAGAGCGCCATCGACCTCTTGAAAGGCAAGAAGGCGAAGGAGGCGCTCGCCATGGCGCGCGAGGCGCAAGCGGTGCCCAACAAGACGCCTTACGAGAGCTACATGGTCACCCGCTTGATCGCGCAGGCCGCTGCCGGCGCCGGCGAGCCGGGCCTCGCGGCGAAGGCATTCGAGGAGATTATCGGTGCCGCCCCGGCCGCCGATGCCGAGCGGCGCCAGTTCGCCGCCGCCGCGGCCGGGCAGTACTACGTCGCCAAGGATTACGCCAAAGCCGCCGAGCTCGCGGCGCGCTATGCCAAGCTTGGCGGCACGGATAAATCGGTGCACACGATCTACGTCCAGGCGCTGTACCTCGGCAACAACTTCGCCGCCGCGGCGAAGGCGATCTCCGCCGACGTCGAAGCCGAGGAAAACGCGGGCAAGACGCCGGCGGAAGAAGAGCTGCAGCTATTGGCGAGTGCGTCCCTGCAGCAGCGCGACACGGCCGGTTACGCGAAAGCGCTGGAAAAGCTGGTCACCTACTACCCCAAGCGCGACTACTGGCTGAGTCTGGTTTACGGTATTGCGACGCGCCCGGGGTTCTCGGAGCGTCTCGCCCTCGACGTCGCACGCCTCAAGATCGAGACCGGCACCATGCGCACCGGCAACGAATACCTCGAGGCGGCGCAGCTCTCGCTCATCGAAGGTTTCCCGGTCGAGGCGGCGCGCATCATCGACAAGGGCTACGCCGCCGGCCTCCTCGGCAGCGGCCCCGAAGCCGCGCGGCACAAGCGCCTCAAGGACATGGCGGCGAGAAGCCTCGCCGAGGACAGGAAAAGCCTGGACGCCAATGCCGATGCGGCTGCGGCAAAGGATGCGAAGACGCTTTTCAACGAGGGCTTCAATCTGGTGCTGAACGGCAAGTCCGAGCAGGGCCTGCAGATGATGGAGAACGCGCTGCGGCAGGGAACCGGCGGCAGGCGTCCCGATCACGCCAGGCTGCAGCTCGCTTATGCCTACCACCTCGCGGGCCAGAACCAGAAGGCGGTGCAGATTTTCCGTTCGGTCCAGGGAACGGATGGCTCAGGCGCCCTGGCCCGCGCGTGGGCCATCCGCCTGGCGCGCGCTTCGTGAAGCTCACGGTCGAAGATCTCTGGCGCATCAAGCGCCCCGCCGGCGTTTCGCTGGCGCCGGACGGCACGCGCGCGGTCTGCTCGCTGACCACGTACTCGATGCAGGAAAACAAGGCTACGGCGAACCTGTGGCTCTTGCCGACCGAGGCGGGAAGGCCGCGCCTGCTGACGACCTCCGGCGAAAAGGACGGGCAGCCGATGTGGGCGCCGGCCGGCAGCCTGATCGCGTTCGTCGCCAAGCGCGAATGGCGGGGCAAGAAGGACGCAGAGCCGCAGATCTACCTTATCGATGCCGACGGCGGCGAAGCGCGGCGGTTGAGCCAGCTCGCCACCGGCGCCTCGGCGATCAAGTGGTTTCCTGACGGCAAGCGCATCGCTTTCATTTCCTGGGTGTGGCCGGACCTGCGCGGCGAAACGGCGCAGGCGCGCCGGCACAAGCAGCGCAAGGAAGACAAGGTGAAGGCGCATCGCGTCGAGCATGCCACTTACCGCTTCTGGGACCACTGGCTCTCGGACGGCAGGGTACCGCACCTTTTTGTCGCGGATCTGCGCGGCCGCTGCCGCGACTTGTTCGAGGCCACGCCTTACGAGCTGGTGCGCGCCGATCCGGATCAGCACTGCTACGACATCTCGCCCGACGGCCGCTTTGTTGCCTTCGGCTTCGACCCGGCGGAGGAGAAGAAGCTGGACGACGAGTTCGACATCGTCGAGCTCGACCTGAAGAGCCGGCGCTTCCGCAACCTCACGCCGGGCGCGCCGCACCGCGACTACCACCACCCTCGTTACGCGCCGAACGGCGCGCGCATCGCGTGCCTGTCGAGCAATATGCGGGTGAGCCCGGTGGCGCCGAACGAAATCACCTTGATCGACCGCAGAAAGGGCGCCATCGCCGTCGTATCGAAGCGTTGGGATCGCAGCATCGAAGCGCCGCTACGCTGGACCGCGGACGGCTCCGCCATCCTGTGTGCCGTACAGGACCGCGCGCGCCAACACCTGTTCCGCTTCGATCTGGCATCGCGAACGCCCGCCGCACTGGTGCACGGCGGCATGGTGACCGAATTCGACATTGCCGCGGACAGCATTGCGTTCATCCGTAATGACATGAACACCCCGCCGTCCGTTTACGCCAAGCGCGGCGACGGCTCGGAGCGCAAGGCGGAAGCCTTCAATGACGCGCTGCTGCGGAGCGTTCGCCTGGGACCTGCGGAGGAAGTGGTCTATCGGGGCTGGGGAGGCGAAAAGGTGCACATGTGGCTGGTCTTCCCGCCCGGATTCAATCCACGGAAGAAGTACCCGCTGCTGCATTCGATCCACGGCGGGCCGCACGCGACTTCGGCAGACTCGTGGCACTTCCGCTGGAACAACCATCTCTTCGCGGCGCAGGGCTACATCGTCGCCGGCGTGAATTTCCACGGCTCGTCCTCGTTCGGCCAGGTATTCATCGAGTCCATCCGGCATGAATTCGGCAAGCGCGAGCTGGCGGACATCGAGGCGGCCACCGCGCTGCTGACCAGGCGCCGTTATGTGGACCGGAAGCGCGTGTTTGCCAGTGGAGGCAGCTACGGCGGCTACCTCGTCGCGTGGATGAACGGCCACCTGCCGCAGGGCAGGTACCGCGCCTATGTGTGCCACGCCGGCTGCTTCGACTGGGTCTCGATGATGGCCGACGATTCATACCCGTTCTTCGCGAAGGAGCTCGGCGCCTGGTATTGGGAGGACTTCGGCAAGGTCGAGGCACAGAACCCGCGCGCCGCGGTGAAGCGCATGGCAACACCCACGCTCGTCATCCACGGCGCGCTCGACTACCGCGTGCCCGATACCCAGGGGCTGCAGTACTACAACACGCTCAAGGCGAAGAAAGTACCAGTGCGTTTGCTTCACTTTCGTCCAGGAACAGCCAGTAGCAGGTCGAATTTCCGCAGCGGCGTACCCGCTCGAGCTTGCTCGAGGTGAGCAACCCGACCGCGGATTCGACGATCGGCCGCAGGGCAGCATCGAGCGCGGGGACCGCCGCATCGAGCGACCACGCGAAGCCCTCTGGCGTCGATGCCAGCCGGGCGAACGGCGCTGTGCGAGCGTATTGAGCGTCGATGGCCCGGAGGTCGTCGCCGGCGGGGCCGCGGCCTTCAGTGCGCGCCAGGAGCACGCGAGCCAGTGCCTCGCGGAACTCGATCGCCTGCGCGAAGAGCTGCTGCGCCGCTTGCGGGGAGCCGGCACCTGCGGCGCGCAGCTTGCCCGCTTGCGATTTGTCCAGGGCTCCGGCGGCCTCGAGCCAATCGATGAGATCGGCAAAAGTGGGTATCCACTCCTCCTGCCGGGAACCGCGAATTCCCTGGCCCGAATTGGAGAAGTCCAGGCATAGGGCGCCCCCCGGGCAGCGAAAGGTCTCGGCGTAGCGCCTGCCTTTAGCGAGCGCGTAGGCCGCTTGTGACGCATTCATTTCCCGCATGCAAGGACTGAATATTTATCGATTGAGAGACGCGTGCTGACCATGCATGCTGTGTACGATGTAACCGTCAAATATAAATTGAGAGGTTACATGATGCCAGAAATACCCACACAACGCCGACGGATGCGCGTCTAATAGGACCACTGTCGGGATTACTCCTACACTGATGTAGCGGAATCACTACAGCAACGAGGGGATCGTCTATATGGGCCTGACCCGTTATGACATGAAACCCGTCGGAGCGCAGCGGTTGAGCGCCCTCGCCGTGTCGATAAGCGTCACTTTTTTACTTGTTTGGAGCATGGGTAGCTTGGGGTACCCGGCCACCGCGTCCCCTACTGCGGTGATGCTCGCTGCCGCCGCGTGCGACGGCGCCCGGTAGCCGGACGCTATCCAGCCAGCTCCTCGGCAACGCTTTCGGTCTGCCGCGGTTCCTGAGCCTCGTCGAGCGTACGCAGGCGCAATAGCGGAGAGGCCCACGCGACGAGCGGTACCAGCACGATCGCGCCAAGACCCGCCAGCAGCAACGTCGCCCGCAATCCCGCGCGCTCGGCGATCCAGCCGCCGGCCAAGCCGCCGAAAGGCGCCGTCGCCACCGTCAGGCAGATCATCGTCGCCGTGACGCGCCCGAGCAGCGGATCCGGCGTCACTGCCTGACGCAGCGTCAGGTAGTTGATGAAGAACACCATGCCGCTGAAGTCGAGCACCAGCAGGCCCAGCCCGAACATGGTGGAGGCGGCGAGCTCGCCTCCCGATGCAGCGGCAAGCAGCAGCCATCCGACGCCGGTCCCGAGCATCCCGGCCAGCATGGTGGGACCGAAGCCGAGGCGCCGGTTGAGGCGCCCGATGGCCGCCGTGGCGCCAAGCGAGCCGATGCCGGCGAGCATCCACAGCGCGCCGACGCGCCCGGCGCTGAAACCGAGCTCGCGCGCCGCGTACAGCACCACGATCGCCAGCGATGCATGCCGGAAAATCTGCCATACGGAGATCGCCCAGGCGAGCGCGCGCAGCACCGCGTTGCGCCAGATCGCGGACAATCCTTCGCGAATCTCCGCGCCGATGCTCGAGGCGCGCATCTTCGGCGCGTCGCTGGGCCCGGAGCGGATGCCGCGCAGAATCCAGGCCGAAAGCAGGAACGACAGCGCATCGAGCAGTATTGCGAACGGCGCCGTGAGCCACTGGATCAGCGCACCGGCAATTCCGGGGCCGACAAGCTGCGCGGCGGAGTCGCTCACCCCGATCTTGGCGTTCGCTTCGACGAGGTTGCTGCGCCCGACCCGTTCGGTCATGAAGACCTGGTAAGCCGGCCAGCCGCAAACGGTGCCAAGTCCGACGAGGAACCCGACCGCATAGAGCACCCCCATGGAGAGCACGCCGAGCCACGCGCAGAGCGGCACCGCGAGCAACGCCAGGGCGCGCGCGATGTCCGACCATACGATGATCGGAAGCTTGGGCACGCGGTCCACCAGCACGCCGGCGAACAGGCCGAAGAGCGCGAACGGCAGAGCCTCGAGGGCAGTAAGGACGCCCATTTCGAGTGGCGTCGCATCGAGCAGCAGGGCGCCGGTGAGCGGCAGCGCCAGGAAGGTGATCTGTCCGCCGAAATGGGTAATGGTGAGCGAGCTCCACAGCCGGACAAAATCGCCATGGCGCCACAGCCCGTTGAACGCTCGGAGGGGACTGGTTCGTCGATGCAGGTTAATTCGGCGCGGAGTATACCAATGAAACGCGAAATTCGTCTGATGGCGCTGGGAGAACATAGGCGCGATCTCATGCCAGCGGGGTATGTCGTACGGCTCGAGGACCCGCGGCAGGACGAGGTGATACGGATGCTGTCGGCGCTCGACGCCTATCTCGAGTCGCTATACCCGCCCCAAAGCAACCATCTCCTCGATGTGGAGTCGCTTTGCGCGCCGAACATCCGTTTTTTTGTCGCGCGTCGCGGCGCCGATCCGATCGGCTGTGGCGCCCTGCGCGTCGAAGCGGGATACGGGGAAGTGAAGCGCATGTTCGTCGCCCGGAGGCGCGCGGCCAGAACGTCGGGCGCGCGATTCTACGTTGCATCGAGGACCAGGCTGCGCGCGAAGGCCTTGCGCTGATGCGCCTCGAGACTGGGATCCACCAGGCGGCGGCGCACGCGCTGTACCGCAGCGGCGGCTACGCCGAGTGCGCCCCCTTTGGCGAGTACCGCTTGGATCCGCTGAGCGTATTCATGCAGAAGCGATTGGTCACACGCTGAGCGGTTCCTCGTCCATCGCGGCGATCTGCTCGCGCAGCTCGAGGATCCGGTCCTGCCAGTAGCGCTGCGTGCCGAACCAGGGAAATGCGGCAGGAAACGCTGGATCGCCCCAGCGGCGCGCGAGCCACGCGGAGTAGTGGATCAGCCGCAGCGTGCGCAGCGCTTCGAGCAGGGGCAGCTCGCGCCGGTCGAAAGGCATGAAGTCCTCGTAGCCCGCGAGCAGGTCGGAAAGCTGCCGCGTCATCGCGCGCCGGTCTCCCGAGAGCAGCATCCAGAGATCCTGCAGCGCCGGACCCATGCGCGCGTCGTCGAGATCGACGAAGTGCGGCCCGCTCTCGGTCCACAGGATGTTCCCCGCGTGGCAGTCGCCGTGCAGCCGGATCGAGCGCACCTTGCCGGCGCGCTCGTAGCATCTTGCAACCGCCGCCAGGGCCTGTTCCGTCACCGCCTTCCATGCATTCAGCAGATCGGCCGGAATGAAGTGGTGCGCGAGCAGCCAGGAGCGTGGTTCATGTCCAAAAGTTTTTGCGTTCAGGGATTCCCTGCTTTGAAAAGCGCGCGCGGCTCCCACCGCGTGGATCCTGCCGACGAACCTTCCAATCCATTCGAGGGTCTTGCGGTCCTCGAGCTCCGGGCTGCGCCCGCCGCGGCGCGGGTACACGGCGTAGCTGAACCCGGCGTGCTCGCCGGTAAAGGACGGCGCGACGACCGGAATTTCGTGCGCGGCCAGTTCTTTTGCGAAGGCATGCTCTTCCGCGATCTGCCGCGCGCTCCAGCGGCCGGGACGGTAGAACTTGAGCACCACCGAGCCGCCGTCTTCCGTCCAGACCTGGTAGACGCGGTTCTCGTAGCTGTTGAGCGGGAGCAGCCTGCCGTCGGCGCGGAAGCCGGCGCTGTCGCAGGCGTCGAGGACTACGTCCGGCGTCAGCGCCGCGTAGGAAAGCGGCATGGCGTATAGTAAACCGATGGCGGAAAAAGTCGTCGAAGTCCAGGATCTCCACTTCAGCTACGGTGAGCTGCCGATCTTCAGCGGCCTGTCGCTCGATATCCGGCGCGGCCAGGTGGTCGCGATCCTCGGCGGCAGCGGCTGCGGCAAGTCGACGCTGCTCAAGCTGATCGGCGGCCAGCTGCTCCCGCAGCAGGGCGCGATCAAGGTCGAGGGCAGGGAGGTGCACGCGCTCGACCCGGACGAGCTCTATGCGCTGCGCCTCGAGATGGGGATGATGTTCCAGAATTCCGGCCTGTTCAGCGACATGTCGGTGTTCGAGAACATCGCCTTTCCCCTGCGCGAGAACTTCGACCTGTCCGAGGAGCTCCTGCGGCGCATCGTGCTGATGAAGCTCCACGCCGTCGGCCTGCGCGGCGCTCGCGACATGGTGCCGGGCGACCTGTCTGGCGGCATGACGCGCCGCGTGGCGCTCGCGCGCGGCATCGCCACCGATCCCAAGCTGATGATGTACGACGAGCCGTTCGCCGGGCTGGACCCGATCTCGCTCAGCCACATCGTCGAGCTGATCCGCTCGCTGAACCAGGCGCTGGGGCTCACCTCGATCGTGGTGACCTACGACGTGAAGGAGGCGCTGAA
>WNFI01668688.1_pt2 | contig 24553 bp, 19 predicted proteins | sample 5400471 | NCBI WGS metagenome assembly WNFI01 (sample SAMN13153348, study PRJNA577476) | soil metagenome | isolation source: 100 cm saprolite on Douglas fir-dominated hillslope | place: USA:California | collected 2013-09-17 | reverse complement strand
ACCAACCGGCTCCTCATCCAGCAGCTCGAGGTGCTGTTCGAGTCGCTGATCGAGCTCATCAACACCGCCATCGACGAGAAGAGCCCGTATACGGGCGGGCACTGCAAGCGCGTGCCCACGTTGACGATGATGCTGGCGGAGGCCGCCCACAACGCCGCGACCGGCTCGCTGTCCGAATTCCGCATGTCGGAGAAAGACCGCTACGAGCTGAAGATCGCCGGGCTGCTGCACGACTGCGGCAAGATCACCACGCCCGTGCACGTCGTCGACAAGGCGACCAAGCTGCAGACCATCTTCGACCGCATCGAGCTCGTGGCCACGCGCTTCGAGGCGCTCAAGCGCGAGGCCGAGATCGAGATGCTGCGCGGCAAGGTGCGCGCCCTCGAGGCCCACGACGAGGCGAGCGCGCATCGCGCCGAGGAAGCCTACGCGGCGAAGATCCGCCAGTACGACGACGATCGCGCATTCCTGCGCCGGACCAACATCGGCAGCGAGCGCATGAAGCCCGAGGACCAGGCGCGGGTCTCGCAGATCGCGAAGTACCAGTGGCGCAACGAACGCGGCGACCTCGAGCGCTTCCTCTCCAAGGACGAGGAAGACAACCTCAACATTCCCTACGGCACCTTGAGCCCCGGCGAGCGCGAGATCATCAACCACCACATCGTGGCGACGATCAAGATGCTCGAAGCGCTCCCCTGGCCCCGGCACCTCACCGCCGTTCCCGAATATGCCGGCGGCCACCATGAGCGCATGGACGGCAAGGGCTATCCGAAGGGCCTCACCCGCGAGCAGATGAGCGTGCAGGCGCGCGTCATGGGCATCGCCGACATCTTCGAGGCCCTCACCGCGAAGGACCGCCCCTACAAGCCCGGCAAGACGCTGTCCGAATCGCTCGCGATCCTCGGCCGCATGAAGGAGAACGGCCACGTCGACCCCGAGCTCTTCGACGTCTTCGTGCGCGACAAGGTCTACCTGAGATACGCCCGCGAGTTCCTCGACCCCGAGCAGATCGACGAGGTCGACGAGAAGAGCATCCCCGGCTACAAGCCGTAGCATCCTGAATCTCCAACCCCGGTTCCCCATGACGACACGCGTGCCCGTCGGCGTCTTTTTTGCGCTGTTCACCATCTCCGGATTCGCAGGCCTCATCTACGAATCGATCTGGAGCCACTACCTCAAGCTCTTTCTCGGGCACGCGGCCTACGCGCAGACGCTGGTGCTCGCGATCTTCATGGGCGGAATGGCCCTGGGATCGTGGCTGGTGAGCCGGTTCACCCAGCGCATCGCCAACCTGCTGCTGGGTTATGCCATCGCGGAGCTGGGCATCGGCCTGCTCGCGATCGTCTTCCACCGCGTCTTCCAGTCCGCGACCGGATGGGCCTTCGACACAGTGCTCCCGGCGCTGGGCGGCGGCGGCGTGGACCTCTTCAAATGGGCGCTTGCCTCGATCCTCATCCTGCCCGCCTCGATCCTGCTCGGTACGACCTTCCCGTTGATGAGCGCCGGGATCATCCGCCTCTACCCGGAATCGAGCGCCCGCGCGCTCTCGATGCTCTACTTCACCAACAGCTTCGGCGCGGCCCTGGGCGTACTCGCGAGCGGCTTCTACCTGATCGATCGCTTCGGGTTGCCGGGAACGATCCTCACTGCCGGCCTGCTCAACGTGGCGCTGGCGCTCGTCGTGTGGCTGATCACGCGCCGCTTCGCGCCCGCGGTGGCCATGCCGGCGGCGGCGCCGGAGCAAGACGAGGCCCACGGCAAGGCGGTCGCGCGCGCGATCCTGCTGCTCGCCTTCGCCACCGGCGCGGCGTCGTTCATCTACGAGATCACCTGGATTCGCATGCTCACGCTGGGCCTGGGCGCCTCGACGCATGCCTTCGAGGTCATGCTCGCGGCCTTTATCCTCGGCATGTCGCTGGGCGCCTTCTGGATCCGCAACCGCATCGGGCGCCTCTCCAACGACATCGCGTGGCTGGCGGCGCTCCTCGTAGCCAAGGCGGTCTTCGCCATCTACGCGCTCTGGGTGTACGGCGGCGTGCTCGAGTTCATCCAATGGACGATGCAGGCCACCGCGCGCACCGACGGCGGTTATGTGCTGATCACGGTCGCGGGCCTGGTGGCCTCGATGGTGGTGATGTTGCCGACCGCCTTCTGCGCCGGCATCACGTTGCCGCTGGCCACTTTCGCGCTCACCTCGCGTGGGCGCGGCGAGGCCTCCATCGGCAGGGTCTATGGCGCCAACACCGCCGGGTGCATCCTCGGCGCGGCCTTCGCCACGCACTTGGGCATGGAGTGGCTGGGGGTGAAGGGCCTGACCGGCATGGGAGCGCTTCTCGACGTGGGCGTCGGCGCGCTCATCTACATCGTGGGCGTGGGCGCCGCGCGGCGCCCGCGCGCCTATGCCGTGAGCGGAGTTGCGATCCTGGTGGCCCTCATTGCGTTCGTCACCACCGATCTCAACCTGCTGCGAATGAGCTCCGGAGTCTTCCGCCACGGGATGTTCGACGATCCGGCGACGAGCGCGGTGCGCTTCTACCGCGACGGCAAGACCGCGACCATCTCGGTGGTCGACACCTTCAGCAAGAGGTCCATCCGCACCAACGGCAAGGTGGACGCGGCGATCGAGCTCGATCCCAAGGCGAACGCCTCGATCGACGAGCCGACCATGGTGCTCGCCGGCGCCTTGCCGCTCGCGATGAAGCCCGGCGCCAAGCTGATCGCCAACATCGGCCTGGGATCGGGCCTCACCACCCACACGCTCCTGGGAAGTCCCGCGGTGACCGAGGTCGACACCATCGAGATCGAGCGCATGATGGTCGAGGGCGCGCGACTCTTCGATCCCGCCAACCGCCGCGCCTTTGCCGATCCGCGCAGCCGCATCCACATCGAGGATGCGAAGACCTTCTTTGCCGCGCACGGCAAGCGCTACGACGTGATCGTCTCGGAGCCGTCGAACCCGTGGGTGAGCGGAGTCTCGACGCTCTTCTCCGAGGAGTTCTACGGGCAGGTGAAGCGCTATCTTCGCGACGACGGCCTGCTCGTCCAATGGGTCCAGTCCTACGAGATCAATGTGGGACTCCTTTCATCGATCTTCCAGGCGCTGGGCAAGCACTTTCCCGATTACGCGATCTACGGCGGCGGCAGGAGCGGCGACCTGTTCGTGATCGCCACTCCCGCGGGCAAGCTGCCGCCGCTCACGGCCGACGTCTTCGCGATCCCCGGGGTCGCGGCCGATCTCGCCCGCCTGGGTTACCGCGATGTAGGGGATCTCAACGCGTTGCGCATCGGCGCAAGGAAAGCGCTCGAGCCGCTCTTCCTCCACACCGGTTTTCCGGCGAATTCGGACTACTTCCCGGTGATCGACCAGCGGGCGCCGCGCTCGCGCTTCAAGAACGAGAGCGCCGAAGACGTGCGCCGCATGCGCGATGCGCTCACGCCGTTTCTCGCGCTCCTCGACACGGAATCGCGTACGCCGCTCGCGCGCATCCAGGCGGCGGGCAAGAACCGGCCGGTACGCGTCGACCGTGCAGTGACCGGCGCCGAGGCGATCGGCATTTTCCTTGGCGGCGCCACGGAGCACGCCGAGACGCTCTCCCCTGAATTACGCCGCTCCGCGCTCGTGGCGCGCGGCCTTCTCGACAACTGCACCGGCGCGAAGGACGCGTGGATCGAAGCGTTGAGCGACGTGGTGCGCGCCGCCAGTCCCTACCTCGAGCGCGCGGACGTCGCCGTGGTCTTCGAGCGCGTCCAGGCCTCGCGCTGCTGGAAATCGCTTGACGAGTCGGGGCGCGACCGCGTGAGGCTTCTGCAGGCCGTGAATGATCGCGATGCCGAGGCGATGGCGGCACTCGGCACGGCCCTGCTGCAGCGCAAGGCCGCGACCTCGGATGGCGAACGCGCTTTCGATCTGCATGCGGCGATGGCGGGACACCTCGCGAAGGGGCGCGACAGCGAAGCGCGCATCGTCGCGGAACGCTACTTTCCGATCCTCGGTCCCGCCGATCGCGAGACCCTCACGATGCATTTGCTTGTGGCCCACGCGCTCGCCCGAACGCGAGATCGAGCGCCGTGACCAAAAGCGTCACTTTTTGGCCGGATCATGTCCCAGGGCGACAGGGCCGTTTCCGCCGCTGAAATCTTCGTTACGGGTTGAACGTGGCGGGACTGCGGCACCCCCGGGGGATAAGGAGTAAGGCATTGAATAAACATATGTTGTTATGAATTGGATGCCGGCGTTACGAGTGCCATTTGGGCGCGCCGTCAAAAGGGCAATGTGGCACAGCGGTTGCATAGATCTCCCCCGCACACATCCCAGTGATGCCCAGTTTCTTCCACCACAGGAGAGTCCATGAAGAAAGTCCAGCAAGGCTTCACCCTGATCGAACTGATGATCGTCGTAGCGATCATCGGGATCCTCGCGGCCATCGCTATTCCGGCCTATCAGGACTTCACCATCCGTTCCAAGGTAACCGAGCTGATCAACGCCGCCGGCGTCTGCAAGACGTCCGTCGCTGAGTACTATCAGGCCAAGGGCGTGTTCCCTGGCGCGGCTGATTCGGGATGCTCCACGGTCGGTACCGCGAACTCCGCGGCCCCGGTGGTTGCTGCCGGTACGGGTGTCATCAGCGTCAGCGCGGCCGGCGGACTGGCCACGCAGCTCACGGGTAACGGGTGGCGCGGGTTCGGCGATCACCGCGTGGGACTGCAAGACCGGCACGACGATCACGGCGAAGTACCTGCCCGCGACCTGCCGTTAATCCTTAACCACGCATACACGCATAGGAGAGTTCATGAAGAAAGTCCAACAAGGCTTTACGCTGATCGAACTGATGATCGTTGTCGCGATCATCGGCATCCTGGCGGCCATCGCCATTCCGGCCTACCAGGACTTCACGATCCGTTCCAAAGTCACCGAGCTCATCAACGCCGCCGGCGTCTGCAAGACATCCGTCGCTGAGTACTATCAGGCCAAGGGCGTGTTCCCTGGCGCGGCTGATTCGGGCTGCTCGACCGTCGGCACCGCGAATTCGGCGGCCCCGGTGGTTGCTGCGGGCACGGGCGTGATCACGGTAAGCGCGGGAGGCGGTCTGGCCACGCAGCTCACCGGCAACGCCAGCGGTGTGATCCTCACCTACACGCCGACTCTGGCGGGTGGTGCGGGCTCCGCGATCGTCGCATGGGATTGCAAGACCGGTACGGACATCACGGCGAAGTACCTGCCCGCGACCTGCCGTTAATGCAATAAGCACCTCGCAGTGGAAGCGGGCCGCCAAAAGCGGCCCGTTTTCTTTTGATTGCCTCCCATGACCTCGCTTTCCTTCCGCAACCGCCGTCAAGCAAGCGCCGCGCACTTCGTGCTCGTCGCCGCCATCCTCGCCGGCGTCTTCGTGCTCGCCTACGCGTGGTGGTATCCGACGGGCCTATTCATGAGCGCCCGCGGATTCGATCTCTTTGTCCTCATCGCGGCCACCAACCTCGTCGTGGGCCCGTTGCTCACGTTCATCGTCTACGTTCCCGGCAAGAAGGGGCTCGCCTTCGACCTCGTCGTCATCGCGGTGCTCCAGGCCGCGGCGCTCGCCTATGGCCTGTACGTGCTGCACGAGTCGCGGCCCGTCTTCCTCGTCTTCGTCAAGGACCGCTTCGAGCTGGTGCGCGCCAACGGCATTCCGCAGCCCCATCTCGAGCGCGCGCGTTCCACGCCCTACGCCGAATTCCCGATCGACGGCCCGCGCCTGGTCGGGGCCATGCTGCCGCTCGACCCCGTCGAGCGCCAGCAGATCGTGATCGCGACGATCACGACGATCGGTCTCGACCTGCATCACTTCCCGCATCTCTACGTTCCCTACGACGGCGTGCGCGCGGAGGTTCGCGCGCGCGCGGCGCCGCTGGCGCGATTGCGCGAGCTCAATCCGGACGCCTCGGGCGAGATCGACCGCTTGGTGGCCGGCAGCGGCCACCCCGAGGCCGCGCTCGGTTTCCTGCCCATGCGCGCGGGCAAGACCGATCTTGCTGCGATAATCGACCTTAAGTCCGGCGACCTGATCCACGTCGCCGCCCTCCGGCCCTGGACCCTCAAATGACAAGAAAAACCGATCCCGTCCTCATCCTGTTCTTCATCTCCGGATTCAGCGGGCTCATTTACGAATCGGTCTGGTCGCATTACCTGAAGATCTTCGTCGGGCACGCCGCCTACGCCCAGACGCTCGTGCTTACCGTGTTCATCGGCGGACTCGCGGCGGGATCGTGGCTGTGCGCACGCGTGGCCGAGCGCGTGGTGAACCCGCTGCGCTTCTACGCCATCGTCGAGGGCGCGATCGGCATCATCGCGCTCGCCTTCCACTCGATCTTCGTCGCGGCGACCACCTGGGGCTACGACTGGCTGCTGCCCGCGACCTGCGACCAGGCGAGCACCGTGTGCTTCGGGCAATGGGCGCTCGCCGTGCTGCTGCTGGCACCCCAGTCGATCCTTCTCGGCACCACGTTCCCGCTGGTCGTGTCCGCGGTCCTGCGGCTCGAGGAGGGGCAGACCGGCGAGCAGGTCGCCGCGCTCTACTTCCTCAACAGCTTCGGCGCGGTGCTGGGCGTGCTCGCCTCCGCCTTCGTCCTCATTCCGGCGGTGGGGCTCCCCGGGACGCTCCTCACCGCGGGGTCGATCAACGTCGCCATCGCGATCGTCGCCTTCATGCTCTCGAAGACGCCGCCCCCCGCCCTCGCGGTGACGCAGGAGCCCGTGGTTTCGCAGGATCCGATGGGGCGGCGACTGCTGGTGCTGCTCCTCGCCACGTCATTGCTCACCGGGCTCTCGTCCTTCATCTACGAGATTGTCTGGATCCGCATGCTGAGCTTCGTCCTCGGCGCGTCGACCTACTCGTTCGAGATCATGCTCGCGAGTTTCATCCTGGGCTTGGCTCTCGGCGGCCTGTGGATCCGCCAGCGCATCGACCTGCTGCCGGATCCGGTGCGCTTTCTCGCCATCGTCCAGGTCGTGATGGGCGTGGCCGCGGCCGGCACGCTCGCGGTCTACAACGGCTCTTTCGACCTGATGGCGTGGATCATGTCCACGGTCGCGCGCAACGAAGGCGGATTCCTGTTGTTCAACCTGAGCTCGACCGCGATCGCGTTGCTCGTGATGCTGCCCGCGACCTTCTGCGCCGGGATGACGCTGCCGCTCATCACCTATCGGCTGCTGCGCTCGCCGGCCGGTGAGCGATCGATCGGGCTGGTGTACGCGGTGAACACCCTGGGCGCGCTCGTCGGGGTCGCGATCGCCGTCCACCTGCTGCTCGAATCGGTGGGCCTGCGCTGGGCCCTCCTCACCGGCGCGGCGATCGACGTGGCGCTCGGTGCCGTGCTGCTCCTGGCCGCGCCCGGGGCGCGCGCTTCACGCTCGCGCATTCCGGCGCCGGCGCTCGCGGGCATCGCCGCGCTGGTGTTGGTGGCGATTTTCTTCGACATCGACCCGCGGCGCTCCGCTTCGGGCGTCTTCCGCAATGGGGTCGCCAAGCTCGCGCCCAACGAGAACGTGCTCTTCCACCGCGACGGCAAGACCGCGAGCGTGGACGTGCTGCAGAACCCCCGAACCCGTTCAATCCGCACCAACGGCAAGCCCGACGCGGCTATCGCCACTGGAGACGCACGACTTCCGACAGGGGACGAGTTCACGATGGCGCTGCTGGCGGTGCTGCCGCTCGGCCATCGCCCCGACGCGAAGACCGCGGCCATCATCGGCTTCGGGTCCGGCATGTCGACCGCGGTGATGCTCGCATCTCCCAACGTCAAGCGTGTGGACACGATCGAGATCGAGCCGGCGATGGTCGAGGGCGCGCGGAACTTTCGTCCCATGGTCGAGCGCGCCTACACCGACCCGCGCAGCCGCATCGTGATCGACGACGCGAAGTCGTTCTTCGCGCGCGGCCGCGGCGAGCGCTACGACATCGTGGTCTCGGAACCCTCCAATCCCTGGGTGAGCGGCGTCGCCTCGCTGTTCTCCGAGGAGTTCTACCGGCGCGTGTCGACTTACATGAACGACGGCGCGGTGCTGGCGCAATGGCTGCACACCTACGAGATGGATTCGGAGACGCTCGCCTCGATCCTCATGGCGGTGTCGAAGACCTTCCCCGATTTCATGGTCTATTCGTCGATCGATTCCGACGTGGTGCTGGTGGCGCGCAAGGGCGGGGCGCCCGGGCGATTCGACGAATCCGTGCTGCAGTGGCCGGCGCTGCAGCCGGTGCTTACGCGATTGAAACTCACCGATTCCGAAGTCGTGCGGCGGCGCGCGGTCGGAAGGTGGGAGACGCTCGGGCCGTATTTCAGCGGCTATCGCGCGCCGAGCAACTCCGACTACTTCCCGTTCGTTGACCAGCGCGCGGGCAAGACGCGCTTCACGCGCGCGCGCGTCGACGACATGATCGAGCTGCAGTCGTCGCCCGTTCCGCTGCTGGAGATGCTCGACGGATCGTATGCCCCCGCGGCCCGGCGCCAGGACGTGATCGCCACCACCATGGTCGACCTCGCATCCACCGAGGCGTGGAAGGTGCGCGACATGGTCCTGAACGAGACCTTGATCCGCGAGCCGCAGCCGATCGACAACCCGCGCCAGTCCGCGGCGCGGCTGGTGCGGCTGTGGGCGAGCTGCACTTCGGATCTCAACTTCGAGCAGATGATCCCTTCGCTCACGCTACTCGCCCAGAGCACCAATCCTTACCTCGATGCGGCAACCTCGCGCGGCATGTGGAAGTGGGTCTCCGCCTCCGCGTGCGGCAGGAAGATCCCGGCCGACGATAAGCGCTGGGTGGAGCTGTACCAGGCCGTTGGGGACCGCAATGCGGCGGGCATGGCTGCGAATGGCAACGCCATCCTGCAAACACTCAAGGGAGCGCCCAGCGAGACGAGCGAGTTCGTCTTCCTCGCCACCGTCGCGGGACTGGTGTGCAGCGCCGAGCCCGAGCGCGCGCGCATCCTGCTCGAGCAAGCCAATGCGTGGGCGCTTTTAGTTCGCGTAGGCCTGCGCCCCTTCCTCCCACACGAGCCATCCTTCACCCCGGGCTCGATGGATGGCGATTAAAGTTCGCGCTTCGGCCGCCACACGTTCGCCTTCAGCGGCAGGCCGTTCGACAGGTAGGCGAGGAAATACTCGATCTGGTTCAGCTCCTCGGAGCCGGCGGCGAAGGGCGCCGCGCCCATGAGGTCGAGGCACTCACGGATGCGCGCGTGCAACGTGACCGCGCTGCCGTCGCGCACCACCGGCCAATGCGTGGCCTGCCCGATGACCGGGGAGAGCGGGGTGTCGGTGAAATGGCGCCCGGCGCCCTGGATGTGGCACGACGCGCACGCGAAGTTGCGCTGTCCCATGCGGGTGAAATAGAGGCGGCGCCCTTGCTCGAAGCGTTCCTCGGCTGCCGCGGGCACGCGCACGGCGATCTTCACGCCGTTCGATAGCGAGCGCAGGTACGCGGTGACGGCGCCCATGGTCTGCGCGTCGGCCGGATCGTACACCGCCTCTCCGTGGGCCTTCAGGCACTGGTTCACCGCCATCTCGAGCGTGACGATGCGCTTCAGGCGCGTGTCGAACTGCGGGTAGTTGGCCGCGATGCGCCGACCGCCGTTCGGGAAGCAGGCCGCCAGCGTTCGGCCGTCGCGAAACTTCCGGGTCCAGAGCTTTTGTCCCGCTTCCACGATCGCGGCTGCGGCGGCGCTGTTTTCCTCGACGCGTGCGCGCAGCTCCGGGTCGAACGCCGCGGCGCCCAGGGCGTAGTCGGCAAGGGCCACATCCGGAAGCCTGGCTTGTAATCGCGCGGCGATGTCTTTCTTCACCGAGTCGGGGCTCGCGTGGCTCGCGGTCGCAGCCAACGCGAGCGGGGCGGCGAAGAGCGCCGGCGCCCTACGGCAGCGCATGCAGGTAATCCACGATGCGATCGATCTCGGCGGCATCCAGCAGGCGATGACGCCCGAACGGCGGCATCACGGTGTCGGGATTGGCGGCGGTGGGATCGACGATGAAGGCGCGAAGGTTGCGCCGGCCGAGCTCGCGCATGCGGGGACCTTCGAGGCGCGGGCCCAGGTCCGCGCGCGTCTGCGGGCCGGAGCCGGCGGGCGAGGAGCGCGCGCAGCTCGCGCAGCCTCGACTCGGCGCTCGACAGGGCGTAGAAATCCGCTCCGCGCGTCTGCTTCACCGCGATCTCGAGCTGGTCGACGGCGGCCGCGAGGTTGCCGCGCCGAACGTAGGCCTCGCCCTGGGCGCGGTGCTGGGCCAGGCGCTGACCCGAGGCCTCGAAGGCGCGCGCCTGCAGCTCGTAGAGGCGCGCGTCGTCCTGGATGACGCGCAGCCGCTCGTCCAGGTCGGCGAGGACCTCGCCCGACTTGCCGCTCTGCAGCAGGAGGTCGAGATAGGCGTAGGTGAGCGCGCGATAGTGCGGAGAGGTCTTCAGCGCCGCGCGATAGATCGCGAGCGCTTCGTCTTCGCGGCGCATGTCCGCCTTGAGCTCGCCGGCGAGGAGCTCGAATGCCGGATGCGAGCTGCCGGTGCGAAGCGGCGCAAGCGTCTTCCATGCGGCGTCGAAATCGCGCGCGCGGCGAAAGGCCAGCGCAAGCCCGTATACGTCGTCGCGCGGGCGCAGCACGGTCTGGTCGGCGAGCATGGTCTGGAAGAGGACCACGGCCTCGTTCGCCGAGCCGTTGGCCGCGCGCAGGCGCGCTCGTGCGAGGCGATACTCGAACGAATCCGGAACCATGCGCGGGGTGGAGTGATCGAGGCGATCCTGCATCTCCGCGATGCGCTCGGTGGTGAGCGGGTGGGTGCGAAGGTAGGCGGGGGCGCCCTTGAATTCGTTCAGGCGGTTGGCGCGCAGCAGCCGCTCGAAGAAAGTCTGCATGCCGCGCGGATCGTAGCCGGCGCGCTCGAGGAGCGTGAGTCCGACGCGATCGGCTTCGCGCTCGTGCTCGCGCGTGTAGTCGATCTGGCTCTGGATCTGCAGCGCGCCGGCGGCTGCGACCGCGGCCTCGGTGACCTGCCCGCTCTGGCTGCCGCTGCCGCGCGAGGCGATGATGGCGAGCGCCAGCGCGGCGAGCGAGCTCCACTGCGCCCCTCTCTGGCCGTGCATCATCCGCGCCTGGTGGCGCTGAAGGATATGCGCGGTCTCATGGGCGAGAACGCCCGCCAGCTCCGACTCGTTCTGCGTGAGCAGGATCAACGCCGAGTTCACGCCGATATGGCCGCCCACGAGCGCGAAGGCGTTGATCGAATCGTCCTTCACGACGAAGTAATCGATGTCGCGGCGCGGACCGTCGGCGGCGGCGAGGAGACGGGCGCCCAGCGAAGCGATGTATTCGGCGATCAAGGGATCGTCGAGGTACGCCGGGTCGACGCGCACCTCGCGCATGATGCGGTTGCCGATGGTGCGTTCCTGCTGGTCGGAAAGGGCCGCGGCGGAGGCGTCTCCCAGATCGGGCAGGCCTTGCGCCACGGCGGGCGCCGCGGCGAAGGCGAGAGTCAGGGAGGCGATGAGGAGGCGAACGGTCACGAGGAGGCCGGGGGGCGAACTGCTACCATGGAATTATGACGGAAAAACTGACCCATTTCGACGAACGCGGCGCCGCCCGCATGGTTGACGTCGCGGGCAAATCCGAAACCCACCGCTTGGCGACGGCGAGCGGGGCCATCCGCATGCGCCCCGCCACACTCGCCCTCGTGACCTCGGGGACGGCGAAGAAGGGCGATGTCCTGGGCGTGGCGCGCATCGCGGCGATCCAGGCCGCCAAGCGCACCTCCGAATTGATCCCTCTCTGCCATCCCGTTGCGATCACCTCGATCGTGGTCGATTTTGCCGCCGACGAGAAGAAATCGCGCATCGAATGCCGCGCCACGGTCGAGTGCACGGCGCGCACCGGCGTGGAGATGGAGGCGCTCACCGCGGTGCAAATCGCGCTGTTGACGATTTACGACATGTGCAAGGCCGTCGATCGCGGCATGGTGATGGAGGAGATCCACCTCGCCGAAAAGCATGGCGGCAAGTCCGGCTCCTACGTCGCACCCTGAATTCCTGCCGCCCACAGGGCGAGTCCCGCGAGAGCGCTCGCGAGGATCACCGGGATGACTTCCACTTTCCGCGACAGCAGCGCGACACTCGCGGCGACGGCCATCGCGAAGCTCACCGCGTCGAATCGACCCGCGAAGGGCGCCGCCCCGGTGGACTCGGGCCATAGCACGCGCCACGCGAAGTAGACCGCGAGGTTCACGACCACGCCGACCACCGCGGCGGTGATCGCGGTGAGCGGCCCGGTAAGCTTCACGTCATCGCGCGTTCGCTCCACCAGCGGTCCGCCGGCGAGGATGAACAGGAACGACGGCAGGAACGTGAAGAACGTGGCGACGACCGCACCCAGCGCCGCCGCGGCGAAGAGCGCCTCGGGCCCGAGGAGCTGCTTGGTCCACCCGCCGACGAAGCCCACGAACGCCACGATCATGATGAGCGGCCCCGGAGTCGTCTCGCCCAGAGCGAGCCCGTCGATCATCTGCGCCGCGTTGACCCAGCCGTAGTCTTCCGCGCCCTGGAGCACGTAGGGCAAGACGGCATACGCGCCGCCGAAAGTCACGAGCGCGGCCTTGGTGAAGAACCAGGCCATCTGCGTGAAGTCCGCCGCCCACCCGAAGGCGGCGACGAGTATCGCGAGGGCGGCTGCCCACAGGGCGATGAAGCTCGCGACGACGAGGGAGAGGCGGCGCCGCGAGTAGCGCGCGTGCGTCGGCGTCGGCGTGTCATCGTCGATCACCGCACCTTGAACTGCGGTTCCCTTCGGAGCGTGAGCGGCGATGGCGAAGGCGTTCGGCGCGGCGCGAGAGCCGACGAAGCCGATGATTGCCGCGGCGAGAATGACGATGGGGAAGGGGACCGAGGCCGCGAAGAGCGCGAGGAACGCGGCGGCCGCGATCGCCCACAGCACGGCGTGGTGCAGCGTGCGCGAGCCGATGCGCCAGGCCGCGGCGAGCACGATCGCCACGACCGCGGGCTTGAACCCATAGAGGATCGCGGCGATCGCGGGCACCTGGCCGAAGCGCAGGTAGATCCAGGAGAGCGCGATCAGGATCGCGAGCGAGGGCAGCACGAAGAGCGCGCCCGCCGCGATGCCGCCGCGCGTGCCGTGCAGGAGCCACCCGATGTAGGTCGCGAGCTGCTGCGCTTCCGGGCCCGGCAGGAGCATGCAGTAGTTGAGCGCATGGATGAAGCGCCGCTCGGAGATCCACCGGTATCGCTCCACCAGCTCGCGATGCATGATCGCGATCTGCCCGGCGGGCCCGCCGAAGCTGACGAAGCCGAGTTTCAGCCAGAAGCGCAGCGCTTCATTGAATGACGGCTCCCTCATTGGCTGCGGCACCACGCATACAACTCGTCGTAGACCGGCATCGCGTTCGCGAGCATCTCGTGGTCATCCGCGTAGCGCTTCGACAGCTCGAGCGAGGTCGCCATGAGTGCCGCGGACTGCGGCGCCAGGTCGAGGCGATTGGTGTCGGCGCCGCGCACGATCGTGGCGAGCCGGTCGAGCGCGGCGTCGTGCAGCGAGAAATCCTCGAGGAGCGCGTCGAAGCTGCAACGCTCGCCCCTGTGGGTCACGACCGCGCCGGGAATGTCGTAGGGAACCGCCTTGCGCGCCGCGGCCTCGTCCAACACGCGCGGCGTGGGCACGTAGTCGAAGCTCGCGAGCGGATCGATGAAGCGCTGGATCAGCCACGGGCAGGCGACGCGGTCGATCTTCGGGCGCTCGCGCGTGATCCAGCGCGAGCCGCCGGGAACGCGCCAGTCGGGCCGGCGCTGGAACGTGGGCAGGCTCGCCGCGCACCACGCTTCGATCCCTCCCTCCAGGAAGCGCGCGTCGTGGCCGGCGCGGGAAAGACTGCGCGCCGCTTCCTGGCTTACCTCGTGGCCGCGGACGCAGTAGGCGACAATCGGGCGGCCCGCGGCGTGGCGCGCCGCGAAGGCCACGAGGTCGCCGTCGGGGCGCAGCGCGGCGGCGATCATCCGCGGGTCCGCGTCGAACGCCTTGTCGCCGCGCACGTCGAGGATCAACGGCGCGCGCGGGGAGCCAACCTGGGAGTAAAGGGAACGGGAATCGATCGGGACGGTGTCCATTGCAAGCCTCCGTGAATTATCGGAAGCAGGTCTTGGACGGACACCGTCTTGGTGGCGGGCGCCACCCCCGGGAACCTGCGATCCCGAGCCACTCCATGCTATCCCAAAATCCCCAGGGACTGCATGCTAAAATTCACGCCCCCTGGAGAATATGAATGCAAGCTTTCGACCGCGAGCTCGACGTCCGCGGGCTCAACTGCCCGCTTCCCATCCTGAGAGCCAAGAAGACGCTCGGCGAGCTGAGCGCCGGCCAGGTGCTCAAGGTGATGGCGACCGACCCGGGCTCGGTGAAAGACTTCCAGGCGTTCTGCAAGCAGACCGGCAACGAGCTGCTGTCGCACTCCGAGGGCCCCGAATACACGTTCTAGAAATTCCCGGTGTTCGCGCGCGCATCGCTCGTGAGGATGACGTGGGCGGCGTCGGCCATGATCGCGGCGTGGCGGCTCGCCTTCAGGATCGCCTCGGGAAAGTGCACCTCGACGGCGGCAGTCGCGATCGTGGTCTGCGGCCAGAGCGAGTTGACCGCGATGCCGCCGCCCTTGAGCTCCTCGCTCATCCCGAGCGTGCACATGCTCATCCCGTACTTCGACATCGTGTAGGCGACGTGCCCCGCGAACCATTTCGCCTTCATCGAGAGCGGCGGCGAGAGCGTGAGGATGTGGGCGTTCGAAGACTTCTGCAGCAGCGGGATGGCCGCCTGTGAGCACAGGAACGTGCCGCGCGCGTTCACGCCCATCATGAGATCGTAGCGCTTGGCCGGCGTGCCGAGGGTGGGCGTCAGGCTGATGGCGCTCGCGTTGTTGACGAGGATGTCGAGGCCGCCGAATGTTTTCGCCGTGAGCGCCATGGCCTGGGCGATCGCGGCGTCGTCGCGCACGTCGAGCTGGATCGCCAGCGCCTTGCCGCCCGCCTTCTCGATCTCCTGCGCCACGGTGTGAATCGTCCCGGAGAGCTTCGGGTGCGCCTCGGCGGTCTTGGCCGCCACGACGACATTGGCTCCGTCGCGCGCCGCGCGCAGCGCGATCTCGCGACCGATGCCGCGCGAACCCCCGGTGATGAACAGCGTCTTGCCAGCGAGCGTTTTCATGGGTTCCCCATCCGGGTGTCGTCCGAGGCGGGGATGATACCGCGCCCTACGTAAGCCTTTCGCAGGTGCGAGCGGAAGGCCTTCATCTGCAGCGCGAAGATCACGCCGGTCAGCGTGGAGATGGCGCCTCCCACGACGAAAGTGAGGGGCGCGCCGATGTGCTCGGCGAGCCAGCCCGCCGCGTAGTGCCCGAGCGGAGCGATGCCGATGAAGAACATCGTGTAGTAGCTCATGACGCGGCTGCGCTTTTCCTCCTCGACCACAGTCTGGAGAATCGTGTTGATCGCGGATCCGGTCATGAACATGCCGAATCCCGCGAGCGTCATCAGAAATGCCGAGAGCCAAATCGAGCGCGAGAGGCCGAAGCCGATCGCGCCGATGCCGGCGATGATCGCCGAGGCTCCGATCCATTTGCCCAGCCCGCGAACGCTCGGGCGCCGGGCGAGGCTCACCGCGGCGACGAATGCGCCGAGCCCAACCGCTCCGAGCAAGAGCCCGACGAGCTCGGGCCCCTGGTGAAAAGTCTTCACGGCGATGGCGGGCATGAGCGTGGCGTAGGGGCTGATTGAAGCGCTCACCGCAGCCAGCGTGAAGAGCATGCGGCGCACGGGAAGGGTGCCCATCGCGTAGCGCCATCCCTCCGCGAGATCCGCAAGCGGATGGGAAGGCGCGCGCCGCGGGCCCGGGCTCAGGCGTACGCCCTTCAGGGCGATGAGAACCGCGAGGTAGCTCACGCAGTTGACGGCGAAACAGAAGGTCTCGCTGAAGGCGGCGATGAGAAGCCCGCCGATCGAGGGGCCGATCAGGCGCGTGCCGTTCATCAGCATCGAGTTCATCGCAATGGCGTTCGGAAGGTCCTCGCGCTTCTCGAGGAGCTGGACGAAGATCGATTGCCGCGTGGGCGTCTCGAAGGCGTTGCAGATGCCGCCGAAGAGGGCCAGGGCCGCGAGCTGCGGCATCGCGATGATGCTGAACCCCGAGAGTGCCGCGAGGATCGCCGATTGCACCGCCATCAAGGTGAGCGCCGCCATCAGCAAATGGCGCCGGCTCATGCGGTCCCCGAGCACGCCGGCGAACGGGGAGATGAAAAGGTACGGAGCGCTGTTCAAGAAGCCGATGAGCCCGGTGAACCACGTCGAGCCCGAGAGACGGTAGGCGAGCCACATCACGGCCACCGACTGCGCCCACGTGCCGATCATCGACACCGTCTGGCCGATGTAATAGCGGCGGAAGTTGGGAGAGCGAAGCGCCCGGAGGCTGTGGGGCAGGGGCACCGCTAGCCGAGCTTCACCAGCTGCATGCGCAGGTCGGCGTGCTTCGACTCGAAATCGGCGAGGCGCCTTTTCTCCTGCTCCACGACCGCCGCGGGGGCGCGCTCGACGAACGATACGTTGCCCAGCTTCGCGCGCGCCTTGGCGACTTCGCCCTCGAGACGCTCGAGCTCCTTCGAAAGCCGCGAGCGCTCCGCGTCGCGGTCGACCTCGACGTGCAACATGAGCTTGCCGTGGCCGGTGATCGAGACCGGGGCGTCCTCCTGGGGCAGCGTGGACACGAATCGCACTTCGGAAAGCCGCGCGATCGCGGTGATCGCCGCTTCATAGGCGGGAAGCGAGGGCGCATAGTCCGCGACGTACAGCGGCACCTTTGCGCCCGGCGACAGACCCATCGTCGAGCGCAAGGTGCGCGCGGCGTTGACCACCTCCTTGACGATCGCCATCTCGCGCTCGGCCGCCGCGTCGATCCTCTTCTCATCGGGCTGCGGGAAGGCGGCGATCATGACGCTCTCGCCCGTCTTGTCGGCGAGCGGGCCGACCTTCTGCCACAGCTCCTCGGTGATGAACGGGATGAACGGGTGCGCGAGGCGCAGGATCGCCTCCAGCACGCGGATCAGCGTGCGCCGCGTGGCGCGCTGCTGCGCCGCGTCGCCCTGCGCGAGCTGCACTTTCGCGATCTCGAGGTACCAGTCGCAGTACTCATCCCAGACGAATTCGTAAACCGCGCGCGCCGACACGTCGAAGCGATACTCGGCGAGCCCGTCGATGACCTCCCGCTCCGCGCGCTGCAGCCGGCTCGCGATCCAGCGATCCGCGGTGGAGAGCCCGGGCGGCGAGGGATCGTTGCGGCCGACATCCTTGCCCTCGCAGTTCATGAGCACGAAGCGCGTGGCGTTCCACAGCTTGTTGCAGAAGCTGCGGTAGCCGTCGCAGCGCTTGAGGTCGAAGTTGAGCGTGCGGCCTTGCGTCGAGAGCGCGGCGAAGGTGAAGCGCAGCGCGTCGGCTCCGTAGGCGGGTATGCCCTCCGGATAGTCGCGCTTGATGCGCTTCGCCGCCGAGTCTTTGTGCGACGCCAGCATCAGGCCCCTGGTCGACTTCTCGAGGAGCGCGGGCAAGTCGATCCCGTCGATCACGTCGATCGGATCGATCGTGTTGCCCTTCGACTTCGACATCCGCTGCCCTTCGCCGTCGCGCACGGTTGCGTTCAGGTACACCTCGCGGAACGGGATCTCGCCGGTGAGGTGCAGGGTCGTCATGATCATGCGCGCGACCCAGAAGAAGATGATGTCGGGGCCGGTGATCATCACCGAGGAGGGGAGATAGAACTTGCGCTCGCAGGCGAACCGCTTTTCGTCGGGCCAACCGAGCGTGGAGAACGGAAGGAACCCCGAGGAGAACCACGTGTCGAGCATGTCGGGATCGCGCGAGCCGGGCGTGATCGATTTCCCCGCGGCCTTGGCGCGCGCCGCGGCTTCCTCGAAATTGCGGCCGGCGAACGGCGTGCCGTCGGCTGCGTACCAGGCGGGAATCTGGTGGCCCCACCAGAGCTGGCGCGAGATGCACCAGTCCTGGATATTCTCCAGCCACTGGCGATAGACGGATTCCCACTCGCCGGGAATGAAGCGGATGCGGCCGTCGTTCACCGGTGCGAGCCCGGTCTTCGCGAGGCCATCCATGCGCACGAACCACTGGTCGGAGAGCATCGGCTCGACCACGGCGTCGGAGCGCTGCGAGCGCGGCACCATCAGCTTGTGCGGCTTGGCGCTTTCGACGAGCCCCGCCTTCTCGAGATCGGCGAGGACGCGTTTGCGCGCCACGAACCGGTCGAGGCCGCGATAGGCGGCCGGGGCGTTGTCGTTCACCTTCGCTTCGAGCGTGAAAATGTCGAGCGGCGTGAGCCCGTGGCGCATGCCGACCTGGTAGTCGTTGAAGTCGTGCGCCGGCGTGATCTTCACCACTCCGGTGCCGAACTCGCGATCGACGTAATCGTCGGCGATGACGGGAATGAGGCGCTCGGCGAGCGGCAGGCGCACTTTCTTTCCCACGAGGCGCGCGTAGCGCTCGTCTTCGGGATGCACGGCGACCGCGACATCGCCCAGCATTGTCTCGGGACGCGTGGTGGCGACGACGAGGTGCCCGCTGCCGTCCTCGAGCGGATAGCGCAGGTGCCACAGCGTGCCGTTCTCCTCGCGCGACTCGACCTCGAGGTCCGAGACCGCCGTCTGCAGCACCGGGTCCCAGCTCACCAGGCGCTTGCCGCGGTAGATGAGGCCCTCGTCGAAGAGCCGCACGAACACTTCGGTGACGGCGCGCGAGCGCGCCTCGTCCATCGTGAAGTACTCGCGTGACCAGTCGCACGAATCCCCGAGGCGGCGCATCTGCCGCGTGATCGTCGATCCCGACTCTTCTTTCCACGCCCAGACGCGGCGCACGAACTCTTCGCGGCCCAGCGCGCGGCGCGATTCGCCCTGCGCCTCGAGCTGCCGCTCCACGACCATCTGCGTGGCGATACCCGCGTGGTCGGTGCCTGGCTGCCACAGGACGTTCTCCCCCTTCATGCGGTGGTAGCGCGTGATGATGTCCATCAGCGTCTGCTGAAACGCGTGCCCCATATGCAGCGTGCCGGTGACGTTGGGCGGCGGGAGCTGGATGGAGAACGACTGCCTGGCGGGGTCGAACCCGGCCTTGAAATAGCCGCGCGACTCCCAGAAGGGATACCAGCGCGACTCGATCGCGTGGGGATCGAAGCTCTTTGCGAGTTCCATCCCCTTATTTTACTTTGCGACGGGCGAAAGCCTCCGCGACCGCGTCTCCGATGGCGTTCGCCAGCTCCTGGCGCAGGTCGCCCAGCGCGCTGGCCACCGCCGCGTGCACCTGCGGGGTGAGCTGTTGCACGAGGCGCTGCTCGAGGTCCACCGCGAGGCGGCGCTCGACCTGGGTCATGACGCGGCGGAACACTTCGGCGGCGAGCTCGTCGCCGGGATCGCCGATGATGTCGGTGAGCACGGGAACGCCTCCCGTGTCGGTACCGATTGCGGCGCCGGGTGCCGCATGGCGCCTCAGCAGCGCATCCGCCTTGTCCAGGATGTCCTTCTCGCCCGCCACGCCGCTCTCCTCAGCCATCGATGTCGTTCACCTTGATATCGTAGCCCCGCTTCTTGTAGAACGCATAGCGTTCCCGGGCGCGCTCCTTGTCGCCTTCGTCGGCGGCGACGATCTCGAGGACGCGATCGAACGACGCAAAGAAGGGCGGCCATTCATCGGCGAGATTCAGGAGCACGTCGTGGTGCGGCAGCGACTCTCCCGAGGAGGAGAGGACGATCGGCGTCTCGGAAGCCACCGGGGAGCTGACGAAGCAGTGCGGCACGAAGCGCGTGGCCTGGAACGTCCACAGCGTGCGATCGAAATCCGCGAGCACCTTCGCATCCGGCGAATACACCACCACGCGGCTCTCGCGATCGAACGCGGTGGCCGCGAGCCTGCAGGCGAAACGGACCTTGTCCTCGGCGTAGCGGTAGAAATCGATCCGCGTCACGCGGCGCGGCGCACGAGGAAGTGCGAGAGGAGGGCGACGGGCCGTCCGGTCGCGCCCTTTTCCGCACCCGACTTCCACGCCGTTCCCGCGATGTCGAGGTGCGCCCACGGGTACGCCTTGGTGAAGCGCGAGAGGAAGCACGCCGCGGTGATCGAGCCGCCGGCGCGCGAGCCGATGTTGGGAATGTCGGCGAAGTTCGACTTGAGCGCCTCCTGGTAGTCGTCCCAGAGCGGCATGTGCCAGGCGCGATCCCACGCCGCCTCTCCCGCCTGCAGCAGCTCGCGCGCGAGCGGATCGCTGTTGGCGTAAAGGCCCGTGGCGACGTGCCCCAGCGCGATCACGATGGCGCCCGTGAGGGTCGCGATGTCGACCACGGCCGAGGGCTTGAACTTCTCGACGTAGGTGAGCGCATCGCAGAGGATGAGCCGGCCCTCGGCGTCGGTATTGAGGATCTCCACCGTCTGTCCGGACATCGTGGTCACGATGTCGCCCGGCTTGATGGCGTTTCCGCCCGGCATGTTCTCGGTGGCGGGAATGACGCCGACCACGTTCAGCGGCAGCTTCATCTGCGCGATCGCCTTCATCGTTCCCAGCACGCTCGCCGCGCCGCACATGTCGAACTTCATCTCGTCCATCTCGGCGGCGGGCTTGATCGAGATGCCGCCGGTGTCGAACGTGATTCCCTTGCCGACCAGCGCGATCGGCGGCGCGTCGCGCTTGCCGCCCTGGTACTCGAGCACGATCAGCTTCGGCGGCTGGCGGCTGCCGCGCGCCACCGCGAGGAACGATCCCATGCCGAGCTTCTCGATTTCCTTCTGCTCGAGCACTTCCACCTTGATGCCGCTGCGCCGGCCCATGTCCTGCGCCTGCTCGGCGAGATAGGTCGGCGTGCAGACGTTGGCGGGAAGATTGCCCAGGTCCTTCGCGAGCGCCATGCCGTCGGCGATGGCCTGGCCGCGCTCCATCGCGGTCTCGCCCTCGGCGATCTCGCTTCGCTTCGCCACGTGCAGCGTGACTTTTCGAAGCGCTCTCTTGGCCTCTGGCGGCTTGCTCTTCATGCGGTCGAAGCGGTACGCGCCTTCGCTCACCACGATGACGGCCTGCTCGATCTTCCACGCCGTGTCGCGGCGCTTCAGCGCGAGGTCGGTGATGCAGATGCTGGCCTCCGAGGCGCCCGTGGATCGCAGCGCCTTGGTGGCCGAGGCGAGCGCGGTGCGATAGGCGGCCTCGTTGAAATCGCGCTCGCGCCCGAGACCCACAAGCAGCACGCGGTCGGCAGGAATCTGGGGAACGCTGTGCAGCAGGAGGGTGGCGCCGAGCTTGCCGTCGAGGTCGCCTCGCCGCAGGACTTCGCTCAAATAGTGCCGCGAAGCGGCGTCGATCGCCTGCGCCGATGTCGAAAGCTTGCGTCCATCGAAGACGCCCACGACGACACAACCCGTGCGCTGTTTCTCGGGACTCCCACTCTTTATGCTAAATTCCATTGGTTTTCCCAGGCTTGGATAGGCGGCAAATCCGCCGGATTATAGCTCGCCAAGCCAAACACGATTCCCGTGATCTTCCAGCGCAGCCTTATCCGCGAATTCAGCCTGATCGCGATCGCCGTCGTCGGCGTCCTTCTCGCGATCATCCTGACGCGCATGCTGATCCTCATGCTCGGCAAGGCCGCGGTCGGCGACATCCTCCCCGAAGCCGTGCTCGGCATGATCGCGTTCGGGATCCTCACCTACCTGCCGGTCCTTCTCGGCATCGCGGTATTCATCGCGGTGCTGTTGGCGCTCACCCGAAGCTATCGGGACAGCGAGATGACGGTGTGGTTCACTTCGGGCCTGTCGCTGGGAGCCTGGGTGAAGCCGGTGCTGCAATTCGCGCTCCCCGTGGCGGTCATCTGCGCGCTGCTCTCGCTCGTGCTTTCACCGTGGTCGCAGGCGCAGAGTGTGGAGTACCAGCGCCTGCTGGAGAGCCGGGACGAGGTCTCGAACGTGACACCGGGGATATTCCGCGAGTCCCGCAGCTCCGACCGGGTCTTCTTCGTCGACAAGCTCTCCGAGGGCGACAACGTCGTGAACAACGTCTTCGTCCAGTCCACACAGAACAACCGCATGGGGGTCATGGTGGCGCGCAGCGGCTACATCGAGACCGCGGAGAACGGCGACCGCTTCGTGATTCTCCTGAACGGGCGCCGCTACGAAGGCACGCCCGGGACCCTCGATTACCGCACCGTCGACTTCGACAAGTACGCGCTTCGCATCGAGCCGCGCGAGGCCAAGCCCCAGGCGCCCTCGTCCAAGGCGATGAGCACCCTGGACCTGATCGCCGAGCGCAAGCCGGGCAACGTGGCCGAATTGCACTGGAGAATCGCGCTGCCGCTCGCGGTGCTCATCATGGCGCTCTTCGCGATTCCGCTCTCGTTCGTGAACCCGCGCTCGGGACGCTCGTGGAACATGATCCTCGCCATCCTCGTCTACGTGCTCTACAACAATCTGCTCTCGATCTTCCAGGCGCTTCACCGGAGAGGTGGATGAGCGGTTTAAGTCGCACGCCTGGAAAGCGTGTTTAGGTTAATAGCCTAACGCGGGTTCGAATCCCGCCCTCTCCGCCAGTCTTAGAGTGAAAGTCTGATCGAAGTTTCCAAATCCCATCAATTACCCCATCAATCGGATTAGCGTTTGCGCAGGGGACTGGATAGACCCGACGGAGATTGCGTTAGGTGCCCTGGGCGATGATGGCTTCCAGCTCGGCATCCGACAGCCGGGACAGCCTCTCCTGCATCGCCAGGGCCTTCACGGAGGGCTCCACGGCCACCGCGCAGTGCTGATCGGGGTAATAGCCCCCGAGGCGCGCGATTTCGCGGCAGGCCATCACAATCGCCATCGGCTCGGTCCTCGCCCGCGCCACCTCGACCGCTCTCAAGAGCTCTACCACGACCGCCTGGCGATCCATCTTGAGCATCGCGCGTGTCTCGCCCTGACCCTCGCGGATGGCTTCAGCGACCTTAGGGAACCGTAGTGTCCTCGATGCCGTGACGTGGGCTCCGCGCACGGCGTAGCCCGCCCTGATGGCCGCGGCGGTGCCGTTGCAGTCGATCAGGTACTCCTCGACGAATCTCGCCTGCTTGGGCGTGAGCGGCGCGCGTTTCATAGGCCAATTTTACGGCTTTGACTTCCTAAACGACAGCCGCCTGGGAGGTCCCGGAGTGAGAGGGCGGGATGCTAACCGCTAGAGGGAGGATGTGACTCGGAGCGGGGGTGTCTTACCCGTGAGCGGGCATCATCACTCGGGTTAGAACCTCGCCCGCGACGCAGGTTCTTCACACTGTTGCCAAATCCCTTCTTGGTCTTGAGTGCGTGACTGTTCGTGTCCTCTTTGATCGCAACTTTCAGTTGGGCAATATCGGGCGCGTCAACGCCGTGTTCGCCGAGCACTTTCGCCAATGAGCCGAAGTCGCCCGCCTTCACATGAATTACGGTCTGAGTGTTGTGATTCCCAACAAGGATCGTGTTGTTATTCCCATAGATCGACTGCGAAAACGACGAACCAGTCTCGGGCGACTGCGCAACTTTCTTCACTTCCTCCTCCGTCATGTTGTCACCAACCTTGCCTTGCAAGTCGAGGAGAAAATCCAGCAGACGCGATCTCACCTGAGTGAGGATATTAATCACGGCGCCGCTGCCAATTTCGCACCATGCACTGGTAACGTGAGTTCCGGGAACTAGCACTTCATCAAAGAGATGGTATGCCTCGGGGGGAAGGTCTCTACGAAACGACTTGCCCCCTGCGAGTTTTTCAACCGCCGCGATTGACTCGCGCATGTCCAATTCCTCAAAACCCTTGCGCATATCCGGCTTTAAGTGAAATGTGGGCAGAGCGTGTCCCGTGAAGTTGTAGGCGGCGTTCGACGCATTTCCATGGACGTTCGCAGAAAGCACGCGGTATTCAGGAAGCACGGCATCCTGGGGGTCGCCGTTCAGTTCCAAGTTCACCCATTCAGCCAAGTCCTTCCGACCGACCTTGTGCAAGAGGACCTTGGTTTTCATGAGCGCATCGGTGAGGCTTGGTTTCTCACTCGAAAGCGTCTCGATCAGTTCATTAAGCAGTTTCACTGGAGCCCCTTTCCGGCCTTTCTCGGCCGCGAAAAAAGGACTGCGTACGCGGTCGAAACAGCCTCGATTCTACTGGCGACACATCGTACATAAATTATAGAAGACTGCCCTAGTCAAGCAGCTTCTCTTGAATTACCAGTCGACTAACTCGAAGCCACTGCACGTTTTCGCGGTCGCATACCCATGGCATCTTTCGAGTCTTTCCCGCGCCGGTATCCGCCTCCTCAGTCACAACGGTGTAGCCCTTTAACTTAGCCGCTGCAATGACCCAGGGATCGGCTCGATTCTTGGGATTGAGCCAATCACCTAGCTTCGGATTCTCGGCGTTGATTCGACCGGCCTCCAAGATGATTTCGGCGTCGGGCACAACTATTTGGCGCTTTAGCTCGCGCAACTCGTCGAAGTGTTCTCTCGCAAGCTTTCCGGAA